>OIYG01000579.1_pt1 | contig 34327 bp, 35 predicted proteins | sample 1587861 | NCBI WGS metagenome assembly OIYG01 (sample SAMN03283272) | human gut metagenome | biome: human-associated habitat; material: feces | host: Homo sapiens | place: Peru | collected 2012 | reverse complement strand
AAGATAACCAAATACAAGAAACTATACCAGCAACAATAGAAGATGGATATATAGTATTTGAAACAACTCATTTAAGTCATTATGGAATAGTAGCAACAGAAAAATCATTAAATACAAATATAATAGAAAATCCAAAAACTGTTGATAATTTTGTAATATATCTTATAACGGGTATTATATCAGCAATAGGAATTACCATGGTAACAATTATTGATAAGAAAAAACAAATGGATTAAAGTTAAACAGTTGAGTTGAATTGTTCTTAATATGAATCTTGCTTTTTGGAAACAAGGAGCAAGATTTTTATGTGACAAAACAAATAATGTAGAAAAGGTTTTATAATGATGATAGTATTATATATTTAATTTACTACAGGATAAACTACTAAAATTATTCAATATATAATATGTTTAGTAGAAAAACATATAAAAGAATTAAACTTAAAATTATATAATATTGTTTTTTTTATAAAAAAAGTTTATACTATTTATAGTAAGATATATAGGATATCGTAATGAAGGAGTTCACTATGAAAGAGAAAAAAATAATAATACGAAATAGACTATTTGTTATGTTAATTATAATAGCATCATTATTCATGGGAATCGGTTATGCCTCTATAAATTCAGTAACTATGGATATTAGTGGAGATCTGATAGCTAAAGAACAAACTGGAGTTTATATAAAGAATGTTGAATATATAAGTTCTAACAATGTCAATTTAGAGTTAAATGAGATTAATAATTACTATCAAACCATGTTAAATAGTACTATTACTTTATCAAATAGTGATACTACATCCTCAATTACATACCTAATTACTATATATAATAATTCGAGTGAAAATTATTTTTTTAAAGAAGTTTTATATTCTGATGAGTTTTATGACAACAATGATATTATTTATTCTCTTGATGGAATATCAAAAGGAGATATGATAAAACCACATTCCAACTTATCATTTCTATTGACGTTTAAATATTCAAATAATACTAGTAAAATAACAAATAATGTGCTTAATTCCTATCTTAACTTTAAATTTAGTGTTCCTTCTAATTTAAAGTCGGCTTCATTTTCGTCTTATACTGGCGAATTCTGGGGATATAAAAATTCTATTACCGACATTATTTTTCAAGATGAAATAAAGCAAATAAATGATTCAATAAGTTTTGACGTGTCCTTAGAACAAGATGAATCTGTTATGTCTTATTTAGTATTAAATGAGGATAAAACCACTTATACGTTATATTTGCAAAGTGATTTTTTAATAAGTACACCTGTTAATTCCTCTTATTTATTTTCTAATTTTAAAAAACTTAAAAACATAAAAAACATTAATTATCTTGATACAAGTAATACAATTAATATGCGTAATATGTTTTCTGGAAATTCTAGTTTAATCAATTTAGATTTAAGTTCATTTAATACTTCAAATGTAACAAATATGGAATCGATGTTCAGAGAATGTTCAAATTTAACAAATTTAAACTTATCAAATTTTGATACTAGTAAAGTTACTAATATGGCTTTTATGTTTTATAGCGATAATAAAATCACTAATTTAAATGTATCTAGTTTTGATACCAGTAATGTATCTAGCATGTCTTATATGTTTGATGGATTACATTCTATAACGAGCTTAGATTTAAGTCATTTTAACACTTCCAAGGTAGAAAATATGTCTTTCATGTTTTATGATTGTCCTAATTTAAAAGATTTAAACATATCCAGTTTTAATACTACTAGAGTAGATAATATGATATATATGTTTGGTCAAATGAAAGCTATAACAAGTCTAGATTTAAGACATTTTAACACATCTAAAGTTACTAATATGGCTTTTATGTTTTATAATTGTAATAATCTAATAGATTTAAATATATCAAATTTTGACACTAGCAACGTAACAAATATGAATTGTATGTTCCTATATTGCTCTCGTTTAAAATTGCTAGATTTATCTAGTTTTGATATGAGTAAGGTTACTAATACATCAACTATGCTTTCTGGTACTAATAATGTAGTAAATGCATATGCTAAAACACAGAATGATGCTGATAAATTGAATGCAATCAGTGGAAAACCTTCTACTTATTCATTTGTAGTTAAAAATTGATAAAAGATATAATCAAAAAGCAAGAAATTTAGTAGTTAGAAGAAATTAATATAAAATAAAATGAAATTTGTGCATACAGATACCAAAGCGATGGATCTGAAAAAGAGCGCTCTGAATCACAAATTATAATTGGTTACAGGTAAGTTTTTTGATTACTTTAGAGAGTAATGGCATAACTAATATAACTATTATGATATGAAGCTAGTAATAGTTGAAAAAAGCATAAATTTCATTTTGTAATAAGTCACGTTGCATTGACATATATCATATCATAAAGTATAATGCATTTAAACTAAATTTGCACTGCAAAACAAGAACCTTTATGTAATTTTTTGTTATCTACAGTACAACTGGCAGGATTTTTCAAAAAAAATTTCCGGGCATATTTATGCAATAGGTGTTAACTAAAAACATCTGTGGGGCAGTGTATTCCATAGGTGTTTTTTTAGTTAATAAAATTAGAAAGTGGGAAAGATTATGTTAGAAAAAGAAAAAGGCTTAACTGAAGCGGAGATTACTTTATTAAGAAAAAAGTATGGTACAAATGAATTGAGATGTGGAAAAAAAGAAAATTTTTTCTTTAAGATTGTTCATATAGTTTGTGAACCAATGTTTTTACTTTTGATTATAGCAGCAACTATTTATTTTATTCTTGGTAAGCCAAAAGATGGAATAATAATGTTGGTATTCGTTTTTTGTATTATTATGATTGATATTATACAAGAGTGGAAGACAGATAAAACCTTAAGTGCATTAAAGGATTTATCTGATCCAAAAGTAATCGTTTATAGAGATGGTAAGAAGAAAGAAATTCCTAGTAAGGATTTATTGCCAGGAGACATTATGTATATTTATGAAGGGGTTAAAATACCTGCTGATGGATATATAGTTAAGTGTAGTGGACTAAGGATAGATGAATCTAGTCTAACTGGAGAATCGGAAGGAGTATGGAAAGTATTAAAAGATACTGGTAGTAATGATTACTGGAGGAAAGATTATTGTTACCAGGGAACTTTAGTTATACAGGGTACCGGTATTATAAAAGTTGACAAAATAGGCAATGAGACTGAATATGGAAAAATAGGTTATAATTTAGGTAAGGTTACAAAGGACAAAACTTTGCTACAAAAGCAAACTGATAAATTAGTTAAAGTGTGCGCTATAGTTGCTTTTATATTATTTTTAACAGTTGGGATATTTACTTTTATCAGTTTAGAGAATTTATCAATTAAAGATAGAATTATTCAAAGTATATTGTCTGGAATTACTTTAGCAATGGCAATGATACCAGAAGAATTTCCTGTAGTACTTACGGTATTTTTGTCAATGGGAGCATGGCGACTAGCTAAAAAGCAATCTTTAGTAAAAAAACTTCCTGCAGTTGAAACTCTAGGAGCTATATCAGTTTTATGTGTCGATAAGACAGGAACAATCACAAAAAATCAAATGGAAATAACAGATGTGGTTACAAACAAAGATGAGAAAGAACTAGCTCAAATAATGGGATTATGCTGTGAAGAGGAAACTTATGATCCAATGGAAAAAGCAATGTTTAAATATGCTAAAAGATTAGGAGTTTATAAAAAAGACTTGTTTGATGGAAGAAAAATTAAGGAATATCCATTTAGTAATGATACTAAAATGATGGGATGCGTCTGGGAAAAAAATAATAAATTAATTTTAGCTTCAAAAGGATCACCAGAGAGTATATTAAAAATATGTAAGTTAGATAAAGATGAGTTAAATAGAGTAAATAATGAAATCAAGATAATGCAATCCAAAGGATTGAGAGTTATTGCGATAGCTAAAAGAGATTTGAAATCTATAAAAGATGTAGTAGATAATTTAGAAGATAATAGATTAGAATATATTGGCATTGTAGGATTAATGGATCCACCTAAAGACTCGGTAATGGAAGATATTAAATTATGTAAAAAGGCAAATGTAAGAGTTGTTATGATCACTGGAGATAATGGAATAACTGCTTCTGCTATTGCTAAAAGCATAGGTATGGATAATTATGATAATATTATTACCGGTGATATGCTAGATGAAATGGGCGATTTAGAATTACAAGAGAAAGTTAAAACTGTTTCAGTATTTTCAAGAGTAATTCCAGAACATAAAATGAGAATTGTAAAAGCATTTCAAGCTAACGGAGAGATTGTTGCAATGACGGGCGATGGAGTAAATGATGCCCCAGCATTAAAGCAAGCAGAAATAGGTATTTCTATGGGGAAAAGAGGTAGCGAAGTATCAAGAGAAGCTGCTGATTTAGTTTTAATGGACGATAATTTTAGTACTATAGTTGACACTATTGAGGATGGTAGAAAAATATATGACAATATAAAAAAAGCAATTGGATATATATTTGTTATTCATATGCCAATAGCTTTGTCTTCTTTAATAGGCCCATTATTAAATATACAATCAGAATCTTTATTTTTACTACCATTACATGTAGTACTTTTAGAACTTATTATTGATCCAACTTGTTCTATAGTTTTTGAAAGACAGCCTGCTGAGGCTAATATAATGGAAAGAAATGTAAGAAATATAAATGATAATATTGTAGATAAATCTATTTTATTTAAGAGTTTATTACAAGGCTTAATTATATTCATTGCTAGTTTTAGCACATATTATTACTTACTCGATAAAGATGTTTTACTTGCAAGAACAATGGGATTATTAATTATTGTATTATCTAATGTATTTTTAGTACAAGAAAATTCAAGCGAATACGATTATGCTATTTATTCAATTACTAAATTATTTAAAGATAAGTTAATAATAAGTGTTAATTTATTATTACTAGTTGCAGCTTTAATTATCATTTATACTCCTATTAAGAATGTATTAAAACTTACTAGCTTAAGTATTATGAATATAGTAGTTGTAATAATTATTTCATTCGTATCAGTTTTCTGGTATGAGCTTGTAAAAATATTTAAAAAGAATTATAAGAAAAATAGGAAGATTAGTTAATTTAAAATTTTATAGATTAGTTTTAATATGACTAGTCTTTTTTACTTAGTAATATTGTTATCAATTGTTATATAACAATAGTAATTTATATGAGAGATAAAACAAAAATAATAATTTTATGTGAGAACTTAAAATTCCAAAAAAAGATTATGTAAGTTTCTAAAAAAGTAATACTACTTATGAAGTACGTTTTTATACATACTTTGTGTTTGTATGCATTAAATAATCTAGTTTATTGCTTTTATTTAATGACAATAATAAAATTAAAAGCTATAATGCTATTTTTTATGGTACAATCATATAAGAGAAGTATTAAAATTAATCTTTAAAATGATAAAATGATAGGAGAAAAGTGTTATGAAAAAAGTTTATATCATTACAGGAGCAAATGGCTTTTTAGGGAATAATATTATAAGAAAATTAAAACAAGATAACGAAAGTGAAATAAGAGCTCTTGTTTTAAATGGTGAGTCTATAAAATCATTAGAGAAGTTGAAATGTAAAATATATTATGGCGATATTACAAAAAAGGAATCTTTATTATCTATTTTTGAAAATATTGATAGTAAAAAAGTATTTGTAATTCATTGTGCTGCAGTTGTGTATATAAAATCAAAATATAATCCACTTGTTTATAATGTTAACGTTAATGGTACTAAAAATATAGTTGATAAAGTTTTAGAAGCAAAAGCAAAACTTATATATATTAGTAGTGTTCATGCAATACCAGAAAAACCTAGAAATGGTTTAATGACAGAAATATCAAATTTTAATTCTGATAATGTTGAGGGATTGTATGCAAAAACAAAATCAGAAGCTGCACAGTATGTTATGAATGCTGTAAGAAATAAAAATTTAAATGCTTGTATTATTCATCCATCTGGAATTATAGGTCCAAATGATTACAGTAATAGTCATTTAACTCAATTAGTGAAAGAGGTATCGAATGGTAAACTTTTTGCTTGTGTAGCAGGCGGATATGATTTTGTTGATGTTAGAGACGTAGCAGATGGTGTTATTAGTGCCTGTGAAAAAGATAACAAAGGTGAATGTTATATATTATCAAATAGATATATTACAATTAAATCACTATGCGATTTAATTAGTGATGTGCAGGGAATAAAAAAAATTAAAATTGTATTACCGATTGGAATAGCAAAGCTAATAGCACCATTGTTTGAAATGTATTACAACTTAAAAAAACAAACTCCACTTTTTACAAGATATTCTTTGTATACGTTATCCTCTAATTCTAACTTTAGTAATGAAAAAGCTAAAAGAGAACTAGAATTTAAAAATAGAAATATGAAAGATACTATAAGAGATACTGTTGAATGGCTTAAAAGATAAAGATGGTAAACATATAAAATAATAATTTATAGTTTAGACTCCAACAACTAGATTGTTAGTAAAGAATGTTGACAATGTGGTTGGTATTACAGTTTTATTGAGCTAATAAGCAATATATAAAGTCGTTTGTTGAGAAGCAGTTAGATAATATATACAATTGACATATATGCTGCTTAATAAGGAATCTTAAGTATTAAAATGGTGTTAACAAATTTAGTGAGGTGTTGAATAACTAATAGTTTTGAATATTTTAATAAAAAATTCACAACTTTAATGTGAACTTTTTAATAAGAATTTTTTCTTTTATTAAGATTCATACCGTTTAATTGTAATTTTATTGCTATTATATTTATTTCTTCATACGAAAATCCTAATGATTTTAATTCTTTTCTACTTATTTCACATATTTTTTGAACAGAATCAATACTATTTGCTTTTAATTTATCTAATATTGTTTTTGGAAGATTCAAATCACTTAAGCACATAATTATCTGTTTACTACTCTAAATATATAATCTTTTACATCTTCTACTGACATATTTAAAGAAATAGATAATTCATTATATAAATATTTTTCTGCAAGTTTAAAATAATTACTGTCTTTTTCACTTATCTTCTTTTTATTGCTAGCTCTACTTTCGTTTCTTAAAAAAGTAGTTTTTATAATTTGTATAAGCCCATCATATTTGCCCGTATTTAATAATTCTTTATATTTTATTTCTAGATTTTTTTCATTAATATCTTCAATAGGGTCTATATTTCGTATTCTTTCAATTAAATTTTTTGCATCATCAGATGAAATTACATCCCTTAAATAACCCATCCTATCTTCAATAGGAATATCAATTATTAAAGAATCATCATCGATTGGATTCATTACATAATATGTAATGCCATTTAACTTATTTTTTCTAATATCTTTAATAGTACAAATATCATGTCTATAAACAACGTAATCTCCTTTTTTATACATAAAATATTCCTCCTTACATATAATATCTTATCAAAAATTTAAAATTTTCGTAAGTTTGATTCTTGAAAAAAAATTAAAAAAATAGTATAATTTCATATGTAAGACGAGTAGCTTTCAGGAAAGAGGCGTAAATCCAGTTTATGGATTTAGCCTCTTTTTTCTCGCAAAGATAAGGAGGATTTTATGAAGGAAGAAAGACAAAATAAAATGGCGATAGCTCCAATGAACAAACTCATTTTGAGAATGGGATTACCAATGATTGTATCTATGGTTTTACAAGCATTATATAATGTCATTGATAGTATTTTTGTTGCCAATATGGGTTCTAGTGGTGCTATTGCAAATCAAGCATTAACGTATGCTTTTCCAATCCAGATAATGATTATTGCTATTGGTGTTGGAACAGGTGTTGGTTTAAATGCGATACTTTCCAAAAGTTTAGGAGAAAATGATAAAGAAAAGGTAAACAAGATAGCTGGGAATGGAATATTTTTAAGTATATGTATCTATTTGATATTCTTGTTATTCGGACTATTTGGTTCAAGATGGTTTATTTCACTATTTACGAATGATAAAGAGATTATAGAAATGGGAACAGCATATTTAAAAATTTGTACTTGTTTATCTCTTGGTTCTATTGGTTATACTGTTTATGAAAGATTTTTACAAGCGACTGGTAAAACAATGTTATCTACTATTTCACAAATATCAGGTGCTATTGCAAATATAGTATTAGATTATATATTTATTTATCCATTAAATATGGGAGTAGCTGGAGCAGCATGGGCTACCATAATTGGGCAATTTATATCGTTATTTATAGCAATGTATTTTCATTACAAAAAGAATATTGAAATTAATGGAAATATTAAATATATAAAGCCAGATAAAAATTTAATTAAAGGTATTTATAGTATTGGAGTTTCCGCAGCTTTGATGCAAGCTTTACTAGCTGTTATGATGGGTGGAATGAACGCAATATTAGGCTTAGCACATGTTAATCAAACTATATTGATTGGTTCTTTTGGTATTTATTATAAGATACAACAGATTGCATTATTTTCAGCATTCGGTTTATCAAATACTATTATCTCAATATTATCATTTAATTATGGAATGCGAGATAAGGAAAGAATTAATGATTGTATAAAATATGGAATAATTGATACAATTATAGTTACTTTTTTAATAAGTATTTTATTTGAAATATTTGCACATCCACTTGCTAATTTGTTTGGAATGGCAGGTGGTACTTCAAAAGAAATAATTAATGTATGTGTAAAAGCCTTAAGAATTTCTAGTGTTGGATTTGTATTTATGGGAATATCTGTTGCAATTCAAGGGGTATTACAATCCATAAGATATGCATTAAAACCATTAATCATCTCATTACTAAGGCTTACTATATTTGTTTTCCCTTTAGCTTATTTATTTACAAAATCAAGTAATGTTACAAATATAGTTTGGTGGACATTTCCAATAGCTGAAATTTTAACGTCAGTTATATCATTATTTATTTTAAAAAATTCATATAATAATAAAATAAATGTTATTAAAAATAGTAAGATTAAAAATAATTTAATTATTTCTATATCTAGAGAACATGGAACAAATGGAAAAGAAATAGGTAGAATGGTTGCTAATAAATTAAATATACCTTTCTATGATAAAGAGGAAATAAAAGAGTTTGCTATTAGAAATAATATGATTGATATTAATTATTCAGGTGAAGAAATATATGATAATTTTTTATCATTAGATGTAGGGAAGGGTGCAATAATTAGTCAAGCAAAATCAATTAAGAAGATCGCAAATACCGGTAATGCTGTAATAATAGGTAGATCAGCTGATTATATATTAGAAAAAAATAAAAATTTAGTAAAAGTATTTATATATGCACCAATGGATTATAGAATTAAAAATATAATGAAAAATTATGGTGATAATGAAAAACAGGCTAAAAGCCATATATTAAATTCAGATAAAGCTAGATCAAATTATTATAGTGCTATATCTAATAGGACTTGGGGAGATAAGAATAATTATGATTTATGTATAGATGCTAAAATTGGAAATGAAAATGTAGTTAGAATTATTTGTGATTATGTGAAAAATAGATAATTTTGAATAACATATAAAAATTTAAATGATGATAGATTCAAGACTAATTCAAGATATTAAAAATAGTTAGTAAAAATATTGAATTTAAATAAAAATACTTGGTTATTAAACTTAAGTATTTTTATTTAACAAAATTATACTGGTTATATTGATAATTTTATTTATAATAAAGAGTTGTAAAACATATAAAATTGTAGTAATATAATATTAATAAAAACTAGTTAGATATTTATAAAAAATTAATTTGGCAATGCAAACAAGAAGGAAAAGATATTTATGAAAAAATTAAAAGTGGGAACATTATTAATTGCCTTAGGCAATATTTTGTATTTAGTGTCTATGTATTTTACTAGAAATGAAACAAGTGATTTTGGAGATTTTAGTAGTGGTTTATTAATAGGGTTATCTATTGGTTGTAATTTTATTGGCATAATTTTAACAGTAACTTATATGTCTCAAAACAAACTTAAATAATTATAATTTATTAGATATGATTGCACAGAATATGTCAAGCTTTTTTATTTATAAATTTTTATTCAAATGATGTCTTTTTGAATCATTTAAATTATTACATTCAAATGTTGTATATTTTAAGATCATCACGTTAGACATAAAGTACTTCTTTGTGGTAAAGCTATAAATAAGTACTAAAATTATGATATAATCTTGATATAAGTTAAAAGTTTTTAGGCTAGCAAAATTAAAAAAGTTAATAAGGAGGTCTATATATGAGCGAAAATATTATCCCTATGATTTTTAATATAAATGATTTAGAGAAAACTGCAGAAAGTGGTGATGGATTATCTTGCTATATATTGGGTAGAAGTTATGATAGTGGTGAAAATGGTGCTGAACAAAATTTTGAAAAAGCTTTATATTGGTATAATAAAGGAAAAGAACTTGGTGATCCTAGATGTGTTTATGGTGTAGGTGCTTGCTATTATTTTGGTGATGGTATAAAGCAAGACAAAAATAAGGCATATGAACTTTTTGTTAGAGCATATCAACCTTTATTAGAGTTAATAGAACAAGAAAAGAATAATCCAAATAGACAAGCTTTTTCTATATTTTGCTTAGGGGCATACTACTATTTTGGCTTTGGTGATTTAGAAAAAAATGATAGAATTGCTTTTGAGCTGATTTATGAAAGCGCAATGAAAGGTCATATAGCTGGTGTATATGATTTAGGGGCGAATTTTTATTATAATGGTATTGGAACTACAAAAGACTTGAAGAAGTCTAAATTCTATTTAGAAATTGCATCAAATTTTGGATTACCAAGAGCAATAAAAAAGCTTCAAGAATATCAGCCCGTATATGATAGCGAAACAAATGCTAATCAAAAAGTCAAACAATAAGGGAAAGTATAATCCTAAAAATATAAGTAAAATGTGATGCTATAGAGGCGTAATAGTACTACCTGAATATAGGAAAGAACTTCCTAAATACATTAGTTTACTAATAAAAGTAGAAAAATATGATTTGCCTTGTGAGAAAGGAAAGCGAAGTATGTTAATAAAAGAAATTAAAGTTAATGATTATTTAACTAAGTTAAATCTTCCAGCAAGTGACTATGTTATTAATCCTTATGTTGGTTGTCCATGTGGATGTAAATATTGCTATGCTTCTTTCAAGAAAAGCTTTCAAGACTAAAAATTAGTTAAAGAGTTTATAAAAGCTGGCAGATGTGCCCACGATTATTGTTGATACGTAGATTATATTAGTGATGAAACTTGTGTGGATTAAAATAACTAGAAAGTGGGGGACTAACTTTTTCTTAAATGAGATATGCTAATGTAAGTGTTCTAGCGTTAGGAGTATTAATGTTTTATGACTTAAAAAAGTGAAAATCCAAAAGAAATTATATAACTAATGGATTTTCACTTTTTTTATAATGAATATTTTTTTGTATGTCCAACTTGTTCTTCAATACTTCCAAGGACAGAATTAAAAATAGTTTCCTTCATTTTTTGATATTCTTCTCTTTTTTTAGTAGCATTCGCTAGTTTTTCTTCTGGTGATAAAACTTTTTTACCATTTACATAACAGCCAATCCAGTTTGTATTTAAGGCTTGCTTTAATTCTGATTCGTGTTTTCCATCGCTGAATTTTTCAGCATTCAAAGTAATTTGAATTCCACAATTAGTTAAATTACAGGCAGACAAATCGCTATATTCTCCTTGCACACTTTGAAATGCATCTATGCTTTTGGCTGATAAATCTATACCATTAAATTCACTACGCCAAGCTTCTAAAGGTATATTACCAGCAGGTAATTTTGTTCCACCTAAATTAGAACTATATATAAATATACTTGTTATACTAGTTAAATCCTGCTTCGAAAAATCAAGGCCGTCAAAATTACAACTACATATTGATAAATCTTTTCCGTGTATTGCCTCAAATGATTTAGATAAATCTATTTTAGCATTTGTTCCGTTATATTTAATATCATAGTTACCAAATGATTCTAAGTTATTACCACGACTATATTTTTGTATTACTCTTTCTATAGTAGATATAGCAAAATCATCAATTTTAATGCCATATATTTCAAGTTCGGGTAATATAACATCTTCTAATATAAGTGAATTCCAAGAAACATCAGTAAAATCAATTTCACTTAAATCTATTTTTTTCAAGAAATCACCAGACCATATAGGTAATTTTATTTTTATTCTTTTTTCTTTATTTAGCGTTATGATTTCAAATAATAAATCCTCTAACAAATCCTTATCTAATTGTACTCGTTGTCCTTTTGGAACTTCTTTTAATTGTTCAGCTATTTTTTCCCTTAATTCATCTTTGCTTTTATTACTCAATTTCACAAAGCCCACCTCCTGTTAATAAGGATTGTATCATACTTTTGTGATTTTTTCCATTAATAGTATTTTTTTGATAAATTATGGTTGATAAAAGGCTAAAAAAACATTGGCATAAGCATTATAAATAAAAAAATATTGATTCCTCAACATTTTAAAATTCTTAATGTAGCCCTAAAAAAGGCATGATAAGTAACTACAAAGTATCTTGTTTGATTAATAATTCCTCTAAAATGTTGTATAAATTTGCACTAATACATTTCTCAACTATTTGGTTATCATCTTTTATTTGGTTATTTATCAATTACGAGAACTACAAATCCTTATAAAAAAATATGTTTTTGTGTTTATTTTATATCGATTTAAATCAAGTCTAAACAGATCTGTTAATGTAGTGATTAAGATGAATCTTACGGACTATAATGCTTTATTTATAAAAGCATTGTATATGAACTTTATCAAATTTTAATGGTAGTATAGAAAAAAATGTCTAAGTATTGTATAATTTTAATAGTTATTTATAGTTAGACTATAAAATGGTTAGGGGAAAAAATAAAATGAATAGATTACTTAGGATAGGTTTTGATATATTTTTAACATCTGTAACGCCTATTTTGGGATGGTTCTTGATTGGAATATTAGTAGATAAAAATTTAATTAATATATTTTCACTTGTTTACCCTATGCAATTTATCATAAGTGCTATATATAGTATATTTGGAACGGGTGCTAACATAAGTGCAATTAAAGATAATAATAAAAATAGTGTTTTTTCAGGATTTATATTAGGTACACTGTTAGGGGCATTTATACTAGGAGGTATTGTTTTTAATATTGATAAGTATATTTTATTTATGCATATGGATATAAAAATATATAGGACTTTTGCTATATATGCTATTATTCAATATTTTTTGCAACTGCTATTAAATCTTTCTCTATGCAAATTATATTATGAAGATAACAATAAACGTGCAAATAAATATAGTTTTCTTTTTAACTTAATAAATTTTTTATCACTAATAATAATGGGCTTATCTACTAAAAATCAAGTAGTAATTGCAAGTGTTTCGTTAATAGCTACTGCAATATTTACTTTAATTATGATATCTAGAACAGTAAAAATTACTCGTTTTAAAATTAATTTGAAGAATTGTATTAAATATGATTCAGTTTACTTATTTGCAAAAATTAGTATGTTTATAATATATTTATTTGGATTTAAAAATGCATTTGATTTTGGAGAAAAATATATTTTAGCAACTTCTTTTGCAACCTTAATAACAGATACTCAGTGGGATATATCTTATGCAATAAAAACAGTTGCTCAAATTGATATTACTAAAAAAACATTTTCTTATAAAGAACATATGAAGAATAGCAGAAAATTAATTTACATTTTGATTATATCAACTTTTATTATGGGATTAATTTTATATTCAAATTATAAACCAGATATAGTGGCTACATTAACAATAGTAAGTATAGAATTAATTTCTTTATATTTATATCCTATTTATATAACGAAATTAACTTTTATACAATCAGAATATTCTGCTATTAAGGCTACAATTAGTAAACAAGTAGCAAATATATTACGTATAATATGTGCATTTATACCATCACCATTTTGTACATCTTTTGGACTAGCAGTTTCCGTAGTTATTCAGTTATCATTTACACATTATATTATTAAGAAAAACAAATTAAATTTAGAGATGATAAATGGTATAAATGAAAAAGCAATTTCGTAGTTGTATATAGCTAAAATGGTATGTGAATTCTCATAATAGAATTTATGCTGGAGTATAAATTTAGTGCTGACTAGACAATGGTTTTACTTTCTAATTTAAAATATATAAGAAAGAATTAAATTATGAATTGTTATTAAATTGAAATGTATTTATAGAGGAAGAATTCTATATAGTATAATGTTTATAGTTTAATCTTAAAAAGTTTGGGGGATATATGAAAATAGGAGTAGATATAGATAATGTGATATCAAATTTTAATGATACACTATTAAATGAGTATGTGCTACATGACAAAGAGTTAAGGAATTCGGGTATTATAAATAAAAATGCTGATTATATCAGAAAAGGAATGTTTGATTGGAATGAAGAAGAAGAAATCAATTTTTATAAAAATAATATAGAAAGAATAGTAAAAAAATTAGGTATTATTGAAGGTGCTAAAGAATATATAGATAAACTTCATGATGATGGTCATATTATTTATATTATCACAGGAAGAGACAACGGGGAATATACAGAACCATATAATATGACAAAGAGTTGGCTTGATGATAATAATATTTATTATGATAACTTGGTTTTAACAGATGCCTATGATAAACATGCTAAAGCTAGAGAATGTTTATATTATAATATTGATATTATGCTTGATGATTCTGTTCGCATATGTAGTGATTGTATTGAAAATGGAATAACAACAATTTTAATGGATACGCCTTATAACAAATATTCTAATATACAAAGAGTTAAAAGTTGGAAAGAATTTTATAAATATGTCTCAAATTATAAAAAAGATAAAGTTAATGTAATATTAGATACTGATACTTATAATGAATGTGATGATCAATTTGCACTATCATATTTAATAAAATCAAAAGACTTATTTAATATTGAAGCAATTACAGTTGCACCATATTCTCGTGCAGAAAGAAATGTAAAAGCAAAGGATGGACAAGAATTAAGTTACAATGAAATTTTAAAAATATGTAATTTGTTAAACTTTGATACGAATAATAAGGTATTTAAAGGTTCAATCGACTATATTCAAAATGGTTATGATGAAAAAAATGATGCTGTAAATAAAATTATAGAAATTGCTTTAAAAAATAATAAGACTTATATACTAGGAATTGGAGCTATTACTAATATTGCCTTAGCAATTAAAAAAGAACCAAAAATAGTAAATAAAATAGAAGTTATTTGGTTAGGTGGCAATGAATTAGGCTATAAAGATAATCTTGAATATAATTTTAAACAGGATATTGAAGCAGTAAAAATAGTATTTGGATCAAAAGTAAAGTTAACTATACTTCCTTGTAAAAATATTGTTTCAGAATTAAGAATTGATATTGATACTTTAAAAACTTACTTAGAAAATGAATCAGAATTATGTAATTATTTAATTGAAAGATTTTATAACGATGGATATCATGGAATACAAGAATCAAGAGTAATATGGGATATATCAGTAATAGCTTATATGATAAATAAAAATTGGTTTGAAACAAAACAAATAAGTTGCCCGAGCATAAGAGAAGACACTTCTTATGGAACAACAAACAATGGACATAATATTACTTTTGTTACTAAATTAGATAGAGATAAAATATATGAGGATTTATTTCTGAAATTAGGAGAATAAAAATGAAATTAACAAGTAAAGAAGCAAGAACATTATTAGAAATAGAAAGAAAAAACTCAAAAGATGATAGATGGATTGAGCATTGCATATCTGTTGGTGATAGTGCTGGAAGAATTGCTAAAGCATTAAATGAAAAGGGAATTAATGTAGACATAGATAGAGCAATTACTTTAGGATATTTACACGATATTGGTAAGTATAATGGAGAGTCAATTGGACACGTTATGAGAGGATATGAATACTTAAAAAGTAAAGGATATGATGATGAATATGCTAATATATGTTTAACTCATTCATATTTAAATAACGATATAGTGTGCACTGCCGGAGGGGTTCCAAATCCAGAATATAATCCATTCCTAACAAACTTTATAAAAAATCATAAATATACTTTAGAAGAGAAAATAATAAATTTATGTGATTTGATGTGCCCACAAAGAAGTAAAGTATTTACAATTGATAAAAGATTGATCGATATAATGATTAGAAGAGGTGCATATTCTAACACTCAATATCATATTAAAGAAGCATACAAATTAAAAGAATATTTTGATAATTTGTTAGGATATAATTTGTATGACTTGTTTCCAGAAATAAAGGAAAATTTATAAAAGAGATTGGAGAGATTACACATGAACATAAACATTAATAGAGTAAAAATTATTGTTACTATTCCCTTAGAAAATGTAGACGAAGTTAGAAATTCTATATGTGAAGCTGGTGCGGGTATTATTGGTAATTATACTCATTGCTCAATGTCTACAAAATGTGTAGGGACATTTAAACCAACTGACGAAGCAAATCCATATATTGTCGAAAAGAATAATTTAGAATTTGTTGATGAAGAAAAGTTAGAAGTTGTTTGTGATTTTAAGAAGGTAAAAGAAGTTATTTCAATATTAAGAAAAGTACATCCATATGAAGAACCAGCAATAGATATTATTCCTCTAATTGACGAAAGTTATTTTCAATAAATATAGGAATGAATTAGAAAAGCAAAAAATAACGTTTATAACAAAATTATTTTGAATATTGTTAACTATTTTAAATTCATTTTAATGATGGAAGATAATTAGTATAGCCTACCTAAAGTTTTAATATCAAATTCAAAATTATACAAAAAGAAAATAAAAAGAAGTTCTCTTATTTATCAATATACTGATAGCAGATACAAAAACATTGGGTGTTTAACGGTTGCTCCAGATACTCAGGTATGTAAAGCGGCTCATAGATTAGGATTGATAATTGACGACGAATTCAATTCGAGTAATATTTAACAAATAGTTATTGATAGTGACAAGAACTTTGTAATAAATATTCATACCCAATTATGGTCATGGAGTAGAAATGAATTTAAGGAGGTAAAGTAATGAAAATTTTGATAGGTACAAAAAATTCTGGTAAAATACAAGGAGCTAAAGAAGCATTTATAAATTATTTTGAGAATATAGAAATAGAGGGAGTTCCTGTTTCATCTGGTGTAAGTGAGGAACCTGTAAATACTGAAATTTATGAAGGTGCTAAAAATCGTGTAGATAATTTAATGAAATATGCGACTGAGAAGAATATCAAAGCAGAATATTTTTTAGGAATAGAATCAGGCATAACTAATTTATTAGGTAAATGGGTAATTATAAATGTAGCTGTAATAAAAGATAAAAATGGATATGAAAGTTGGGGGACAAGTTCAGCATTTCCTGTGCCAGATAAATATGTAGATGAAATAATTACGACTGATTTAGGACAAGTAATGGATAAAATATTTGAACAACACGATTTAAGAAGTGGAAAAGGTGGAATAAGCTTTCTAACTAAGGATGTAATTAATAGAATTGATCTAACAAGAGAAGCATTTATCATGGCATTAACTCAATATACTAATGAGTTTTGGAATGATAAAAAATAGAATGGAGTAAATAAGTAAAAAAAGTATCATAATTTAGAAGTATATAAAAATAATGATATAATTGTTGTAGGTGGTGATTTAAATGGTAGATATGCATATGCATTCGTTATATTCTGATGGAGACAAGTCATTAGAAGAGGTATTAAAAAAGTGTGAGGAAAAACATCTGGAATATATTTCTTTAACAGATCATAATACATGTAGACAATATGAAGATGAAGCTTTTAAAAAAAACATATTTACTGGTAAAATAGTAATGGGTGCTGAAATGAATGCAACATTAGATAATGGCAAAAGAATAGAATTTTTAGCATATAACATTAAAAATCCAAAAATAATAAATGATTGGTCAGATAAGTTTTTCTCAAAAGAAATATTGACTGAAAAATTTGAAAGTTCCAAAATAGCGTCTTTAGAAATGTGTGAAAGAGCAGGATTGAAATATAATTTAGATAATATCAAAAAAGATATTCCAGTAACAGATTTTTTTATAGTATATTTATTTTATGAAATAATCAAATATCCTGAAAATGTTGAAAAATTGGGTAGTTATGCTAATTCATTTAACGACTTTAGAAGAATTGGATTAGATAATCCAGATAGCATTTATTATCTTGATGAAAAGAAAAAAATTACAACTCCAAAATTTAGAGATGTTGCGGACAAAATTCATGAAGCTGGGGGATTAGTTTTTTTAGCACATCCTTTTGAATACAAATTCGAAGATACAATAGGATTTATAGATGAGTTGAGACAAGAAGTAAAACTTGATGGTATTGAATGTTTTCATCCATCTGCAGAAAGTGATAATAGAATAAATATCCTTCTTGATTATGCAAAAAAGAATAACTTATTTATTAGTGGTGGTAGTGATTTTCATGGAGATAAAAAACCAAACAATGATATAGGAATAGGATCAGGTAGTTTAAATATTCCTAAAGAATACATTGAAAAATGGGCTGAGGTGATGAATCACTTCTAATTTTTGAATTAAAGTATTCAAAATCAAAAAATGCTTCAACTTTATATTATTTTGAAAATTATGTTGCTGATAGTGTAGATAATTTTGATGATTTGTTAAATCAAAAATTATATGAACAAAAAATATTACCATTAGATTCTTCCATAAAAGAATTAGATGGTGTAGATTTAACAAGTAATATTCCGTATCTATTATCTATTGAATCTAATATAGAAAAATTAAATAATAATTTAATGAAAGGAGAGAAGTGAATGAATAATAAAGTAGCATTAGTTACCGGAGGAACTTCTGGAATTGGAAAAGCAATAGTAACAGACTTTGCTGAAAAAGGTTATAATGTGGTAATCAATTATAGAAAAGAAGAAAGTGATGCTAACAAATTAAAGGAAGAATTAGAAAACAAATATAATATTCAGGCGTTGACAATTAAAGCAAATGTTTCTAGTGAGCAAGAAGTAAAAAATATGGTACAACAAATAGTTGATAGGTTTGGTAAAATTGATGTACTTGTTAATAATGCTGGAATTGCTATTGATAAAGAGTTTGAAGATAGAACAGTTGAAGATTGGCAAAATACTTTAAGTACTAAATTTAACAAAGCAAAGTGTAACTGGTGATATTGTTCTTGATGAGATTTCAACATTAGAAATGAATATGGAAGAAAGTTCGTATTTTGAAGGCAAAATCAATACAGACAATACAGCAAAAAGTGTAAAGTTAACAATAAGTAAAAATTCTTCTATTAAATTAACCGGAAATACGTATGTAACTTCACTAGAAAATGAAGATAAAAATAATAGTAATATTGATTTTAATGGTTATAAACTTTATGTTAATGGTAAAACGATTAATTAGTGCAGAAATGCACTTTTTGTATGATATAAAAGATTTTTTAGAACGTTGAAAAAAATAGATAAACATATATTTAATATAAAAATATCATAATTGAAAAAAGCATAAATTAGTAATATAATGTTATGGACATTAAATGCTGTTTGGTCTATGTCTGCGACTGGATGGTATTTTTTCGTTTTAGAAAAAGTACCGATGACTTTTGAAAGAAGGGAGGAAGTACAAGTGACTATAACAAAGTTTCAAAACTTTATATTTACATTAGTTTTTGTATTTGCATATTTTGTTGCAAGCCCAATTGCTAAAAAACTGGCTTTTAGAATAGCAAATCCGGAAAGGGATAATAAAATGTTTATTATTTTATCTATTCAAACATTTACTGTAATGATTATGGTTGGTTTAATGAGTATATATGGTTCATTTGTTCAACAATTAATAAATAATAATATCATATGTAACTATATAATATTATATTTTAAAAATTTTATAATGGCTTATTTATTATAGATATTTTTTATTGGACCGTTAGTAAGAAATATTTTTAGAATAATTTTTAAAAAGCAATTACAACAAGCATAAATATAAATTAAGTTTAAAGGATTAGTTTGAAATATAGCTAATTTTTTACTTTAGTTTTATTATTTTCCTAAAATTTAAAAAAATAAAAATCAATCTTGTTAGACTGATTTTTTTAGTGTTACATAGAATGTTAATTTATCTTAAGAATTGATAATGCATACTATTTAAAATTTCAGAGTTTAGAAACATGGTAAAACTATTTTTATCTTTTTATGATTCTAGTTTCACTTACTTCCTCGTTTGATTCTACATTACCTGTTGATTCTGAAGTAATTGCAAAATCAGTTGTATTAGGAATGCCATCTGCGCCATTTGTCATAGTATTCACTTTTTCAATTTCTAATGCTTTTGCTTCGGCATCACGTAAAACTTTTAATAATCTACCTGTTATATCTTTAGAAACATATACTAAGAATACCTTTTGATTTCTATCGTTTTGACTAATAACAAAGCTTCCATCTTTTGATGAATAGACAAAGTTAGTTCTTGAATTATCGTCGGAATATTTATTTTTTACTTCAGCGCATTTCTTTTCAAATTTTATCGCAATTCCATTGTTATTATATATTTCAAAAGAACCCTTTTTTAAATTCCATAGATTATTTCCGGTTCCTCCTATATCAACTCCAGCTGCATACCATAATACTGTAAATGCTTCTTGTTCTGTTTGACTTAGCATTCCATGTTTTGATAATTCCCCGATAAATGAATTAAATTGGCTACCTGCTAATACTGTAAATGGTGCAACAATTCCTAAATCATCATAAATGTTATTGGTTGTATCGTTAGACTCTTCAACTTTAGGTTTTACTTGTGAAGGGTTATTAATTATATTTTTAACTATTGAATTCATAATTTTTTCTCCTAATAATTTTGTTTTTCTGAAATAATGCCTCTTACTCCGCCTCGAGGATTTTTTACGTCTCCATCATATCGGGGAATTAGATGAACATGCAAGTGCATTATACTTTGACCGGCTTTTTCTCCTAAATTCATCCCGATATTGTATCCGTCCGGGTTGTATTTATCATCTATCATTTTTTTTGCTTCATCTAAAAGATTGAATATTGCAATTTTTTCTTCTTGTGTTGTATTCCACCAATCACTTACATGCCTTTTAGGAATGATTTCTAGATGGCCTTTGTTAACTGGAAAATCGTCGAATCTGGCAATGGCCAGTTCATTTTCTAATTTAAAATCTTTATTATAAATTGCTTTACAAAAAAAACACTCATTCATATCTTATTAAGCCTCCTTATAATTTAATTATATCATAGTTCTAACTTTAGTTCTAATTTTTTTAATATAACTAATAATTAAAATGTAAAATTGGTGTAAAATTATGCTCTATGATTTATTCAGCTTTGTACTTAAAAGTTGATGGTATTAAATTATAATTTTTTGTAAACTTGATATATGAAAAGGAGTGATATCTAATGAAGTTTGGTGATAATTTAAAATTAATTAGAAAATCTAGAAAAATATCACAGGAGGGGTTAGATGAAAAACTTGGTGTATCAAGACAAAGTCTTTCAAAATGGGAAACAGGAGAAAATTATCCGAGTATGCAAAATATAATGTGCTTGTGCACTATATTTAAATGTCAAATTAATGAATTAGTTCATGAGGATTTTATTGATATAAATTTTTTAGATGAGGAAATTAAAAATAGTGTTGTTAAATTTAAAAAAGATGAGCAAAGAAAAATGAAAGGTATTACAAAATTAATATATATGATTAGTAATACTTTAAAGTATATCTCTTTTGGGGCAATAATTATGGCAGTATTAGTTATGATTGCTAATACATATATATTAATTAATACAAGTATTGATACTAAAAATAATACTGCTAGTATATGTGGAAGAAATGTAAATTATGAATTAGTAGATAAATCTTTAAAAGTAAAATTAGAAAATAAAAAAGAATATAAAATAAATTTTGATAAAGAAGTTAAAAATGAAATGATTATAATAGTTCTTGAAATGTCTAAAACCGTAAGATTATCGTTAGCAATATTTATAGAATTATCTTTTATTATTGCTATGTATGCGATTAATAGATTATTTTTTAACATTCAAAAATTATTTAAAAATATTCATGATAATGAAACACCATTTAGTATGGAAAATGTAAAATGCATTAGAAATATAGCACTATTTACATTATTATATATTTTATCTCAAGATGTTTTGGGTGGTATTGCTAGCGGAATTTATTCATTAGATTTTAATATAGAAATTGAATTAACAAATTATATTTTGGTATTAATAATATTTGCAATTTCTTCTGTTTTTAAATATGGATATCTGATTCAGTTAGATTCAAAAGGAATAATGTATGGTGATATAAATGAATAATAAACAATTTATGCATAAAAAAACGAACTAAATAGTTCGAACAGATTCCTCAATAGAGCGAATCACATACAAGTTACGAACAAAGTTCTCTTTCTAAAAAGATTATATACAAAATTTTCACGAATTTCAATGAAAGTATATGAAGTTTTCAAATTAAATGATATAATTTGTTTAAAATTGCAAATAACTTATTTTAAGGGTGTGATTACATATGTTAGATATAAATTTTAATCAAATCATTGAAATGATTGAAAAGCGAAAAAATAATGCTTACAGAAAAGTAAATGAAGAAATGATTTTATGAAAAATAGCTATCCTAACATAAAGGGATTTACTAAAAGAAATATAGAACGTATGATTCAATTTTATAGTACTTATAAAGATGATGAGATTGCGACACCACTGGTGACGCAATTGTCCTAGACAAACAATTTACTTATCTTAAGTGGAGCTAAAAGCAAAGAAGAAAGGCATTTTTATTTAAAATTATCTATTAAAAATAATTATTCAAAAAGAGAATTAGATAGACAAATATCATCAGCATATTATGAAAGATATATGCTTTCAGATGGAAAACAATTACCAACAGTAAATAAAACTGTAGATGAAGACGATTATCCAAATACTAGAATTTTAGATACTTATAGTTTAGAGTTCTTGGATTTACCAAATGAATTTTCTGAAAAGGATTTAAAAAATGCAATTATAAAGAACTTAAAAGATTTTATATTAGAAGTTGGTAAAGACTTTACTTTTATTGGGGATGAATATAGAGTTCAAGTTGGAAATCATGACTTCTTTATTGATTTATTATTTTATAACAGAGAGTTATCTTGTTTAGTAGCATTTGAATTAAAATTAGGAGAATTTAAAGCAGAATATTTAGGAAAAATGAATTTATATTTAGAAGCACTAGATAGAGATGTGAAAAAAGAACAAGAGAATCCAAGTGTTGGTGTAATACTTTGTAGTTATAAAGATAAAGATGTTGTTGAATATTCAATTAGTAAAAACATGTCTCAGACTATGATCTATGAATATAAGTTAAAATTAATTGATAAAAAATTATTAGAAACAAAACTTAAAGAAATGAAAAATTTGATAGAGAATGATGATAACTAGTAATTTGTTAAAAAGATTGGAGAACAAATAATGAGTAAATATATCAAATTGAATATAATACCAATAATAATAGAAATAATATTTATAGTATCTTGTTTTATTATACCAAAGGAATATTTTATTTATACAAATTTTCTATTTTATATGTTGCTAGTAATATATTTTTATATAAAAAGGGAGTTTTCATTTAAAGAATGGTTAAATAATATAAAAAGTGGAAAAAAATTTTGGAAACAAGTAATAATTACAGCATTACTTTTTATGGTAGCATTTATAATAACAACAATTTTAGAAAATGTATTTTCTAATTATAATACAGGGACAATTGGATTGAAAATAGATAGTTGGTTAAAATTGACAATATTTGCAGTATCTACAATATTATTACCTGCTATAGCAGAAGAAACATTTTATAGAAAAAGTATAATTTCTTTTAAAAGCAAAGGAATACTTCTAATTACAACTGTATTAGGGATGCTTTTATATGCTTTAGAACACTCGTTAACAATATGGGGAATATTTTTAACTATGATTTGGGCTTTACCATTAAGTGTTTCATATATTAATACTAAAAATATATATGTACCAATGACAGCACATTTTATCGGGAATTTATTAGGAAATGGAATGACTGTTATTATGACCATTATTTCAATGATATAGATAATAACAAATTACAATAAGTAGGGCAAGTAATTCAGTTGAAAATTATCTGCCCATTGAGATATAATCTAAACGCAAGATAGTGATTTGTATGGTTAAAAAAGGAGTAAGTGAATATGAGAAAAAAAGAACTTAGTATAGAACAAAAAAAAGCAGATAAAGACTTAAATATTATTATATATGCTACCTTAATACCGCTAATTATTTATTTGATTTTTGGTAATGATATAATGAATTTTGCTAAAACAAGTGAAATGAATATATGGCTAAGATTTATACCTGTTATGTTGATTCAATTTAGTTTAGCTGGGTTAGGAAGTTTAATTGTTATTTGTTATAGAAAAGAAGAATTAAAAGAATATGGATTAGTAAAAAATAACTTTTTTAAAACAATAATATTATCATTAGTTGTATGTATTCCATCTATGATTTTTCTGTTAGTGAATAATGAAATAAATTCATACTTACCATTAAAAGGTTGCTTTTTTACAAGTTTATTTTTAAATTCAAATTATCCGACTAATATATTAGGATATATCTTAATAGCATTTGTCTGGGGAATTGTAGAAGGTTTTAATTATGTTGTAATATCTAAAAAAATAAACGAGAGATATATAAGCAAAAATAAGTGGTTAAATTATGGTGCTATTGTTTGTGGTATAGTTTGTATACTAATTCATGGTATGGTGGGTTTTGATTTATATACAATTTTTGAAGCATTGACTACTTTTATAATAATTTATGGTATGTTAATAGTTAAAGAAAAAACAAATAATGCTTGGGGTTGCATATTTATATTTTTATTTTTTTGGAATGCCATATAATAAGACAAATTACAATTTATAATTGAAATTATTTGCAAATTAATAATCTTATTTCCATTAAAGGGTATGGGAGTTCCCATAGTAGAATTTGTGTGGGAGTACAAATTCAGTGCTGGCTAGACATAGATTTTATTCCCATATTCAAAAAAATAAAAAGAGGATTAAATTATTCTGATAATTTTTTCCTCTTTTTGAAGACTATTTATATAAAATAAAAACTCACGAACTTTTAAGTCCGTAATTTGATTTCAAATGGAGCGGGTTGTGGGAATCGAACCCACGGCAAAAGATCGGAAGCCTTTTATTTTACCACTAAACTAAACCCGCATGGTTAAATATTAACATAAATGCAATATTTTTTCAACTGTATTTATCAATATTGCGGTAGCACGGGATAAATAATTCCATATAATACAATAAGGTGAATATATGGGAATATTTAGGTTTATAAAAGAGGAAATAGATAATATTGCTATAAAGGATCCAGCCGTAAACTCAAAGTTAGAAATTTTAATGTATCCAAGTTTTAAAGCAATAATATATTATAGAATATCTCATAAATTGTATTTAAAAAAGCATTATACATTAGCAAGGTGGCTATGCGAGAAAGCCAAAAGAAAAACTGGAATTGAAATACACCCAGGAGCCGTTATAGGTAAGGGGATGTTTATAGACCATGGAAGTGGTGTAGTAATAGGCGAAACAGCCATAGTAGGGGATAATTGCACAATGTTTCATGGTGCAACACTTGGAGGAACAGGAAAAGAAAAGGGAAAACGCCACCCTACTATTGGAAATAATGTGTTTATTGGAAGTGGAGCAAAAGTATTAGGAAATATATTAGTTGGTGACAATGTTAAGATAGGAGCCAACGCTGTTGTTTTAAAAGATGTAAGATCTAATTCTACCGTTGTTGGAATTCCAGCAAAAGAAGTAGTGCGTAAAAAATCACCCTATGTGTAGGGTGATTTTGTCATTATTCTGTACGTAAAGCTTCGACAGGATCTTTTTTTGAAGCTATTATAGCGGGTATATATCCACCAATTAAAGTAAGTAAAATACTAATTGTACCAAGTCCTAAAGCATGAAGTGGGTTTAAGACGGCAACATTATTTAGTCCAGTTAAATCTTTAAGAATAATATTTGCAGGAATTGTAAGTAAATATGCAAGTGTTATTCCTAGTACACCAGAAAATAGTCCTATTATAAAGGTTTCTGCATTAAATACTCTTGTTATATCTTTTTTTCTTGCACCTAATGCTCTTAATATTCCTATTTCTTTAGTTCTTTCTAGTACGGATATATACGTTATTATTCCTATCATTATTGATGATACTACAAGTGAGATAGAACTAAATGCAATTAAAACTATAGTTATTGCATCCATTATACCACCAGATAAAGTAGATACTGTTGCTGCAAGGTCAGTATAGACTATTGTATCGTCATCACTTTTACTATCATTGTATTTATTTAAATATTCTGTTATCTTATCTTTAGTGTTAAAATCTTTTGGATACAAATTAATCATATATGGAGTTGTGTCAGCCCCAAGATAAGATAATATAGCCTTTTTTGCATCTTCTGTTATATTTTCTCCACTTAGTACGTTATATGTAGCTGTTAGTTGAGCTTTTACTACTTCTGAATCTTTATTTTTTTGTATTACATAGTCAACTAAATCTTCGGTATATCCTATAAAATTTTGACTTGATGTAAGCTTGTTATCTTCATTAGGACGAATTATACCAACTATTTTTAATGTTAAATTTGATTCATTATCATACAATGAAGAAAGATCATTATTCATTACATATATTTTTCCATAGTTTGTATATAACTCATTGTTAAACACAACTTTAAATTCTTTTCCAATTAACTCACTAAAGTCTACCTCTTCTTTGTCTATTCCTAAAGCCTTTAAAATGTTTGAATTTATCCTATTTTTGTTATCTACACCAATTACTAGTTCAGATTTGTCTTGTGGCATGCTACCTGTAAGCAAGTCATAATTTTTTGCAGTAAAGCCATTTTGTGAATCTGAAGCGTCTTTTGGAAGCAGGGCAAAATACTGAGTTGCAGTACTTATGTCTGTAGTAGGTATAATGCTTACAGAGTCGTTATTTTTATATAATATATTAAGAGAGGTAGTTCTTGTGTAAGATATACTAGATAACCAATCTTTGTTAATACTTTCAATATATTTCATATATTCGTCTGTAATTTTGTTTGTGTGAACAACTTGTTTTGCAATAGAGTCATATGAATATACTTTTTTCTCAGTTGGAAATGTACCGTCTGTTGAAGTCATACTTGAACTCATTTGCTTCATGGCATCTTCAGACATTTCCATTGCTGTTTCTGATATCATAATAGGAAAGGAAGATAGGGTTTCTGTTTCAAACTTATCTACCTGTATATCAAAACCATTAGATAGGGAAAGGATAAGACCTATTCCTATTATTCCTATACTTGAAGCGAAAGCTGTTAAAAATGTTCTACCAAATTTTGTACGAATATTATTAAATGATAATTTAAGTGCAGTAAAAAAGTTCATTGAAGTTTTTTTTATGTTATATTCTTCAGCCTTGGCATTTCTTTCAACTGGGTTTGTGTCTTCTATGATTTCTCCGTCTTTCATTTTTATTATTCTACTTGAATATTTTTCAGCAAGTTCTGTATTATGTGATACCATTATAACCAGTTTTTCTTTAGAAATAGATTTTATAAGTTCCATTATTTGCTCTGATGTATTAGAATCAAGTGCACCAGTTGGCTCATCAGCCAAGATTATTTCAGGGTCATTAGCAAGAGCACGAGCTATTGCTACACGCTGCATTTGTCCTCCAGATAATTGATTCGGCTTTTTGTGAGCATGTTCTTTAAGACCTACTTTTTCTAATGCCTCTAGTGCTTTTTTACGTCTTAAGCTACTTGGAACACCAGATAATGTCATACCAAGTTCAACATTGTCTAATATAGATACATGAGATATTAGGTTGTAGTTTTGAAATATGAACCCAATACAGTTATTTCTGTAGCTGTCCCATTCGCTATTTTTAAAGTTTTTAGTGCTTTTGTTGTTAATTATTAAGTCGCCGCTATCATATCTATCCAGTCCACCAATTATATTAAGGCAAGTTGTTTTACCACTGCCACTTGGACCAAGTATAGTAACAAATTCTTTCTTCCTAAATTTTACTGATACGTTTTTTAGTGCGTGTTGCACAAAGTCACCAGTCTTGTAGCTTTTACATATATTTTCTAGCTCTAACATATTAAATCACCGATATGTAGTATAACATACTATGGTTAAAATTAATGAGTATTTTGCAAAATTCACAAAAAAACACACATTTTTGCTAAACTATGGTATAATATATAGGCTATATGAGGATAGAAGGGGAGAAGTGTTATATGTTGTGCAATATGTGCCCACACGAGTGTAATGTAGATAGAACAAAAGCAAAGGGAAGATGTAAGGCAGAATATTTGCCAACAGTATCTCTTGTGTCACTTCATAAATTTGAAGAGCCATGTATAAGTGGCGAAAACGGCTCTGGAACAATATTTTTTTCAGGCTGTAATTTAAATTGCGTTTATTGCCAAAACAGCGATATAAGTCAAGAATTAAAAGGAAAAAAGATAAGTATAGAAAGGTTAGCCCAAGTTTTTATAGAAGAGCAGGAAAGAGGAGCACAGAATATAAATTTGGTTACACCTACAATATATGCTTATCAAATAAAAGAAGCTCTTAAAATAGCAAAGAATATGGGACTAAATATACCTGTAATATACAATTCCAGTGGATATGATAAAGTAGAGACTTTAAGGGAATTGGACCAAGTTATAGATGTGTATTTGCCAGATTTTAAATATGCAGAAGATGAACTTGGTAAAAAATACTCTAAAGTAAATAATTATGCAACTGTTGCCCATGAGGCAATAAAAGAGATGGTAAGACAAAAGGGTGCACCAAAGCTTAATGATAAAGGACATATAATATCTGGTGTAATTATTCGTCATTTAATTCTTCCAAATAACATACAAAATACTAAAGCTGTACTAAAATGGATTAAAGATAATGTTGGACAGGATGTATATATAAGTGTAATGGCACAGTATTTTCCAACGAATATAATAAGTGATGAGAATTTCCCAGAACTAAATAGAAAAATAACTAAAGAAGAATTAAATGAAGTAGAAGAGTACATATTCGATTTAGGTTTTGAAAATGGTTTTATACAAGAGCTAGGAAATCATGAGGAAGAGTATGTTCCAAATTTTGATGGTAGTAATGTATTGTGATTGAAAGTTTTACATAATTATGATATAATTGACAAGAAGTAGATTTTAACCTAAAAATAATTTTTAAGGGGTAATAGAATATGTCAATGTCAAGATTTTCAGCATTTGGTGCAAGTGAAGCCAATAATGATAACGGCTTTGTAACAATAACGCGTAATGAAGGAAAATATCTTTACACACCTAGAGGCAATTTCATAGGTGGACCGTATAAAAAAATTATTAGTGAAGAGGATGGGAATTTATTAAAACTTATTTCTCTAAATGAAGAGGTTGGTATGTATATTGCTGTAACTAATGTGATTATACCTTGCATATATGATAAGATTTCAAGATATGTAAAAAATCTTAAAGTTGTAAAGAACGGAAGAGTAGGTATATACAATTATTATGGCGATGAAGTAGTACCAGTTACATTTTCTAATGTACAAGCAATTGATGGAAGAGGAAAAGTGTTTAAAGTAACTTCCTTAAATGAAAGTAAGACTGAACAAGAAGGCTATTATATAGTCAAAATAAAAAGGTTTGTGGAAGCAGATGCAGTCGATATTTCAAAACATGGGAAAATAAAGATACTAAAAAATCAAGCGTGGAAAGAAATCTAAAAATTGCATTTATGAAAACAGCTTATTAACATTTGTTAGTAAGCTGTTTTTATATAATTATTGTTTATTATTTTCTTGTGAACCGGTATCAATTTCAATATCAAAATCATCATTTATAAAATCGATTTCTGGAATAACATCTGATGCTTTTGGTTCTGTGTCATTTTTAATTGAATTAACTGTGTTTTGAGTTGCTTGTGAGTTAGAACTGAAAATATAATCATCAGTATCATCCAATATTGAATTTGTAACACTTTCATTATTTGTTTCTGTGTTTATATTAGTGCTTTCTTGAGTTGGTTTTATTTGCATAAACTTTTCAAAATCATACATATATGCAGAGTGTTTTTTCTTAAATGTATCTTCTAAGAAGCCAACTTTACCTTCTCCAAATACAGAACTTCCGTTAGCAGCTTTAGTTTTATAGTATATACTTCCAAAGCCATGTTCAGAAATTTTGTGAGTTTTAAATCTTTCTTTATCTTTGTATGCATAAGATTTTTTTGCTTTGAAGTCTCCAGTTGAAGCATCGAACGAAGCAGAAGTATCAAGTTTTTTAGTAAGACCAAATGCTTTATTCCAATATTCACTATCTTCTGGGACAGTATCACCAAATACGATTTGAGTTTTAGTATTTGCAAGTACCACTTGTCTATAATATTCTAAGCCTTTATTTTTCTCCAATTGAGAAAGGTTTTGAATTGCAATAGTCGTTCCACATCTGTATTTTCTAAATAGAGTAAACATTACTTCCATATCTTTATTAATGTATTCTGGGAATTCATCTATGTATAGGAAGTGAGGAATACGAGAATCCTCTGTACCGTCACGTCTTAGTACTGAGTCTTGGAATTGTAATATAAAGAACATTCCAAATGCTTTTGAAGCAATAACTCCAAGCTCACCTTTTCTTGAACATGCTGTTATAACTTGTCCAGTTTTTAAGGCTTTATCAAAATCTAGCACATTATGTTTTCCACAAAGAGCTTTTTTAATACCAGGATGTCTAAGTAAGTTGTTTAATTGTGTAATTGCTCCATATAGGAAACGTTCAGTATCTTTTCTACCACTTCCACGAGTACCAGGTATTTCATATCCGTTAATATTAAGGCTTGGCTTGTAGAAGTTCTTTTCAAAGTAAGCAATAAGTAGTTTGTATTTATCTGCAAGTTCAGGAACTTTTTTCATGTCCTCTGTCATTTCTTCAACTTTATCAAAGTTATAAAGTAAATCTAGCATATCTTCTAATGAAGGTAATTCACCATTGTGAGACAATGGATACATTTCTTTTAGAAGTATAGCTAAGTTTTGAAATGCATCTGTTGTTACTTGTGAGAAGAATGCATCTTCCTTATTTCCTTCACTTTGAGACATAGATTTTAAAACATCTGCTATAATAGAAGCAACTTTTGCTGGATCTTTTATTGCAAATGGGTTCATACTCATTGTGTCTGGGTTAATTGGGTCAATCGTTACAACATCTATATCGAAATTATGTGCGACTTTAGTGAAGTCGTCAACATATTTTCCATCATTTTCTACTACAGTTATACCTACGTTTCTGTAGCTTACTTCACCAGTACTTTCATTTTTGTAAAGTATCAATTCTGAAAGTCTAGAATAAAATTCTTTTTCATAACCTTTACGAGGGTTTATATAGTTTAATGTAAAGTTTAGGTTTATATATTCGTTAGTGTATGGCCCTTCAATATATGCAACACCATCTCTAAGTAGAGAATAAGCTAATTTTTTTGAATATTCACGTATAAAATATTTTTTCTCAAGATCTCTAGCTGACATTGGAAGTAAAACCATTGCTGTTTTACCAGTACCAGTAGCACCTTGAACTAAAGTAGATTCCATTCTTTTCTTTTCAACAACTGTAACTTTTTTAGATGAGTCTACATCTGTACAAATTACATTGTCACACATAAAGTTCCTATTTTCTTTTGCTTTGCTTTTAACTTTTAAACCACAGAAACCATTCACACCTTTGGAAATATCATCATCACGTGGAATTAGTAGCAAGTAGTCTATTAAGCTAAAAATACATATAAATGGAACAACTAAGCATAAAGTTTTAAGAGCTGGTGCAAATAGTTCATAAAAGTTAGCAGCGACTATTTCGTAATTTGGCATAAGCTTTAAAAGCCACCAAGCAGTATTATTTAAAGTAGTTACGAAGTATGATGCGAAAATTGCTCCAAAAGCTACAACTGTAACTGAGAACCATTTTACTTTTTGTTCCTTTGTAATCATAACGCCTGAGTTTACTCCATAAGAAAAGAACAATACAGGACATAGCATACAAAGTGACATAACAAATGGACTTATAGCCTTCATAGTATGTCCATCTCCAATGACAAAAATAAAGAATCTATAGGCTACAACAACGAGTATTAGTATACTAAGCACAGCGAAAAGATTCATCATAAACTTTTCTTTCTTTTTAATCTTGAAAAAATTCAATATATTGAATAGCAAAAAAACCACCACTTTCACATAAATTACATAAAAATAAACATTGAAAATATCATTCAACTAATATATAATATACTACATAAATTGCAAAAGTGCAAGCAAATTGTGTGAAGTTAGTAGTGTTTAGAGGTAAAAATATGAAGTGTTTAATAGGATTAGGAAATATAGGAAAAGAATATGAATATACAAGACATAATATGGGTTTTATGTGTATAGATAAGTTGGCACAAGATTTTGGCATTACTTTTGATAAAAAGCTTAAGAAATCTATTTATGCGGAAACAAATATAAAAGGGGAAAAACTACTGTTAGTTAAACCTACTACATTTATGAACTTAAGCGGTGAGGCAATAGTGGAAATTATAAACTGGTTTAAGATGGATTTAAAAGATATTTGTGTATTATATGATGATGTAGATCTACCTTTTGGCAAAATTAGATATAGAGAGTGTGGTAGTGCTGGTACTCACAACGGTATGAGAAATATTATAGCTTTAGTAGGAAGCGAAAGTATTAAAAGAGTACGCGTTGGAATTGAAACAAGAACCAAAGATACGCTAATACCTTTAGTGGATTATGTGTTGGGAAGATTTAGCAAAGAAGAAGTAAAGACGTTTGAAAATGAAGTGTATCCGGAAATTAAAAAAATAATAGAAGATAATATTTTGTAGGTGATAAAGTGGAACATAAATTAAAATTACAATCTAAATATTTTAGATATATAAATGATGGAACAAAAAGAGTCGAGTTAAGACTATATGATGAAAAAAGAAAGAATATAAATATTGGAGATATAATAGAATTTGTAAAAGAGCCGGAATTAAAAGAAAGTATAAAAGTAAAAGTTACAGGGCTATTAAGGTACAAGTCATTTAGTGCATTGATAAATGATTTAGATATTTCTATTCTTGCAGATAGTTCTGAAACAAAAGAAACTCTTTTAAAAGATTTAGAAGAGTTTTATACCACAGATAAACAAGAAAAATATGGGGTATTGGGAATTAGAATAGAAAAGATATAGGGTATGAAAAATAGATGGTATGAATGCTTGACAAAGCATAAACTATGTGTTAAAATATTTTCTGTAAATCGCGTGAGTATGGTAGATAAGAGTAAGTATATTACCACCTAGTCTCAGTGATAGGAATGCAAGAAGTTAGGAGGAAAAAATAATGTACGCAATAATTGAAGCTTGTGGAAAACAATATAAAGTACAAGAAGGAGATATTGTTTTCATGGAAAGACTTGATGCTGAAGAGGGTTCAACAGTTACTTTTGATAAAGTATTGTTAATCTCTGATGACAAGAAAACTACAGTTGGTGAACCTACTATTAAGAATGCAAAGGTTACAGCAGCAGTAGTAGGTCATGGCAAAGGTAAGAAAATCTTAGTATTTAAATACAAAGCTAAGAAAAATGAAAGAAAAGCAAGAGGACACAGATGGTGTTATACAAGAGTTCAAATTGAGAAAATCTCAACAGGAACTGCTAAGGCAAAAGCTGCAGCAGAAGTAGCAGCTGAATAATTGAATTAAAAAGGAGTGAGACCAAATGGCACATAAAAAAGGTGGCGGATCTACTAAGAATGGTAGAGATAGTATAGGTAAAAGACTAGGCGCTAAAAGAGCAGATGGAGAAGTAGTTTTAGCTGGTAATATTTTAGTTAGACAAAGAGGAACAAAAATACATCCGGGTGCAAACGTAGGCATTGGCTCAGATGATACTTTATATGCTAAGGAAACAGGCGTATTAAAGTTTGAAAGAAAAGGCAGAAGCAAAACTAAAGCTAGTGTTTATCCAGTAGTAGAAGAGTAAGAATTTATATATAATAAAATTCCACCAGCTTAGCTGGTGGTTTTTCATTTGCGCCTATAAGGCTTGT
>OIYG01000573.1_pt1 | contig 34649 bp, 26 predicted proteins | sample 1587861 | NCBI WGS metagenome assembly OIYG01 (sample SAMN03283272) | human gut metagenome | biome: human-associated habitat; material: feces | host: Homo sapiens | place: Peru | collected 2012 | reverse complement strand
AGGCTCGCTTCCAGATGACATTCCCTGTGGATACTCCTAACGAGGAAATCCAGAAACAGGTATTGACAGACGAGAAGAGCCAGAAGTACTTGGAAGGATTCAACGTACTGAAGGTAATCATCGTTCCGAAGAAGATTGTCAACGTAGTGTTGAAAAAGTAATTTATTGATAATAAGAAGTTAAGGAGTTAAGGAGTAAAAGGAGTTAAGACAATTGTATATCCTATCAACAGAAGATATACGAAAACAAAAGCTGTTGTCTTAACTCCTTAACTCCCTTTAACTCCTTAACTACTTTTAAAATACGAGGAAAATATTATGCAAATAGCAATCAGTCAAACAATAAAGAATGAGGTCAAAGACTACTTCTACATTACTTTAGGCCTCTTGATTTACACCTTTGGATGGACCATATTCTTGCTTCCATACCAGATAGTAACAGGTGGCGTAACGGGTATTGCTGCAGTCATCTACTATGGCACGGAAATACCTATCTATTTGTCGTATTTTCTCATCAATGCCGCCTTGCTGCTTGCAGCTCTGAAGATATTAGGATTCAAATTCATGGTGAAAACGATCTATGCCATCATCATGCTATCCGTATTCTTAGCTGTGGCGCAAGACTGGATGATTGGTGAAGATGGAAAGATGGTACAGGTGCTGGGAGAAGGACAGGATTTCATGTCACTCATCATCGGCTGTCTGTTTACAGGATTATCACTCGCCGTCGTCTTCCTGCATAATGGAAGTACGGGTGGAACGGATATCATCGCTGCCATCGTCAACAAATATCACAACATCTCGCTGGGACGAGTGCTCATCTTTGTGGATCTCCTCATCGTGGGCAGTTCCTTCTTCGTCTTCAATGCCAAACCAGATTTCACTACGATTGATGCAGTAAGAAAGGTAGTATTCGGTCTCTGTACGATGGTAATAGAGAACCTGGTGCTCGACTATGTGATGAATGCCAAGCGAGAGAGTGTGCAATTCATGATATTCAGCAAGAAATATCAGGAGATAGCCAACGCCATCGGTATGCAGATGGATCATGGTGTGACGATTCTTGATGGTCACGGCTGGTACACGGGTGATGAGATGAAAGTGCTCTGTATCTTGGCTAAAAAGAACGAGAGCGTCACCATCTTCCGTATCGTGAAAATCATCGACCCGAATGCCTTTGTCAGTCAGAGTGCCGTCATCGGTGTATATGGCGAGGGATTCGATGAAATGAAAGTGAAAATCAAAGATAAAGACATTAAGAAACTGAAGTAATGCTTAATAAGTGTTAAATGTTACTTGACTGGATAGATTTAAAATTATAAACAATAAAATGAAGATAGTATTTGCAACAAATAATCAGCATAAACTCCAAGAAATCCGTGATATTTTAGGTAGCAACTATGAGGTAGTATCCTTGAAGGAAATAGGATGCGATGTAGATATTCCTGAGACTGGTAACACATTGGAAGAGAATGCTTTACAAAAGGCACAATATATCTACGACCACTATCATATCAGTTGTTTTGCCGATGATACCGGCTTGGAAGTAGAAGCTCTTGATGGTGCTCCTGGTGTACATAGTGCCAGATATGCAGAAGGTACAGATCACGACAGCGAGGCAAATATGGCCAAGTTGTTGAGAGAACTGGATGGCAAGGAGAATCGTCAGGCCCGTTTCCGCACGGTTATCTGTTATATTGAGAAACAGGATGTATGCCCTTGTGGCTGTACCAGTATCAAGAAGGTACACCAGTTTGAAGGTATTGTAAATGGCCGAATCGCCACCGAGAAGCACGGCACAGAAGGTTTCGGTTACGATCCTATTTTCGTGCCAGAAGGCTACGACAAGAGTTTTGCAGAACTGGGCGAAGAAATCAAGAATGGTATCAGCCATAGAGCAAGAGCCGTGGCTAAATTGGCAGAGTATTTGAAAAAATAGAAATAGAGATGACACTCAATATGGCACTCAATTATGATTAGAACACTCAACACTTTACGATTTATTCTCATCTTGATGATTGTGATTTCACACTCGGCACTTCCCATGTCTCAAGAATTACATGATTACTTGGGTGAATGTCCTGTAGCAATATTCTTTGTTATTAGTGGTTTCGTATTGTCATTGAGCAAGGGAGAGAAATTAGAAAAGGAAGAACTAAGCAACAAGCAGTTCTTCCTTTCCCGCATATTCAAACTATATCCACTACATCTACTGATAGTAGCTTTCTTTATACCCTTAGATTGGCGGTTAGGATATTTAGGAACTTGGTGTCAAACCATATTCCATTGTTTATTGCTACAATGCTGGGTGCCATCTCGCGAATTCATGGCTGTTTTAAATGGATCTACATGGTTTCTTTCAGACATCATATTCTTTTATCTTATATTCAAATATTTATATCGTTTTATTATCAGAAATTCATGGAGAACCATTTTACCCATCTTAAGTATATACATGATAGGGTACATCTTATTATGCTTTAGCACAACCAAGGACTATTCTGCAGGATATATTTATTTTTACCCACCATTTAGACTGATAGATTTCTGCCTAGGAATATGCCTTTATAAATTCTATCAATCAACAAAAGGACAAAAACTATCCGAAAAAATCGCCAAAGATATGTCCTGTTGGCAAGCCTTTATAGCAGATACTATCATCGTACTTATGATAGCAACCATGTATGAATTAGCCATCCATAGCAATCCAAATTTTCGATGTGCAGCACTCTACTGGTTATCCTCAATCATTCTTGTCTTTTACGCAGTATCCATTGAAAACGGAAAAGGTTGGCTTTCATATTTACTTCACAACAAAATTCTTTTTTGGATGGGAAGTTGTAGTTTTGAAATCTATCTTTGGCACATGCTCTGTTTCCGTATCATACAAAGTATTGCGCTAAGAATATACGGAGAAGACATACCATATATTGGCATACAGTTCATGATATCCCTATCTTTCACTATTTTGATGGCATGGATAAGCAAGAAATACATAGTCATCCCTACATATAATAAACTCAAAAACATAGCCTGCAAATGAACCAACTCTCGATATTAATTCCCACTTATAATAATGTTTGTCTTGAGCTTGTAAAAACCTTGCAGGCGCAAGCTGCGTTATTGTCAGACTTCGAGTACGAGATACTGGTAGCAGATGATGGAAGTACAGATTTATCTACCATAACAGCCAATCGCAAAATCAATGAGATAGAGAACTGTCGCTATATCGAAAGAGAGAAAAACGTGGGCAGGGCCGTCATCCGCAATTTTCTGGCAAAAGAAGCAAAATACGAATGGTTATTATTTATTGATAGCAATATGAATGTTATCAACACGCAATATTTGGCCAACTACCAGTATTCTAAAGAGTGTGATGTTATTTATGGCGGCTATCAGGTCAAAAGAAACCAGGAAAACTTAAGATATAATCTACGCTATATATTTGAATGTAAAGGAACCCAGAATGGCGATTACAGACAACGTCAGGAAAATCCTTATGGTGACTTCCATACTTCAAATTTCATCGTAAAACGCAGTATTATGCTGAGCTATCCGTTAGATGAGCGTTTTCATCAGTATGGATATGAAGATGTTTTATGGGGAAAGATATTAAAGGAAAAAAACATCGCTATCCTGCATATTGACAATGCATTAGGGTATCAGAACTTCATAGGAAATTGGGCTTTCATCAGAAAAACAGAAGAAAGTCTTCATACGCTTTATCAATTCAGAAAAGAGTTAGAAGGATATTCTAAAATTATTACCTATGCAAAAAAAATAGAGCAATTTCATCTCAAAACTTTATGTCAAAAACTGTTTCCATTATTAAGTTTACCAATAAAAGCTAAGCTTACAGGCAATAAACCAAGCATTTTTTGGTTTAATATATATAAGTTAATGTATTATATTCACTTAAATACCTAACATTAGATATAATGCTTGGTATATAAAATTACGTAGTCCTATGAGTAAAAAGATATTTTTCATATTATTTACCCTTTTGTTTCACCTATCAGCATGGAGAGCAGAAGCAGCTATCGGCGACTGGAAAGCCTATATGGCTTACCACGATGTACAAGAGATAGAACAAGTAGGAAACCTCATTTTCATACAGGCTTCCAATGGACTCTATGTATATAATAAAGACGATCAAAGTATTCAAACATTTAGTAAAGTTGATTATCTAAATGATTGCGAAATCCAACATATTGCCTATTGTAAAACAGCCAAAAGACTGATAATTATTTACACCAACAGCAACATCGACCTGATGAATGTTGAAAACTACGAGTGTACTAATCTATCTGACTATTATAATGCATCAACAACAGGAGATAAATCTGTTAATGATATTTATATAATTGGCAACTATGCCTATTTAAGCAATGGATTTGGTATCATAAAGATTAATATAGCCAATTGCGAAATTAGTGATACATACAATCTTGGTTTTAAAGTTGACTGGTGTGAAATTGAAGGCAATTATATCTATGCTTATAGCCAGACAAACGGTAAATATAAAGCTTTCTTATCATCCAATTTGCTTGATAAGAATAGTTGGACAAGAGTAGGTGATTATATTTCAAAAACTCAGACAGATAAAAGTGAACTCAAACAATTGGTTAGTACTCTAAATCCTGGAGGACCTAAATATAATTACTTTGGTTTCATGAAATTTGCCAATGGACAACTTTATACATGTGGAGGTACTGTTGGTGGACAAAGAAATGCTTGTATTCAACTTCTAAAAGAAGGTGATTGGCATATATTTCAAGACGAAAATATTTCAGAAAAAACTGGTGTCAGTTATAAAGATATAGTTTGCCTGGATTTTGATCCTTTAGATAACAAACACATTTTTGCAGGTGGCAGAAATGGTTTGTATGAGTTTTACGACGAAAAATTCAAAGCATATTACGATACTGATAATTCACTCATACAACCATATAATGGAAAAGATAAGGAGTACCAACTTACACAAGGAGTAAAGTTTGACAGTAATGGTAATTTGTGGATTCTTAATAGCCAAGCTCCTACTCAATCTCTAATTGAGTATAACACGAATAAAGAATGGAGTTCCCATTCCAAACCTGAATTAATGAAATTAGATGATAAAGGTTTTAAAAATAAAAGTCTTGGATCTCTGCAGAATATGATGATAGACAGTAGAGGACTCTTATGGTTTGTCAATAACCATTGGACAATCCCTTCACTCTATTGCTATCAAATATCTTCTGATGCAATAAAAGGATATACTTCTTTCTCCAACCAGGATGGTTCTAATATTTCCGTAGGTTCTGTTAGAACTGTTGTTGAAGACAATAAAGGAGATCTCTGGGTTGGTACAAATGTAGGTCCATTATTATTAGAAGCAAACCAAATTACAGCAGACCAAACTGTATTTAATCAAGTGAAAGTGCCTCGAAATGATGGTACAAACTATGCTGATTATCTTCTCAATAATGTAGATATTTATTGTATCGCTATAGATAAAGCCAACAGAAAATGGTTTGGAACCAAAGGAAATGGAGTTTATCTTATTAGTGCCAACAATATAGAACAATTAGAACATTTTACTACATCCAACAGTAAATTATTATCTGATAATATTGAAGCAATAGCCATTGACGATAAGACAGGAGAAGTTTTCTTTGGAACAGACAAAGGACTCTGCTCGTATGAAAGCGATATTAACTCCATAAATGAAGAAATGACCAAAGATAACGTTTGGGCATATCCAAATCCAGTAAAACCAGATTATACAGGAGATATTACCATAACAGGTCTTGCAGTCAATGCAACAGTCATGATTTTAACATCTAATGGTTCTTTGGTACATCAAGGAAAGAGTTCATCCGGTATCTACAAATGGGACGGAAGAGATCTAAAGGGTAAAAAAGTAGCAAGTGGTATCTATATGGTTGCTACAGCTACCGAAAATGGAGAAAAGGGAACTGTTTGTAAAATAGCTATAATTAAATGATATCAAATAAGAATTTATATATTATCTGTATTATTATCAGTATTCCATTCATCTTATGGGCAATATTACAAATATTGCCTACATTTGATGATTGGACCACTTTATCTCTCCCCAATTACGACCCTAATTATCTTTTATATATATTACCATTTGGCATGACCTGGCGCCCTGGCGATGCGATTTGGGGATATATCAATGCTATTGATTATCAGCTATATCCTGCATTAAATCATGTCATGATTTTCATAGCTCATATTTGTAGTACGTTCATTATTTATAAATTAACAAAAGTATTAGATTTCAAGAAAGTTGCAAGAAATATTGCTACAACATTCTTTTATCTATCACCATGTGTTTTGGGTACGATTCTTAGTTGCGATGCACTCAACCAAAGTTATTCTCATCTCTGGGGAATCTTATCTGTATATTTATACTTGGTACTAATCGGAAAAAAAAGATATATATATTGGCTTGGTTGTGTAACATTAGCTACATTTGCAAAAGATAATGGATTAGCATGGTCTATTATTCCACCAATAATAGCATTTGCATTTAATAAAATAGACAAGAAAACTTTCAAGCAGGATTTTATTATAGGTCTTTCTTGGGCAATTCTATATGGAATCATTCGTCTTACCATACCTTCTACATACATAAAAAATGGAAGTTACGAAGAAGATATAGTAAGCCTGCATAGTAGAATTAAAGGATTAACAAGCTGGATTAGCTATACATGGTTTGCTGCTGATTACATAGCAATTGTTCATAAACCAAGCAGGAATCTGATATTAGGATTATCTACCACCATATTATCTTGTATTTTCATGATAAACATCTGGTGGAATCAAAAAATTTGGAAAAGAAAAGAACTTCTGTTGCTTATTTTAACGATGTTTATCGTAGCATCACCACACCTGCTTATCAGCATGAGTATTATGAATACATATTGTTCATTGGGAATTGCTACATTGATCATCGGCTTTTTAGCAAATGAATACCAGAGATCAGAGAAAAAACTTCAATTTCTATTTTTATTATACGTTATTGCAGCTATCATAACAGACGTTCACCACTGGTATAAAGCCTGGCAAACCTCTCTTCCTGGCAGAGATATAGCTATTTCAATAGTAGAAAAAACAGGAAAGCCAGCCAACAAGGTGTACTGCATTATGGTAAAAGACGATAATCCTAAATTCTCTTCATTTTGCGTACCTACAAATGAAGCTATTGGATGGGGGCGTTCTGTTTGGGCAATTACAGGTTATAAATGGCCTAAGGAAATACAAGACACGACACTGGATTGTACACCAACAGCTGGCCAAGAAGCTGTAAATTTAGCTTACATTATCAAAAAGACAAATAAATTCGACTGTATATGGATTATAAACAAGAAATATGTAAAAGTGATAAGATGAAATTGATCTCTATCCTCATTCCATGCTATAATGAAGCCGGTAATCTCTCTTTGCTATATGAGAATTTATCAGCTTTCATCAACAGCCATTCATTATACCAATGGCAAATTCTCCTCATCGATGATGGAAGTAAAGATAATTCGCTCCATATAATAGAAGAAATACGTAAGAAAGACCAGCGATTCTGCTATATTAGTCTTTCTCGAAATTTCGGTAAGGAGAATGCAATGCTTGCAGGATTCGACCACGTACAGGGAGATTGCTGTGTCATCATGGATGCAGATCTACAACACCCTATAGAGGTAATTCCAGAGATGCTGAAACTTTGGGAAGAAGGGTATGATGACGTATATGCCAAAAGAAAATGTAGAGGCAAAGAAAGTTGGATGAGGAAAAAACTTTCTCTCTCCTATTATAATATTCTGCAGAAGATAGCAAACGTAGATATATTACCCAATGTAGGAGATTTCCGGCTTCTGGACAGAAAGTGTATCAATGCAATGATAGATCTTCGTGAAACTCAAAGATACACAAAGGGTTTATATTGTTGGATTGGATTCAATAAAAAGGAAATAGAATTTACACAAGGAGATAGAACACAAGGAACTTCCTCTTTCAATTATCATAAACTCATCAATTTAGCAATAGAAGGAATTACGTCTTATTCTACTGCTCCTTTAAGAATATCCACATTATTAGGAATCATCGTTTCATTCTCTGCCTTCCTATATATGTGCTATATTTTTATAAAAACTATCATTTTAGGAGAACCTGTACATGGATTTCCTACTCTCATCATTGTCATCCTATTCTTAGGAGGAGTACAATTATTATCACTCGGAATTATCGGAGAGTATTTGGGCAGAATATTTCTGGAAACCAAACATAGGCCCATATATCTTATCAGGAAAAAAGAAGGTGTCTAAAAAATAAATAACAATGAATATAAAGAAATTAAATATTATATATCTATTGATTATCATGGTAGCTTACTACATATTAAGCTACTTGACACCTTTTTGCCTGAATGATGACCTTGTCTATAAGTTTATATGGCCTTATGACAATGATTCATTCACAGCCCCTATAAAAAACATCAAAGATGTAATAGAATCTCAATATATACACTATCATGTATTGAATGGCAGAAGTATTATTCACTTTTTCATCCAGTTATTTGATGGAATATTAGGAAAAGAACTATGCAATATCATCAGTGCCATCATGTCAGGGTGCTTTATTTTCCTGATGGCAAACTTTATAAACAATAAGAATAAGCTATTAACTTATACCCTTATTACTTCGATGGTATTCCTGATAATACCAGGTTTTCACAACGAATTTCTAATGTTTGTAGGTGTTATCAATTATCTTTGGGTTGGAACTGTTACCCTACTATTCGTAACACTTCTAAAAAAATATAAGAATCAGACTATTTCTAAAAAGATATTAGCTTTTTCTCCATTATCTTTTCTTGCAGGATGGCTGCATGAAGGAATTACGGTACCTATATCTCTTTCTTTGGTTATATATTGTATCTATAACTATAAGAATATTGTCAAATCACCCATATTATATTGTACACTTTGGTATATTTTAGGTTCTGCCTTTTGCATATTCTCACCAGGAACAATGCAAAGAATAGGCAACCCAGAATACACAGGATTTATACAATTCATCACCCAAAAATTATTCATGGGTACAATATGCCTGATGCAGTTAAGAATATCGATTTTGATGATTATACTTGCTGTATTTACATTTTGCTATAAAAAGAATATTCGGAAAGACCATTTATGTAAATATAAATACTTATATTTAACATGGATATTTTCTTTTATTCCTGTTTTTGGTAGTAATACGACAGAAACAAGAACTATTTTTTTTACAGAATGCATTGCACTAATCATTGCCGTTGATTTACTTTTGCCATATTTGAATAAATATAGTAAAGGCACGATTATATGTTGTAATATAGCAACATTATTGGTTTATAGCTTTGTATTAAAGTACACTATCAAGAATTATCAGAACTACAAGTATATCCTGCAACAACTTGAAAATCCTGCTACTACCATCATATCAGTTCCACAAATTTCGGAATTAAACAATAAGTTCTTGAATAGTTACATTAGAGAACCTATCAAATTCGGCCCCTTTGAAAATGCTCAAGCATTTGTTGATAACAATACGCACGTCAAATGCATTAAAACTCTTTATGGGAAAAAGGAGTTGCACTTTGTTCCGAAAGATATAATGAATAAAATTAAAAGTAACTCTTTAAAATATAATAGATATACATACAACAATAACAAAGAAATGCTTGCCATAAAGATTGCAACCAATTGTTCTCCTACAAGCATAAAGTTCCTACTATATAAGGAAGATATTAATTTTCTTCCTTTCTACAAGAGATTACTTGCTTATCATGGCAATACCTATGAACAGTCAAATTACTATTATGATACCATCAACTATGGAAAGAGCAAGTATCTGCTAATTTGTTGTCCAACTCGCAACATAAGCCGAAGAATAAAATATGTAGTATATAAACACTAATATAACACAAACAATTATGAACAATTATGAAGTTAATTTGCTTAAAAGGTGGAATCGGTAATCAAATTTTTGAGTATTGTCGATACTTAAAAATAAAAGAAGGTGGAGAAAAAGTATATATATTATGACAGTAAAAGATTAAAATAAACCAAAATATACTAATAAGTGATGTCTTTCATATCACATTATCCAAAGAGCCTCTTTGGGTAACACTATTCATGTGGATATTAAAGATGCTGCGTGTTTTCAAAGTTTTCAACAAGTTATATAACGATGAGGAAGAAAGTGCAATACTTATAGATAACTATAGTCAAAGCATAGAATATACAAAATTTACAAATGACATTTTTAATTTTCGCAATCATATTAAAAATCTAATATATCAAAGTAATCTCGGCTGTACATATCTATTATATGTAAAAATAATAGGTAACAGAATCAATACTATTATCAAAGTAATACTTAGAGACCATAATATATCACCTCTTATTATATCTATAGAAACACTAGTGCATTTCGATACGACAAATAATACAACTCGTTTAACAGGATCATGCACACACATAACAACTAAAGTATTCGCCCCTATATATTCTACAGCTCTTATCATTATTTTTGCCCTTATCACATATTGTTCTAACCATTTAGCAACAATTATGAAAATATAAATTGTAACTATTGCCCTTAAATAATAAATAGGAATATCACATATCGAAAGACCTAACATACTTAGATAATGCGTATTGGCTGGTATGAGAGAAAACAAAAACAAATCAACCCCAAATAAAGCTAAAAGAATCGCCTTTTTTCCCCCCATACACATTTTAACAAGTTTACCGCAATAGAAGAAGCCAAACGCAAGCAAAGCGATATTCAACTCCCAAGGCAAATGTATCTTGCTATAACATAATAGGCAATACAAAACTAATGAAACACCTACAGCAATATACCTATATTTTTTATCTAAATTAGAACACACAAAAGCAATCACATTAACAGACATCAAACAAGGAATAAACCATAGAGGATTGTTATGAGCATACATATTCCCATCCATACCTTGCCACAATAATCCCAATATCGGAATAAACCATTCCGTATCCACTCCACCTGCAGAAGCTCTCATGTTTCTTTCTATTATAACCCAATAAAGGAAAGTGATAATATAGAAAAACAAATATGGTTTGAGCATTGACTTCCACCTTTTTTTTAGCATTGAAGAAAAATTTATTTTTTTGTCATAGTCGAAAAACACTCCTGAAAGCAGAAAGAACAGAGGCATATGGAAAGCATATATGAAATGACTAACAATACTGTCTGTATCATTAAATACATGCCCCATAACTACAAGAATTATTCCAAATGCTTTGAGCATATCTATATAAAGTAATCTTTCTTTCATTTTTTCATCAATTTGTTTTCGATAAATTCATCTACAACAGACAACATTGCTGCTGTCGGATTGATACCACCCGAAGTGACTCAAACAGCCAGTGGTAACAAAAAGCATATTATTCCAACGTGTGAAATAATCATTCATATCCTTGAAGTCAAACATGCAGATCGAGTAGCAACACAGCCTTCTCGCCCTCAGCGATTCCATTCTCATAGTTGTTGTCATCGCTGATGCTCTCCTTATAGGAATCGATAGGGTAGAGCGTCTCCCATTTCAGTAAAAGATACTTGTGTGGCAGTTTCTGCTTGTTGAACTTGTTCACCCACTCAGGCAACTTCTCCATATAAAAGGTGCTGGTGATGAACTTGCCCGATTTATCATCAAACTAGTAAGCACCATTGGCGTGATGAACGGCAGGAAGGATGGAAGCTCTGTCTTTCAAGACCACGCCCACAACCTTAGAGCGGTTGTTGGTAACCAGACAGAGTTCTTCGCCGAGCATTCTCTTGAATCCGCCGTCGCCGTAGCGGGCATAGTAACGTTAGAGATAATTCCATCGCATCTGGTCGATAACGATACCTACAACGAGCTTAGGTCGTTGAGGCTGAGCCTGTGCGATGCCGCAGAAGCAGCAGAGCACGAAGATGAGTTTAAAAATCTTATTCATTTCTCTACATGTTATTTGACACATCTATATATGATATAGATAGATTGTAATATGTCTTAAATACGCTTGCAAAGATACAATATATTTTGGGATAAAACAATAAAAACAGAAGAAAATGCATGGAATGGAGACTTCGTAAGGAAAAGTTCTTCACTTTTAATATTTAAGTACTTGATATTCAGTAAGATATTAGGTGAATAGTGAGCGATACTCTTCACCTGCTATCATCATTCTTTCAAAAAATATCTATTTGCATGTTACAAAGTAAATCTACGAAACAGCCTACTGTCGGATACTCCGCCAGTTAGCTGTTCTTGGTCCGCTAGTCGGCTGTCCTAGGTTCGCCAGTTTACTGTTTAGGCATAGTAGCTGGCTGGCGAACACTCAAAAGCGAAAAAACTCTATGATTGAAAAAAACTCCTAAAGGAGTGAACTTTTCAGATTTTATTTGTACTTTTGCCATGTCATTCAGTATTTTACAGTTTTTTAGCAACACTAGGATAAGTGAATTTACTGACGTGGCAATATTCTGAGTAACTTTAGGTTGTTCGGGTGCTTATAAAAATATTAAATTATAGTGTTGCAGAAATAAGGGTTATATAATAAAATTTTGAAAACATTGATGGAAAAGAATAATTTAATTTTGAAAATTTTGGCAGATTGGAATCCATTAGATCTTCCTAAAGCTATAGCAAATGAAGAATATGTTTCATATGTTCAAGTTTTGGCAAGGAAGACTAGCCATGAAGAGATATACCAATGGTTGTTGGATTTCGTCAAAGATAACTATGGCATAGCTGATGTCGATAAGAAAGCTAAAGTCGAATTAGAAAGTATAGCAGATAGTTTGTTTGCCGTTGTAATGAAATGAGATATTTTAATTTAAAAGTGTTGGTAGGAAAGAAACCTAAAGATACATTTTGGGAAAAGATAACAAATAAGTTATTAACCCATTTAGTGCCGAAGGCTAACCCTACATTAGAGGAAAATCTTGACTACGTTAAAGAATGGTACATAGAGTATGATGACGTAGAAGAATATACTAATAGAGAAGTTGGTGTGGCAGAAAATGGCATGGTGGTATTCAAAGCTCCCTTTGAAGAAAACTTGGGGTATTGGTGTGATAATGACATGACTATGGATGATTATCGAAATCTCAATATTCATGCAATATCAAAGGAAGCGTTTGAGAAACTTTGGAATGAAGTGATACAGCTTCCTTTTGGGACAGAATCAAATAGTTCAAAGTAAGATGGATAAATTGATTGAACTTATAAAGAGCAAATCCTTCTCAGCAGCAGAAAAGCTGTTGAGGAAGAAATTAGAAGAGTCACCAAATAACTGCTATTTGTTGACTCAACTTGCAAATGTCCTATGGAACAGAAGCAAAGATAAGGAGGCCTTGGCTCTCATGGAAGAGCATTTGTCACACCGAGGAAAAGGTATTGAAAGCGATTTCTCAAAAAAGGAAGCAGTTCTTTTCTATAAAGTATTGAAGTATAGTCATCCAAGGACTGTTGCAAAAGCCTCAGATATAGGGTATGCTTCTGAATCTCAGCGGAATCGGATTTTGAAAAAGATTGATGCTTTGGAAGAGAGTAACAATAAGGAGAAACTAGTGCGCTATCTTCGGGTCATTTGCAAGCGTTATTCCAAAGAGTATTATTTGAAGACGATCCTTTCCGAGACCTATAAGGCCGTTGGGGATAAGGCTGGTTGCTTAACTTATGCAAAAGCAGCTTTTGAGCAAGAACCCAATGACCCTCTTGTTAAGTATGACTATGCTGTTGCGTTGATGTTTAACGGCTTATCTGAAGATGCTCTTTTGCAGTTTGAAGAATTAGTTGCGTTAGGGCTAGATTATATCGCATTCTCTGAACATGGTGAAGGTGTCAGATGGGCAAAGAAACTTTTGCGGAATACGCAAAAACAAATAGACCAAATTCAAGTAAACTTGCAATGAAAAATGTTATATTTATAATCTGCTTATTCTTCATAGCTTGCTATAATGGGCAAGTTATGAAGAAAGAGGCTTGCATAAACTTTGTGAAACATGAAGAATTAGGGAAGTATCCCCTTGAAAAAAGTATAAAATATACTTTGCAAATTGACAATCAAAACGTTCCTGTTTATTGTTATGCTCATGTTTTTAAAGGTAATATAGTATCTTTAGAGTTAAGCAGAACTCCAGAAAAAATAAAAAATATGTCCTCAGGTATCATGCTGTCGTTTTTTGCCAAGGTACTAGGTAGTTTAAATGAAAAAGAGAAGTCAAAAATAACGCAAGTTTATACAAAACTAGAATATTGGGAAGAAGAAAGTACAAAACTGTCGCACAGATATTTTAATAACACTTTACCAATAAAGACGGTTTTGGAAGAAAGCGACTTGTTAAAGGATATAAGAAGTATTTTGAAAGAAAATAATTTATATGTTGATAGCTTTGACTGTGATTTGATTACTACAAATAAAACTCACATTCAATCTGACGTTCTTTTATGTGGTGATTTTTTCTTGTCTGTGAAATTATTAGAATAAAATGAAGAAAGTATTGTTTGTTGTTTTGGTTGTGGGATTGACAATTGGATGTAAAGCTAATCAGAACAAATCTGACGATAATAAACTATGTGATAGTATCGTTGGTCTAATACAACAAGGAACTTTGCATAATGATACAGCTATGCTTTTAAAGGCTCTGAACCTTTCTGATAGTTTGCTGAGTATAGACACTGCATCTTTCAGCAGAAGACTTTGTTATCATAATCGTGCTATAATTCTTAATTCTTTAGGTCGTAAGGAAGAGGCGATGAAGAATGCAGAGATGGAAATGAACCTCTTACAAGAGGACAATCCCCAACGCCTTCTTTTTATGGCAGTTAAACAACTCAAGGTAGATGAGAAAGATTCTGCAGACATATACCTTGAAAAAGTTCTGTCTGTTTGTAAACTTGCGCAAAAGCAAAAGTTTGACGAGAATATGGCCTTTTACACAATTCAAGCATTATATTTACGTTATGGAGATAAAACAGCAAAAACATATCTTTTAAAATTATTAAATGAGCATCCTAATAACCAAATGCTTCAGTATGCAAAGGATAATTGGGGAGAGTTGAAAAGAAACATTTTGGAAAGTTGGAGATAAAATGCAGTATTTCAAATTAGAATATCAATATTCCATAGCTCAAAAAGCCATCTTTTGGTATAGAATCAAATAGTTCTAAGTAAGATGGATAGGCAAATGTCTTTACTCCATTTTTACAAAACATCAAGTAAAGACATGCCCCTATAGCTTTATTCTTCATTTACCATTTCCCAATCCAAAATACCTTTGCCTTCTTCGTCTAGTTCTATGCCTAAGCCTACTACCTCTCGCTTGTCGGCCTTGAAAGGCTCCAGGTATTGGCGGTCTTGAATTTGCTTAATGGCAGCTTCCTTGCCTCCATTGTTTCTTAACTTCAGTTCTATTATATAGATGTGATGAGTTGTTTTGACAACGAGGTCGATTCTGCCAGTAGAAAGCATGTGCTCTACTTCCACCTTCAAACCGATGGCATTCAAGATGGTACTGATGATCAGTCGGTAACGCTCTTCCATATCCATGGATGCCAACTTCTTGTTGCTGTAAGGCACATCGGCAACCAATGCTTTAAGCACTTTCATCGCCTTGTCTAACTCTTTGTATTCCAGATATTGGTACAACTGCGCTTGCAGAGATTGTGTATCAGCCTCTTGTCGCATGGTCAATGCAGGCAGTACGCATTCGTATAGCGCCTGTTTTACCTCTTCATTTGGGAAGCCTAAGTGATAGACATTTCCTACGCACGATTTGATGGTGAGATAACCTGATTGATATAAGAAGAGTTCTGGACCTCCACCAGTAACATCGGAAGTCTCATGCCTTCTTTCTTCATACTTGAATGCGCGGTTTCAATCATTGTTTCCCAGAAAAAGAAAAAGCAGTTAAGCCACAATAGCTTAACTGCTTGATTTTCAACGTGGACCAGCTAGGGCTTGAACCTAGGACCTCCAGATTATGAGTCTGTTGCTCTAACCAACTGAGCTACAAGTCCGGGAATTTTATTCAAATTCGACTGCAAAGATAATAGAATTTGAGCAAATAACCAAATAATTTCTTAAAAATTTTCTTAGAATCAGAAAAATACCGTATCTTTGCACCCAATATGTGCGTGCGTATGCGTATGTGCATGAGCAATTATAAAAAGAAGAATTTCTATTTAGAAATGGACATAGACAAAAACAAAAGATTCGGTTTATCCGACGAACAGGTAAAACAGAGTAGGGAGCAACATGGACGTAATGTCCTTACTCCTCCTCAACGTACATCATTATGGAAATTGTATTTGGATAAGTATCGCGACCCGATTATCCAAATACTTCTTGTGGCAGCATTCGTATCCCTCATCCTCGCTTTTATCGAAAAGAATTTCATGGAGACCATCGGTATCTTCGTGGCAGTTTTCCTTGCCACTACTGTGGGTTTCTACTTTGAGCGTGATGCAGCTAAGAAGTTTAATCTGCTTACGGCACTCAGCGAAGAACAGCCGGTGAAGGTGCGCCGCAATGGTAAGGTGATGGAGATTCCTCGCCATGATGTGGTGGTGGGAGATGTGGTGCTCGTAGAAGTGGGAGACGAGGTACCTGCCGATGGTGAACTCATCCTTTGCAACGACCTGCAGATCAATGAATCTACCCTTACGGGTGAACCCGTTACAGAGAAATCTCTGGAAGGCGGTGGCGATGGAGCCTATCCTCGCAACGTCATCCTCCGTTCTACCATGGTGATGAATGGCAGGGGCGAATTCGTGGTTACTGCCGTGGGCGATGCTACCGAGATTGGTAAGGTGGCGAAGAAATCTACCGAACAGACTTCGGTAGAGACACCGCTTCACATGCAGCTCGATAAGTTGGCAAAGATGATTTCAAAGGTGGGCTCCGTAGTTTCTGTTGCAGCATTCTTCATCTTCCTGATTCATGATATTCTTACCAACCCGGCATGGGGCGGCAAGGATTATTTCTATATGGCAGAAATCGTGTTGAACTACTTCATGATGGCTGTCACCCTGATTGTGATGGCGGTGCCTGAGGGATTGCCAATGGCGATAACCCTCTCTTTGGCGCTCAATATGCGTAGAATGTTGAAGTCGAACAACCTGGTGCGCAAGCTTCATGCCTGCGAAACGATGGGTGCCGTTACCGTGATTTGTACTGATAAGACCGGTACGCTTACGCAGAATAAGATGCAGGTGAGCGCTCTCGAACTCAAACAGGGTGATGAGGCTCTCCTCGATACTGCCATCGCTCTCAACTCAACTGCCGAATTGAATGATGGCAAACCTATCGGAAACCCAACCGAGTCGGCACTCTTGCTTTGGCTTGATGCTCAGGGCAAGGATTATGTGGAGCTGCGCAAGCAGGTGAAAGTGCTCAAGCAGTTGCCTTTCTCTACCGAGAGAAAGATGATGGCAACCTTGGCAGAAGTTGATGGTGCGCAATATCTCTTCGTGAAGGGTGCACCGGAAATCGTGATGAAGAAATGCGTCATCGAAGATAGAATGTTGAGACAGACCTCCGAAGAACTTGATGAGTGGCAGCATAAGGCGATGAGAACCTTAGCATTTGCTTATAAGAAGGTGGAAACTTCTATCATGAGGACCTCTACCGCAGAAGTGGTGGCGCTCCTGGATGCAGACGACCTTCTGTTGCAAGCCATTGCTGCCATTGCCGATCCTATCCGTCCGGATGTTCCTGCTGCTGTGCAGGAGTGCCGCCATGCAGGTATCGAGGTGAAAGTAGTGACCGGTGATACTGCCGCCACGGCTATGGAGATCGGTAAGCAGATAGGTGTCTTCGAAGATGAACCAGAGAATATCGGAGCTGATGGCTCCCTGACTTCGCTCGACCAGCAGATGATTACGGGTGAAGAGTGGGAGGCTCTTTCTGATGATGAGGCTTACGAGCGGGCAAAGGATATCCGCGTGATGAGCCGTGCCCGTCCTACAGATAAACAGCGACTGGTGGCCATGCTCCAGAAGCGGGGCGAGGTAGTGGCCGTAACGGGTGATGGAACCAATGATGCACCGGCGCTTCACTATGCTCATGTAGGTCTGTCCTTAGGTTCTGGAACATCCGTGGCGAAGGAGGCTTCGGATATGACCCTGCTTGATGATTCCTTCAAGTCTATCGCCAACGCTGTGATGTGGGGACGTTCGCTCTATCGCAACTTGCAGCGCTTCCTCTTCTTCCAGTTGGTAGTGAATGTGGCTGCTCTCCTGTTGGTATTGGGTGGTTCTGTCATCGGCACCGAGATGCCATTGACGGTCACTCAGATTCTCTGGGTCAACCTGATCATGGATACATTCGCAGCCTTGGCTCTCGCTTCATTGCCTCCATCTCATGAGGTCATGAACGAGAAACCGCGCAAGGCTTCCGATTTCATCATCAACAAGAGTATCGGTTTCGGCATTCTCTTCTGCGGCATCGTCTTCTTCCTTGTGATGTTTGCCCTGTTGGTTTATTGCGAGCGCAGAGGCAAGGGTGGAGTAGATGTGCATGAGTTGACCATGTTCTTCACCACCTTCGTGATGATACAGTTCTGGAATCTCTTCAATGCCAAGGCGCTGATGAGCCATCGCACCGCCTTCCGCCATTTCCTGAAGGATAAGGGAATGATTTTAGTGCTTGTTCTTGTCTTAGTGGGACAATGGATTATCGTAACCTTTGGTGGCGAAATGTTCCGCACTACACCTTTGTCACTTCACGAGTGGCTGCTCATCATCGGTTCAACCTCTGTTGTGCTTTGGGCGGGCGAGCTGTGGAGAGCTTTTAAGAGAATGATAGCTAAGAGAAGATAGTCCAATGATTAAGATAGAATGAATACAATACATTACAACGAAACAGTGCAATTGCAGCCTTGCGTGGCAACTATCGGTTTCTTCGACGGGGTGCATCGTGGACATCAGTTCCTGATCCGCCATCTTGTAGAGACCGCCCGACAGGAGAACTTGCAATCCACTATCATTACTTTCGATGAGCATCCCCGTAAGGTGCTGCAGAGTGATTATCAGCCAGAGATGTTGAGTACACTCGATTCCAAACTTCTCCTCCTTTCAAAAACAGAGGTGGATAATGCTGTTGTCTTGCATTTCGATAAGGCGATGGCTGCGATGTCAGCACGCGAGTTTATGCAGAAGATACTTCACGACCATCTTCATGTCAGGAAACTGTTCATCGGTTATGATCATCGTTTTGGTCATCATCGTTCTGAGACTTTCGAGGATTACGTGCGCTATGGCGAGGAAATGGGCATAGAGGTAATCAGAAACGATGCTTTCCAGATAGATGGCATCAATATATCTTCCTCTGTCATTCGTTCTTTCCTGAAAGAAGGTGAAATAGAGATGGCCAACCAATGCCTGGGTTATCCTTATACCATTATCGGTAAAGTAGTGAATGGTTATCATGAGGGCAGAAAACTCGGATTCCCGACTGCCAATCTGGACATCTCGCATTTCGGACAGTTGATTCCTGCTACAGGAGTTTATGCTGTAAAGGTTCGTATAGAGAACTCGATGACTTGGAAACGTGGCATGATGAATTTGGGCAACCGACCAACTTTTAATGGCAAGCAGATTACGCTGGAAACGCATATCTTCAATTTCGAGGATGATATCTATGATCAACTGCTGCTTGTCAGCTTCGTCAAGCGAATCCGTGGCGAACAGAAGTTTGACAGTCCAGAGGAATTGGCAGAACAGTTGAAGGAAGATGAAAAAACAGTAGTGGAATTTTTAAATAAGGAGATTGATAATGGCAAAGATTAATTTTAAAAAAGGTCTGACAGACATAGTTTTATACATTATTATATTTATAGTCGTACAGATATTTCTGACTTATGCTGGAGCAGGTATTTGGGCTGCTGTCAAGGGCGAAGGTTATCAGGCTACGCTTCTTGCTATGCATACGGGCAATAATGCCATTCTGACGGCGCTGACTACGGTATTCAGTAATGTCATCACCCTCATCATCTTCCTGAAGGCCAAATGGACTCCTCTTACCCGTAACTATCTGCAGTCAAAGCCTTGGCTCAGTCTGCTGTGGGTAGCCTTGTTTACTCTGGGCGCTATCATTCCATTGGAGTTTGTCTATGAGCAGATAGGCGTCGAGATGGATGCGGATACCGAGCGGGTATTTGCTTCGCTGATGAAGGAGCCTTGGGGCTATGTAGCTATCGGTATATTGGCACCTCTGGCAGAGGAAATCGTGTTCCGTGGCGCTATCCTCCGTACTTTGCTTGATATGGTAAGCAAGAAGAATCATTGGGTTGCCATCTTCATTTCTGCAGCTGCGTTTGGCTTGATACATGGCAATAAGGCGCAGTTTATTAATGCCCTCCTGATGGGCTTGCTTTTGGGATGGATGTATTATCGCACCAAGAGTCTTGTTCCGGGCATTCTGATGCATTGGGTGAACAATACGATGGCTTACGTCTTGAACAATCTGATGCCACAGAGCGATGGCAAGCTTATCGACCTCTTCCATGGCGAAGAGAAGACTGTATATTACGCTGTTGGTTTCTCGCTCTGTATCATGATACCAAGTTTTATCCAGATGATCTTGAGGCTTCAGAAACCGAAAAATGTTCCTGCTAAATCCTGAAGAACATAATGCTTATGATAGCAATAAATAATATGCTATAAATAAAAAGCAATCAATAAAATACAATATAAAATAAAGGCTGCCTCCGAAATATGGGGCAGCCTTTTTTGATCATTGAATAATCAGTATTGTAAAAGATAAAATTATTTGCTGAAACTTATGTTGTCCACATGGTCATTTACGTAGATATTCGCCATATCTGCCGTCTTGTACCATTTTGGCTTCCCCTGCATATCGTCAGAAATCACCTTGCCGTTGATGGAGAAGTTCTCGAAACGAATGTTCTTCACCATTCGGCTTTGGTCGTAACCGGCTATGATGCTCATGTTAGGAGCTTCTCCAGTGTAGGCAATGTTGCGAAGAGTGATGTCCTCGATACCTCTGCCTGGTGCAGAACAATATTTCTTGTTGAAGCAGACGCGGATGTTGAAGAGCATTCCCTTGCGGATGTTGTCGATGTGGAAGTCTTCAAAGGTGACGCCTTTTACCAGGATGTTGTCGCCATTGTTGATGCCGATGCAGCCCTGATAGTCTATCTGGTTCTCGGCATGTTCTAAGATGTCAATGTCCTTATAGAGCACGTTGGTGATGTCTTCGTTTTCTGGAGTCTCGCTGTGCAAGCCTATCATGATAGGATGAGCCACGTCTGCCCACATCACAAAGTCCTTGATGGTAATGTTCCTGCAACCGCCATGATAGTTCTTACGGGTACAGTAGATGGTGGAACAATCGTCGCTGGTACGTGCAAAGAGATGCTCCTGATACACGTTGTTGCTGGCAAAGATATTGAAGCCGTCGCCCCAGCCATACCAGCTCATCACCTTGGCATTCTTCACGGTTACGGAATCGCTGCCGCCGATAGGCAACTGGGTGGTGAGAGGTCCGTCGATATACACATTCTTGGAATATCTCACCATGATACCCTCATGTCTTCCTGGCATGACGATGCCGTGACCGAGAATCTTGACGTCTTTTGAACCATAGGTGGATAACCACCCCTTGATGACGGCTCCGTTGTCAATAAAGACAGTCTTGCCTGATGCAATGTGGATGGAATCGCCCTTGAAATCGTGAACGCCCGGGCCGAAATACATCAGATCTTTTTTCTTTTTGACCTTAGGTTTTTCTAAAATGTTGTCTGCGAAGATTTGGAGATTCTGGTAGATGTTGCCGTTGATTTCTACGGAGAGGTAGCGAGGACGGTTGAGAGAGAATGTCAACGTGTTGCCCTCCTGCTTAGCCTCTATTCCGTAGGAATTCGGACGGATCTTGAAACTCTTGATATCCTGAACAATACTCTTTACTTGAATTTCAACTTTACCTTCGAATTCAAACTTAGCTACGGATGTGACCTCTACATTGTGCTTGGCATCAGCCACCCTATCCACCTTGAAGGCGTAGGTATCGATGTCTTTCCAATCTCCTCCATTGACACGTGCTTGCACTTGAAAGTCTTTCTTTAGTTCAATGCCTGCTGGTGCCTTGCTCACTACCAGACGGTCCTTGGCGATGGCAGAGAGAGTCATGATGCAGAGAGCTAATGTTATTAATGTCTTATTCATAAAATGATCTTGTTTTTGATGATTCTTTATTATTATACGAATATAAGACTTAATATACTGATGGAAAATGCAAAGAGATTGCGATTTATCAGTTGTTTCAAGTAAATGTCTTGCTCATTTTTAGGGCAAAGTTTATTTGATTTACTTTGCCAGTTTGTTGTAGTCCAGTCCCCATTGCTTGGCAAGCTTCTTGGCTTCTTTCTTGGTCAGGTGAACCACGGCTCCATGCTTCGGTTGGGTGAAGTTGGTGGAGAACATCACGCCGCCCTCGTTGAAACGTCCCAACTGCTTGAAGTGCTCGAAGTCAGAGGTCTCCTCGAAACCGAAATTGTGTACCTTTCTGCCATAGTTGTCGTACATCAGAACCCACTTATCTTCGCCGATTCGCTTCCATACGGTAGGAGCTTCGCAGGCTGTAGGTTCTTCGTCTATCCAGGCAGGGTTGTATTGCCAGCCAGCGTTAATCTTGTCAGAGGTTGCCTGCTTGATGCCTGGAGTCCCGTCGTGGGCTACGTAGAAGAGATGGTATTTGCCCTGCGCATAACAGATGTCGCCGTCAATGGCTGTCTTGTTTTCGATAGGATATTCGAATAGGAGTTGAGGCTCCGTCTCTATCTTGTCGAAATCATCGTTCACATACATATAGTAGAGACGGTTTCGTTCGTTCTTGTAGCGCATGGTGAGATAGATCATGAGTTTCTTGGCTATAGGGTCGTAGATGGTTTCCGGTGCCCAGGCACAACCTATTTCTGCAAACTTAGGGGAGAGGTCGGTGATGTTGACAATCTTGTGGGTCCAGTGTATCAGATCCCATGACTTCATCAGTACGAGTCCCTTATTGTTTCCCCATCCGTAGGTCTTTCCGTCTCGTTCCCATTCCGTAGCTCGTTTTCCTTCTCTCTGTGCGAAGATGTGGAGGTCGGTCATGGCGAGATAGAAGGCTCCATCTGGCCCACGGTAGATGTGAGGATCACGGATACCCTTCTGGGTTGCGATGGTATCGCCGGCAATGACGGGGTGGGCATCGTTGAGAGCTGTAAAGTGGTAACCGTCTCTACTCATCGCCATGTACAAACCATGGGTATCATCACGGTGGAAAACCATGAGGTAGGCAGTTAGGTCTTTCTCTTTAGGAAACGATTTGGCAAAGCCTGTGCTTGGCATAGCTAATGCAAGGGCAAGCAGGGGAAGTTTGAAGTAATTTCTCATTATTATAGTTGTTTATTGATTTTGTTGGTTTAATTATTTTGCAAAGATAATACTTTTCACGCGAACATGGGTGTTCTTTTTATGATTTTATGTAAAAAGACCGTAAATTACATAAAAATGAAGCCAGCTTCATCTGTCAATGAAACCGGCTTCGCCATTGGATGAAATAGGCTTCATAGCTGGTCGAAGCTTACTTCATGTATTGAGTATCTAAAATTCTATCTTTTTATCACCTTTTTGATGATTACCTTACCTGTATTGTCAGTTGACTTCTGGATATACACACCCTTAGTTTTGCCATGGGTCTGTACGCCAGATACGGTGTAGTATTGTGTATTAATGTTTTCACCCTTTTCTGATACTCCTATGTTTGTAATACCTGTAGGGAGTTCTTCATCCTTGACCGGTATGAATACAAATGGGAATTGAGTCAGACCGGCTGTTCCCTTTGTTTCCAGAACACCATTCTCATTTGCTTTCCAGTATTCTTCTTTGGTAAGGGTTCTGACTGCAACCTGATCAGAACCAATCAGACCACGGATGTAGTATGGGAAATAGGCTTTTTTAGCCATTTTGGTCGCATTCAGATATGGAGTGTTACCACCTATCAGACAAGAGAAATTATACTTAGGAGTCTTGGTGGTTGCTCCCTTTACTTCAGCAATCCATACCTGAGAAGCATCGTAATGTCCGTCTTCTTTTACCAGTGGAGTAAATGATGGCATGTTTTCACCTTGATTCTTATAGGTAAGATAGGCATCGTTTTCCACATCGTAGATGGCATATTTACCAGCTTCCAGAACTACATAATTCTCGTTCATGACCATCACATGATAGGTCAGCTTCTGGTCGAAGTTCTCACCTGTGATGTGCAGCGTGTAGTCTCCGCTGGTCAGTCCTTCTGTCAGATCCAGATATTTACCTTCGGTACCATTGCTCCATGTATATTTGAGATTGACAATATTTTCTGGTGCATTAGCATAGAGTACGAGAGCGTCTCCCTGATTGACAATCAGGTCCAGAGAATCTGAAACCAGACGGTTGTTCAGCAGCGCACAAGGCTGCAATCCTTTGACATGGATGCGGAAAGTAATCGTCTGAGCCAATCCGCCCTGGTTGATAAACTGACCCTTGATTTCTCTATCCGAGATTAAGGATGAAAGGGTTATGGAAGTACCAGTTTGTCCTGTGCTCCATTTGCCGTCTCCCCAACCGCTGGCGCCGCCGACATTGAGAGTAACATTGCTTCCACAAGGTACAATAGCTTCTGTAGCACCGACCCATGTGTCATTGCAGTAGATAGAACTGCTTACTGTGGTAGGAGTACAATCTGCATTTACTGCAATAGAGAACATCTGCTCGCTTTTAATGCCGTTTTCATTGGTATATGTGGCACGATAAATGAAACTCTTGTCTGTAGTGACTGTGATGTCCTTGGTAGTCTCACCTGTATTCCAACTCCAGTTACCAGTATCCACAACACCTTCAGGAAGTTGAGGCATCAATTTGACTGTTTTGCCTTTTGGAAGGGCGGTATTTACATTGATGATGTAATTGTTTTCCAGTCCACCTAATTCATTATGATCGATAATCTTTCCATCATATTCCATCTTTGGAGTCAATAAGGTAGGTCTGTGCTGCTCATCGGCAATACCATCGTAAGTACAAGTCAAAACGGAGTATCCCATGTGGTCGTAAGGACCGCTTACTGCTCCCGTCGGCCCACCATCTATTCCCATCTTCTCTAATGCGATTTCCGAGAAAGGCATCTTTACGCCCTTTACTCCTTCGTAATGTCCGATGACACGTGCCCAGTATGGGCGCATCTCTCCGCGACTACCTCCATTAGGTCCACCTTGTACCCATGCTTGATGCCATGCAGAGTGACAGTCTGTATAATGGTAGTTGACCCATGGCAGATCGTCTCTTCCGTCAAAGTTGTATGCCGCTTGGAATTCAAGACCAGCAGCGATTCGGTTGTCGTGATAGGAGTAGAGGTCATCACCTTGATTCCATGCCGTCTGGCAGATATCAACGGCAAGACCTGCTGCCATTTGGGCATGTCCTTGGTCACGACCGGTTTCCTGCATCTGACCTACCTTTCCGTATGCACCTGTTTCTCCTGCATATTCTGCAACATGAGGCACGAGATTATCTATATATTCATTCAGTCCTCCGTTGTACTTGTCTGTCTCTGTATTCTCAGGTGCCCATGGCCAAGGATAGTTGGCTTTAGCCAGCTCTGCCTGATCGTACTTGTAGTAAGACATTGCCTGGTTATAGATAAAGACATCGTCGCATAGAATACCTACAGACATCAGGGCGAGTGTGTTGCAAAGTCCCCAGTTGCTCCAGTAATGGCCAGGTCGTTGACCTCCATGAGTTGCATCATAGCGCCAGTTGCGCCAGGTATCATTGCGGGAACGCTGGAATCTCATGATAGTGGGATACCAGAGATCCAGCATCCATCTTTTGAATGTCTCGAAATCCTTGGCTTTCCATCCTTCGTAGTCACGCATCAATTCTGCAGCTTGTGCAAATTCATATCCATAAAGACCTCCTGCAAGAGCGAAGTTACTGTCGCCACCGATACCTTTGCAGTTGTTGGCCCAAGCCATCAAGACATCAACGGCATGTTTGGCACATGCTTCATTTCCTTCTATCTTCCAACGGAGTGCATTCTGATAAGCGATGGTTGCGCCACGTGCAGCATTGATGTAATTCTGACCAGACCCACCGCCACGGATGATGGTTTCTACTGGCCATGTTGCGCAGGTTGGTTGTGCGAATTCTGCATTCTTCAAGATGTTATAAGCCTTGGTCACCTTCTCATTGCCTGCAGCAAGTTGTGCTTTGATGCGCTCGAAGTCGGCATTGGTATGCAAGCCTCCTGGGTGACGGAAGCCACGGTTGGAATCATAGGCAGGCATTAGTTCTGTTTCTGTGAAAATCATTCCTTGTGTAGCTTTCACGTTCTGGATGGCTGTCTTCAGGTCTGCCACATATTCGTCTATTACGAATTGTGACAGAGTTTCTTTCTCGCTTTTAGCCTTGATGAGTTCGTAAGTGTCTGAAAGTATGGCTACTGCATCAGCAGTATAGATGCTGACATCACCATTGATGAGGGTAGAAGCTTCTTTCAAGGTTTGGTTCAGTGTTGTCAGATCGCCTTGTGAACCATGACGGAATTCATTGTCGTAGTCATCAGCAGCTAAAGCCAATCGGGTTACTTCGCCTCCAGTCAGTGCTCCGTCATAAATACGGATATCTGCCACCTTGGTATTCTTTAAATATACATCATTGGCAAAAGGAGAACGGCCTATCCAGTTGTATTTAGGTGCTTCTGTACCAAATACTTCAGATATCTTATTGGTTGTTGCACTCGCTTTCTTCTGACCATTTACATAGAGTGTTCCTTCTGTGCCTTTTTGCACATAGACTACGTTTACCCAATTACCCTTTGGGGAAACCTGCGTAGCATTGACACTTTTCTCGCTCCCATATCCTGCTGCCGATGAACCCACTCGCTGGGTGTTGAGTGTATAGAAATAGTAGCACCCCTCAGTTTGGGTACATACAGAATTATTACTGAAAGTAAACAGGAAGTTTCCCAAGCCAGTAATGTCTTGGTTGGCATTTACGTAATAATACATACTGATGGAGAAGTCGCTGCATCCAGCCAATACTTTTCCTGCACCTTCGCCCATGTCAAAATATCCATCTGACGAACCCAGGTTCAGTACATGATATTTTCCCATTGTTTCCACTTTGGCATTATTCATCAAAGTACCTACAATGGTTCCACCGGAAATGACTTCTTTGACATTTCCGCCTGTTGCATTCTCAAAGTTGAAATGCAGCTTTAGGTTAGCACCGTCTGCCCACATTCCTAATACATTGAGCAGAGCTGCAAATACGACGAGTATTCGTTTTTTCTTCATATAGTTATATGTTTTTGGTTTATCTTTGTTTTCTTATTCTTTGTTTCCTTATACAAATAAGTACACGCTGATTACTTATTATAAACGATTTTTTTGATGTTTTATGGTGAAAAATCGATTATTATTGTTATTTTTGCACTTAAGTATAAATTATATCTCATAGAAATGAAGAACCTAATCCTGATATTGCTTTTGATATGCACCTGTTGTTTGCCAGCAAGTGCCCAATATATCTATCGGTTATTGAATACCTCTATCGGTTTGCCAGACAACGAAATCAAGTCGCAGCTTTGGCTTCCTGATGGCAGGTTGTGTGTCCGTACTTCATCCAGTCTTTCATTCTTTGATGGTTGCACCTTTCGCTCATTTCCTCCCGTGGTGAGCGAGATGTATGCCATTGATTATGTGGCAGCCTTGCCGACGGCTTATGTCGATGGCCAGCAGCGGGTATGGATTAAGGAATCGGGACAGTTGTTGGTTTTCGATTTGACAACGGAAAGATATGTCGGCGATGTCAGGGGATTGCTTGCCTCTATGGGCATCCAAGAACGTATCCGTAATTTTTTTATTGATTCGTCCAAGGATTTCTGGTTTGTCACCGTTTCTGGGAAAGTCTTCCATCTGAATGGAAATTCCAAAGGAAAGGCTGTTGCCGTGCGTGTGCGTGCCAAGGGGTTAAGGGATGTCGCTAATTGGGGCGGTAATCATTGGTTTGTCTATCATGATGGTAAGATCATGTGCTGGAATGCGGCGATGACAAAGCTTCTTCATCATCAACTTCTGTGGAAGGGTGAAATGCTGGCGCGTGATTTCGTGCAGTTTTCACAAAACCAGAAACAACTGTGGGTGATGTGGAATCATGGTGTTGCTTTATGGCATTCTTTGACCCGTCAATGGCAATACAGATATGTGAATGATAAGGATGTTGCGGTCACATTATGTGCAGCTTCTCCGCAAACCTGTTATGTAGGGCTTCGCAATGCGGGCTTGTTGGCGCTATCATCTGATGGAAATTCAAAGCTCCAGTCTGAATATGAGATGATGAACGGAGAAATCGTAAGAGATGGCGTGCAGGCGATTGCTTGTCGGGATGACAATCTGATGATTGGAATGGCTAATCGTGGCATTTTCTTCTATAATTCCAATATGCAGCGTTTTCCTTACGTTACCTATCAGCAGCTTGGGTTGTCTGATGGCAGTGCTCGCCTCAATGATGGAAAGGGAGGAGAACCTTTGGTTGCGACTTCTCATCATGTTTATCAGTTCTTGATGCCTCAGATGCAATTGAAGCCTTTGCCTGTGAAAGGTACTGATTTCATCCGCAGTATGGTGGATAGCAGAAATCGTGTTTGGGTAGGAACCTTTAAGCAGGGATTTTATATGTGGGATGGTCTGACAACTCACCATTTCATGCAGGGTAGTATTCCGCAGAAAGATATTAACTACAATATCGTAAGAGAGTTTCAGGAAGATGCGCATCATCGCATTTGGGTAAGCTTTCATGGTGGCATAGGTGTCTTGGATGAGAATTGCCGCATCCATCCTCTGAAAGATAAGCATCTGGAAAAATATAAGGTGGTCAATGAGTTCCGGATAGATAAGAATGACGTTATCTGGGCAGCCACTTCTCAGGGATTCTTTGCTTATTCTCTGAAAGATAAGAAGTTTCTGTCTCCTCAGAATCTCGTGGATGATGTGGAGATGCAGAATCTGCTCAGTGGACCCTGCAAGGCCTTGCTGATTGACAGGCAGGGTTGGATATGGATAGGTTCTCTGAACGGTGTGTTTGTCTTGAACCCGAATAGCAGAAAGGTATTCCATTACGGTTTGAAAAATGGAATGCCCAATGAGATGATCAATGGAATCATCGAGGATCAGTTTGGAAATGTATGGGTGACTACTGCCAATGGCTTGTGCCGCTTTTCTCGTTTGGATGAGCAGAACTTCAGATTAGCAGTCTTTGATGAACAGAATAAGTTGGGCGATTGTAGCTTCAACTGGATGGCAACGACCCATCTTGCTGGAGGTAAACTCCTTTTTGGCAGCCAGAATGGTTTTTATGTAGTGGATCCTTCTAATATTCAGAATTTGAAATATTCAGGCCACCCAGTTTTCACTTCCCTCTTTGTGAATGAACAGGAGGTATTGCCGGGTAAAGAACTGAACGGAAGAGTCTTGTTGGAGAAAGCCCTGTCTTCTACAAGAAGGGTCGTGTTGCGATATGATGAGAACTTTATCACGGTTTATTTCTCTGGCCTGAATTTTGACATGCCTCGCCATACCTATTATAAATATAGGTTGAAAGGAGTCAATGCTGATTGGGTGGAAAGTAGTCCGCAGGATGGTATTGGCAAGGTGAGCTATACCAATCTGGTTCCTGGCGAGTATGAACTCGAGGTATTTTCTGCTGGCTTTGATAAGCAATGGAGTCAACAGTCCATCAGACTTCTGATTGTCATACAACCTCCTTTCTGGGCCACCTGGTGGGCTAAGTTGTGTTACTTGCTGCTTATCGGCGGTGCTATCTTCTGGATCATCAGTAGGAAGATGAAGCGGGATCGCCAGCGAATGGAGGTGGAAAAAAATAAGGAACTGGAGGAAATGAAATACCGTTTCTTCACCAATATCACCCATGAGTTCCGTACGCTCCTTACGCTCATTATCACTCCTGTGGGTAGTGTGCTGAAGCGTACTGCTGATGAGGAAACTCGCCAACAGTTGAAGGGTGTGAGCAAGAATGCAGGCGATCTGTTGCAGTTGGTCAACCAGTTGCTCGATTTTCGTAAGATGGAAACGAATGGAGAAAGCCTTAACTTACGGAGCGGAATCTTCGGTGAATTCGTGGAATATACTACCATGAAGTTTCAATCTTTGGCTGAGCAAAAGCAGGTGAGTCTGGATGTAAATGACCATTCAGACGGTATCTTTATGTGCTTTGATCGTGACAAAGTGGCTAAAATCCTGAATAATCTCTTGTCTAATGCCTTCAAATATACTCCTTCGGGAGGAAAGGTTAGGGTTGAGTTAAGTCAGACTGCCTGTGATGACCGCCGTTTTGTGCGCATGGAGGTGGTGGATACGGGTTGCGGCATCTCTCCTGAAGACCAGAAACGTGTGTTCGACCGATTCTTCCGTTCTGCCGACCAGAAAACTACGAATGTGGGATCTGGCATCGGCTTGAACATGGTGGCAGAGTATGTGAAGTTGCACCAGGGTAAAATCTCTTTGGAAAGTAAAGAAGGCGAAGGCTCCCGATTTATTGTAGAATTACCTGCCGATCTAAAAGCAGAAACTCATGAGGCTTCTTTGAATCGCCAGACGGATGATTCTTCTATACTGCAGTCTGCAGCTCCTGCGGCTCATCAATCGGGAAATCAACAGTTCATCGATAAGAGTATATTGGTGGTAGAGGATAATGAAGGCTTCCGTCAGTATCTGGTCAAGGAACTGTCCCATATATATAATAAGGTGTTGATGGCAGAGGATGGCTTGCAGGGTGCCATGATGGCAGAAGAACACAATCCTGATCTCATCATTACAGATGTGATGATGCCGAGGATGAATGGCACCGAAATGTGCCGACGCATCAAGGAAAACCTGCAGACTTCCCATATACCAGTCATCCTTCTTACGGCATGGAGTACGGATGAGGGGCGGGCGGAAGGCTACAAGGTGGGAGCTGATGCCTATATCGCCAAGCCGTTTGATATGGATGTACTTCTTGCTCGCATCAGTAATCTCCTGGAAAAGCAGGAAAAAAGGATGCATGATTTCTCACATAGTGCTTCGCTGGATGTCAGAAACATTACCGACTCGGCTCCTGATGAGAAGTTCCTGAAAGAAATCATCTCTTTGATAGAAAAGAATATCACGGATTCTGATTATACTACAGATTCGCTTGCCGCTGATATGGCGATGTCGAGAATGAGCCTATATCGTAAGATGAAAGCTTTGACAGGACAAACTCCTTCCGACTTTATCAGAACGGTACGTTTGAAGGCTGCGGCTGAACTTTTGAAGAGCGGACAGCGCAATGTTTCTGAAGTCTGCTATCTTACAGGTTTTGCCACTCCGCAGAACTTTACCAAGCATTTTAAGGAGATGTTTGGCGTTGTTCCTTCCCAATATAGGGGGTAAAAAGGGTGTTGTTACGTTTGATATGTGCTTTTGTTACGGTTCGCACATAGGTATATGGGATTATTCCCTAATTTTGCAGCCGTAAACTAAACCAACGTACAACATGAAACCAATAATTACAACCCAGCAGCAGATGATTGCTGACTTTTATAAGGAAAATCAAGAAAAGCTTGTCAACTTTGCCGTAGCCCGTCTGGGCAATTGGCAGGAAGCTGAAGACTTGGTGCAGGATGTGTTTGTCAAGTTGATGACCTATGATGGTATCATCAACAATACCACCATCCGCTCATTTGTCTTCACCATAACCAATCATGAGATTATGAATATCCTGCGCCGTAGAGCCTGCCGTCACAAGGTAGAAGAGAGTGTGATGTATGAGCAGGAATTGCAGTGCTCAGCCGTAGAGCGTGTTGTGGAATACCATGACACCCTGCGTCTGGTCAATCGTTGTGTGGAACAACTGACTCCTTCCTGTGCCAAGGTTTATCGCATGACACTCTTTGACGGTAAATGCGCAGGAGAGATTGCAAAGGAATTGAATGTCTCTAAGCGTACTGTAGAATCGCAATTGCTCACTTCCCGCAAGAAAATCAGAATGATGCTTCAGGCAATATAAAGTATAACAGAACCTATACTATTTAAATGACCTACCCGATATACAAGTGAACCTATACTTCATATAAATCGTAACCTATTTTAATTTTACCAAGAATGATGAAATCTAAATTATTTATATTGTGTTTATTGGCTATTTGCCAAGTATGTAAGGCTGACTTTTTGCCTGTCAACTTGAAAGTAAACGGATTGGTTAATCCTGTAGGGATTGATACTCCAAATCCAACTTTCAGTTGGCAGACAGAAAGCGCAGAGAGAGGCTTTTTCCAGTCAGCATACGAATTAGTTGTAAAGTCTGCTTCTGGGGCAGAAGTTTGGAAATCCGGCAAAGTAGAGTCTGCTTTGCAAAATCAGATAACATATGCAGGAAGCCCCCTTGTATCATGCTCCCCTTATTCTTGGACGGTTACAGTCTATGATAAGGAAGGTAGAGCATCAGTAACCTCAAAGGGTACTTTCGAAACAGCTTTTCTCAATGCCAATGAGTGGAAAGCGCAATGGATACAACCTGCCAAAAAAAGCAATGCAAAAGTGGAAATCCCGCTTCATGCTTCATGCAGGTATGTCAAACTCGATGTCACCAAGTTGGGACTTCCTGCTTCCACAGATTCCAAGTTTTATTTCTTGCAGTTGGCAGAAATGGAAATTTATAGTGGGGATGAGAATGTGGCCCGTAAGGCTACTTTCAGTGCGAGCGATACCTGGACGATTGGCAACTGGAACTTAAACTATCTCAATGATGGAGTTGTTCAGGGTACAACGCTGGGATATACTACAACTCAAAAAAATAATAATAGCCAGCATGTGTATGTCATTGCCGACTTAGGCAAGGTGATGGATATCAACCGTATTGTGCTTTATCCACGACAGGATGATAAGGCTGTTAGTGGTACAGAAGCAGCTAACTTCCCAAGTTCTTATACCATCCAGACATCGGATGATAACAAGGAATATTCCATAAAGCACAAAGTGGTTGATGGCGCTGCTCCAAGTTTCATCAATACATCTCAGGTAATTCCTTATCTTGGCAGAAACTTTACTGTTGCGAGTGGAAAGAATGTCAAGCGGGCAAGAATCTATGCTTCGGCATTGGGAGTTTTTGATATGACTCTAAATGGAAAACCCGTTACCGATAATAAACTGGAACCAGGAGAGAGCGAGTATGAAAAGACGATACTTTATTCTACATACGATGTTACGTCTATGGTTTTGCAAGGTGCCAATACGCTGATAGCTCGCGTTGCGGGTGGCATCTTTCATGTTGATAAGCTGAATGGCAGATTCTCTAAAGGTGAAGTGGTGAATACTGGTGACAAGGCTTTGAAAGCAGAACTGCATATTGATTATGAGGATGGAACATCTGATGTGATTCTTACTGATGAACTGTGGACAAGTACTCCTTCGCCAACATTGGGAAGCAACTGGTGGGGCGGTGAGGACTATGATGCCCGTAAGGAAATAGCAGGTATTCGCCAGGCTTTCTATGATGTAAGCACTTGGAACCCAGTGGAGGTGGTTGCCTCTCCTTCTTTCAGAAGTAGTCAGGCAAGTGGCTTCGGTGTTCTGAAGGCACGCCACTATGAACCGGTTCGCGTGGTGGAAGAATGGAAAGCGGTAGATGTGAAGAGTGTAAATAGTGGTGGCTATCATCTCTATGTAGTGGATTTCGGCAGAAACTTTGCTGGTCAGTACCGTTTTAAATTGAAAGGTAAGAATGGGCAGGTTATCACTCTTCGTGAGGGAGAAAGTCTGAATGCTGATGGATCTGTCTTTATGGAGAATTTCTATACTGGCCCTGCAGATACGTATGAGACTTATACTTTTGCAGGAAAGGAAGATGGCGAGGAATGGGGACCAGAGTTTATGTATCATGGTTTCCGTTATCTTCAGATTATTGGTCTCAATGAGGCTCCAAAACCAGAAGATTTTACAGCCTTGCGTCTGCGTAGTGATATGGACTTGGCTGGTACTTTCAAAACCAGCAATTCCTTGCTCAATGATATACATGTCATCTGTCGTGATGCCATCCAGAGTCAGTTGTATAATAGTATCACCGATTGTCCTCATCGCGAAAAATTGGGATGGCTGGATGTTCCTAATGAGATGTACAACTCTCTGGTTTATAACTATGATATGGAGAATTTCTTCAAGAAAGTTGTATTGGATTGTTTTGATGCGCAGTATAGTAATGGAAGGGTTCCAAGTACCGTTCCTCACTTAATGTCGGTATATGATGATGATCCTAATTGGGGTGGAGCTGCCATCTTGGTACCTTATCGCAGTTGGAAGACCTATGGTGATGTAACGACCATGACCAAATTCTATCCTCAGATGAAGAAGCTAATGGACTATTATACTTCCAAGACGGTGAATCATATTATGCCTGGAAGCAATTATAGTGTGCTGAGTGACTGGGGACAGGAAACGGCTGGTGTCAATCCGATGGTTCCAGGCGAGTTTACCATTACTACCACCTATTATTATATG
>OIYG01000572.1_pt1 | contig 34726 bp, 21 predicted proteins | sample 1587861 | NCBI WGS metagenome assembly OIYG01 (sample SAMN03283272) | human gut metagenome | biome: human-associated habitat; material: feces | host: Homo sapiens | place: Peru | collected 2012 | reverse complement strand
AATGCGAAGCATTCCACGTTGCTCCAAGGCTGTTTTTTATGTTTTTGTTTTTGGTTCCATTGACGATTCGGCAACAATGCATAATTTATCCCCAGTATTTTTCCACTGAGCCGATTTGACACTCCTTCTTATTGTGTGGGGGATGTGGGGAAAAAAAGTAATGGCACCTGTCCAATCGCGGATGGGTGCCATTTTTGGTGTTACTATATATTATTTTCGCTTTTTCCTTGGGAGGAATTATTTCATCATTTTCTTAACTGCTGATTGGCTACCGTCGGTGTAGTTGGTCACCACGATGTTCAAGCCTTCGAATGGCTCGTTGCTGCTCATACCTGAAATGTTGAAATATTTCACCGAAGCCACAGTCTTTTCAGCGTTAGCGTCGGTAATACCGGTAGGAGTTTGCTCTGCTTTAGCAAACATCACCATAGCTGGGAACCAGTAGCCCTTAGTGAGCTGGATTTGTTCGCCCACTTCCTCGCCATCTTTATTGTAGATGTGGAGATAGTAGTTTTGTGAGCTGTATTCCACAAATGTTTCAACCACGAGGTTGCCAGTTTTGGGGTCGAGGTCGCACACGTTGCCATACATGTTTTGACCTTGTGGAAGGGTGATGAAGTTTTGGGTAAACTCACCAGTATTCATATCATATTTGCTGATAAAGTTGTTGCAGTCGGCTGGAGCATAGTAGAGCACTCTGTTTTTCGCGTCGATAGCAGGAGAAGTCTTTTTCCAAGCAAACGAAGAGTTCTGACATGCCATAGGCACGGTTACAGGAGTCTTAGCCTCGAAACTCTGAGTGTCTATTTCCACAAATTGCTCAATATTTGAAGCAGAAGGAGTGCCCCAGGTGCAGTTGTTCATAGCAGCCCACACCTCATTGTTCACCTTAAAGAGCGTGCATGTGCCCTTGCCGAGCTCGATAGTCTTTTCAAGTTGGTCGGTATTGGTGTCGATCACATAGATGCCCATGTTTAATGCGTTCACAAGGAGCTTGCCGTTGGCTTCCACCATTTCGCCTGGCTCTTTAGCATCGGTGCCACTGATAGGAGTGGATGTGATTTCGCCAGTGGTAGGATTGTAGATATACAAGCCCTTGGTGGTGCCTACATACACCTTGGCGTCGCTGTAAGGGTAGCAAGCGCGGGTGTCGCCGCCACCAGCGAAAGTGGCAAAACTCTGCTTCAGCTTGAGCGTCTTGGCATCTACAATATCGAATCTGCCGCCAGTAGAGCCATAGTTTTGCTTAGAGCAGAAGTAGATGTTGTTGGCGTCTTGCGCCATGAATTGGGTGGTGTTGCCAAGGGTTTTCCCTTCGTTTTCCTTTTGGAACACACGGTACTGGATAGCGCCGTCGGCATAGGAATAGAAATTCACGGTGCTGGAGTTGTGGCCAAACCAGTCCTCATTCAGCAGAAACACGCCGTTGGTGTATTGTGCATAGGCACATGTGGCCAAAGCGGCAGAAGCGAGAAATGAAAAAAACTTCTTCATGACGGTGAGGTTTTTTACTTGATTACCTTAACAGTGCTTGTAGTGCCGTCGGTGTAGGTGGTCACCACGATGTTCACGCCGCTGAAAGCAGTTTCGCTCATTTGACCAGCGAGGTTCACATACTTCACGCCAGCCACGGTCTTGTTGACTTGCACGTCTTCCACACCAGTTTGAGTTTGGTTAGATGGAGCAGACACCAGTGCGCCCCATTCGCCAGCTCCAGTCATTAAAGAATAGATCCACAAGTCCCAGCTCTTGTCGGAAAGTGTGCGGCTTGAGCAACCAACAGAAGCAAAGCCTAAGTCTTTTGGGTTGTCGCCTTGAGCCAAGTTGTAGCTCCAGAAGCCCTTGTTCCAACCGCTGTTCCAGTAGTCGGTTTTGCTTACTGATGTGTAAGAGTCGAAGCTGTAGCCAGAAGTTATTTCGTAGATACCTCTTGCATCGGGTTGTACCACCTCTTTGGTGTTCTTCAGAGAGAAACCATTGTTGTCAGTGTCCCAACCGAATCCACCGATAGCAGAACCGTAAGCGGTGCCGCTTTGCATGAGCATAAAGAGGCGAGGGTTGTTGGCAACGATGTCGATAGCCATTTCTTCACCAGTCTTGGTGCCTTCGAAGCGGTAACCGAACACCAAAGCGTTTTCGCTGTTGGTCCACTTGAGTGCCATAGCGGCAATTTTGCTACCTTCGCCAGTCCAGTTTTGAATGTCGTTGAAAGAGAAAGCTGCTGCATTAGTTGGAGCCTTCTTAACTGATTGATTGCGTGCCACATTAGGTTGTTGTGCCACCATTGTTGCTGCGCACAAAAGTGCGAAGAGAAGCGTGTAAAATTTCTTCATTTTTTTTGAACTTTTAAATAGTTTATAATATAATTGTGTTATAACAAACTCCGTTTTTTTAAAAGTTCGCGTGGGTGTGAGAGGCTTTTGACTCCAATTCAGGCACAATGCCACACAGCGCGTGGTGGGGCAATCTGCTGTCAAAATGAAAAATGTTGGGTTTGTTGCGACCACATCATTTTGGGTGTTGCTGCCTCGGTTCATGTCCACGTGAACCCTAACAAGGCTGCATGTAGAGGTAGGTATTCTGACTTTGTTTCCATCGTCTCACGCCTTCCCGGTGGTGATGTAGTCGCTAAAAGAGAGCGAAATTTACCAGTGGCATATTGTGTGAAACGATACTATTTCAGGAAACTTACAGCAGCGGGACTGTTCAGGATTTTCACCTGATTCCCTTTTAATCTCCGCTTGGAGAGCCTCACATGTTAGTATTGTCGGTGCAAAGTTAATGATAATTTCCAAACCTGCAAAAAAAATCCACTCATATCTTTCGGTGCTATAGCACGCCGGAAAAGGGGGAAATGAGGGAGAACGGGGTGGGGGGATGGGGGTGGAAAGGAAATAGGCTGCTCGCACTCGTGGGAGTGGGGCAGCCTATTTTGCTTTTACCCGAAAGTGGGAGACTTTGATTAGTCTTCTACTTGGCGAAGCTTTTGAACGTAAACAGCCTTAGCCATTTTCTTGCGGTTGATTACAGATGGCTTGTCGAATTGTTGACGGGCACGAAGTTCTTTAACGATACCGGTCTTTTCGTATTTACGTTTGAATTTCTTAAGGGCGCGTTCGATGTTTTCGCCTTCTTTTACTGGAACTACGATCATAATTCTAAAAGTTTTAAATTGTTGTTGTTATATTGATTTGTTATTAATTTTCACTTGTAGTTCGACGCGCTAAAGTGTGCGTCGCTACAAATAACGGACACTGGTGCATAAAGCGCCTTTCAGCCGTGGGGGTAAAAAGCACGATGCCTTCCACCTCGTATATATATAAATTTAGTATTGATTTTCCGCTTAGGATATATTTCACCGACCACTACGCCCCTCTCATATCGAGTGGCTTCAGCACGATGCAGGCATTGCGGAAATAGCCTGTAATCAGATGGTTATATGTGATTTATCTGTATCTCTGACGGGTTTAAGAATCAACCTCCTTTCAGTTTTCGGGTGCAAATTTAGTGAAAATATTTGAATTACAATCAATTTGCACTAAAAAAAGCGCATTTTGTGGTGCTGAGTAATTTTTTTTGTAAATTTGTGGCGATGAAGATGCGTGCGTGGATATTCGCAGCCTGCTGGGCGGTTGGTGCTTTGGGCGGTTTTGCCCAGAGCGACACCACATTTCGCTTTCAGCCTATTGTTCCGATGTCGATAGCATCGAAGATAATTCCCTCGCCGCAGATTTCCATCATCACGCCCAATATCGTGGCACCGAAACTGAACAACTACACGCCACCCGAACCGCTCAAACTCGACTACAAATTCTCCCATCTTTCCGACAGCCTCAAATCCACACCCGAATTGAGTGTGAAACCGCAAGTGTATCGTGCCGCCAGTGAGTTCGATTTCAGGGGAAATCCCTTCAGCCGCGACTGGAGTGCAGGAGGCGAGGTGCTGAGGCTCGACCAGAATTTGAGTTTGATTGGCAGTGGCAGTTACACTGCTTATCCTGCGTTGGGCAACATCGGCACAGGCAGCCTCGGACTGCAAGCCACGCCTATCGACCGCCTTACGCTCGGTGTGGGGGCTAACGTGGTGAAATATCACATGGGACGCTCGGCGTGGAACGATTTCGGGCTGTATGTGAACGGCAGTTACCAACTCACCGATGCATTGAGCGTGAACGCATTCGGGCAGTATTACTTCGACCAGCGATACCATTCGGTGGGTGGTATGGGCTATATGCAAAATGCCGTGTATGGCGGAACGCTTGGCTATAAATTTTCCGACAGCTTCAGTTTGGCGGTGGGTGCGCAACGCTACTACGACGCATACACCCACACCTGGAGAACCGTGCCCATCGTGGCACCCACATTCAAGCTCTTTGGCGCGCCGTTGACGGTGGACGTGGGTGGCTTGATATATAATATTGTGGAAGCACTCATTTACAACAGCCGCGACTCCCATTCGGGCTACGCCATGCCGTCGGGAGGTCCGTCGGTCAATCCTGCCAGCCAGTTCAAAAGCCGACGTGCGCAGGGTGGCGACATTCGTTAACACATTCATTTTCCCAGAATATTTCGGGTTCCGCTTTCGTTGAGGGCGGTTTTTTTGCGCAGATTTGTGAATTTGCGCAAAGTGCTTGGTGGTGTGAAATTTTTGATTAGAAGGCGATTTGGGTTAAGAATTTTAGAAAAAATGTGTGGTAATGTAAAATTAGTATCAAAAAAAGCGTGTTTTACTAATAATAATTAGTATCTTTGTTGGGTCGCATTAGTGTTTATTGCGATTTTTTTAGAAAATAATGGTTAATCTAACCACCATAAGATTATGAGATTTCTAAAAGTGAAAAAAATGCTCAAAGGAGCGATGGTGTTGCTGGGGCTACTGTGTGGCTATTGCAGTGCCGATGCTGTGGTGGCATGCCCCGACCCCTCGGTGGTGACGCAGCCCGATGGCTCCACCCTCACATTACTACTTCATGGCGATGAATGGTTTAGTTTCAGTACCACAGCCGACGGGTTTACCGTGGTGAAAGATGCCGATGACGGATATTACAAATATGCGGCACTTCAGAACAACGAGCTTGTGGCTGGCACAATAGTGGCTCACGATGCCACCATGCGCACGCCTGTGGAAAAGGCTGCCCTCGCCACCACCACACGCTACCTTGCCCCCGACGCAAAAACCGTGGCAGCCAAGCGCGCCAAGCGCCGCCTGCACGGCAACACAGGGCGATACGACTATAAAAATTTCCGAGGACTGGTGATTTTGGTGGCGTATAACGATTGCCCATTCGTGTTCGACGACGCGCACACCTTATTTAATGACATGATTAACCAGAAAGACTACAAGGGCTTCATGAGCAACGCCCAATTCCCTGAATTAATTCCCTACACCGGTTCGGTACGCGATTACTTCTACAGCAGTTCGGCTGGCGAATTCGACCCAGCATTTGATGTGGTAGGCCCCGTGACCATCAACTATTCCCAATACGATGCACGCCAAGCCAACAATGCGCAAGCCTTGGTGGAAGCCGCTCTCGACGCAGCCGACTCATTGGTGAACTATAAAGACTACGACCGCGACGGCGATGGCACCGTGGATATGGTGTTTTTCCTCTTTGCCGGTGGCGGCAGCAATTTTTCGGGCAACGATAGCCGACTGCTCTGGCCTCACGCCTCCACGGTGCTGTCGAAATCGCTCGATGGCGTGAGATTTGGCAGATACGCCTGCTCCACCGAACTTTACGGCCGTCCGCAGTCGAAAATCATCGACGGCATTGGCACCATTTGCCACGAGTTCAGCCATGTGCTGGGCATAGCCGACCTTTATGATACCGACGGCACAGGTAGCGGCGGCTCAAGCGTGACGCCGGGCAAATGGAGCCTGATGGCGCAAGGCAGCTACCTCAACCAGAGCCGCACCCCATGCACATACAGCGCCTACGAGCGTTATGCGGCAGGATTCTCAACCCCGGAGAAACTGAATAAGAAAGGCACCTACACCGTTAGCCCCATCACCTCCAGCAACAAGGGCTACAGACTTGACAGTAATACCGACAACGAATTTTTCCTGCTCGAAAGCCGAAAGCAAGAAGGCTGGGACGCATATCTTCCTGGTGAGGGTATGCTGATTTGGCGTGTGGACTCGACCAACGCCGACGTGTGGGAATATAATAAGGTGAACTGCAATCCCAAGCACACCTATTATCAGCTGCTACGTGCCACAGGCGGCACCACCGACTCTGATGCCGACCCATTCCCCGGAACAGGCAATGTGACCGCTATCGACAACACCACCACACCAAACCTCTGCTCATGGAATGGCAGAATGAGCGATTTCGGCATTTCCGAGATTGCACGCAGTGCCGATGGCTCGGTGAGCTTCAAACTCGCTGTGCAGCAATATGAAACCCAAGTTGAGGACTTCGAGGATGTGAAAGTGGACGGAAGCACCGTGAAGGGCAAATTCACCACTTGGACATTGAAAAACAATGCGAAAATAGCCGCCACCGCTGGCGAAAACGCCGGCAACGGACAGTATGCCTGCTCAATGCTTCGCAGTAGCGAACTGGTTAGCGACACCCTGGCGTGGGAAGTGAACGTATTCTCCTATCGCTTCTTCAACCCCACAAGTTCTACCAGCATTGTCCGCACCTATTATCGTCAGCCCGGTGCCACAGCATGGACCTCGCTGAAAGACGAAACTGGCGTGGAGACGGTGACCGTGAGAGCCGGCACAAATGTGAAACTGCTGTTCACCACCGTGATACCGAAAGGCTCGGAAGTGCGCATTTTGGAATATACAGGCAATCGCACCGCGCCTTGCTACGTCGACGACATCACCTTTGTGCGCCCCGTGGAAGATAAGGCCATCGTGGGCGACCTCAATGGCGACGGCAACGTGGACGTGACCGACGTGACGATGCTCATCAACGCCATTTTGGGGCAAATCCAAATTGAAGGCGGCGACCTCAATGGCGATGGCAACGTGGATGTGACTGATGTGACCTCAGAAATCAACATCGTGCTTGGAAGTCAGAACTAACAACAAATTTTTATATTAACTAATTTATTAACCAAATTCACATGAACATGAAGAAAGGACTAAAATCTTTATGGGGACTGCTGATAGCGATAGCTGTCACAGCCTTCAGCGCGCAAGCGCAAGAAGTCGTTTCGCAAGCATGTGCTCCTGTTAATCAGGATGCTCCAGCTCCAGTCGTGAAAGCTGCGAAAGTGGAAGGCACAGCCACCTATCAGGCAGGCATCGCCACCCAATTCACACCTGTGACCGACTTTAAAGCTGCTGCTGCAGAAAAGGCATCTTCAAGCAAGAAAGCCAAGCAAGCCCCTTCGAAGGTGGCTTCTGTGAAGGCTCTTGAAGGTGAGTATGTGCTCACGGGCAAGTCGATGCTCACATCGGGCTACAATGGCGTATCGGTCACTGTGGCTGCTTTGGGAACCGACTCCATTGCCATCACCAACTTCTGGGCAAAGGGCTACAGCTCTGTGCTCAAGGCAAAAGTTGACGTTGCCACTGGTGCTATCACCGTACCTTATCAGGTAATGGGACAGCATGAGACTTATGGCGACATCGTGTTTGCGAAAACCAATCTCGCCGACGGCTCACCAACAGCTGGTGAGGCTGTGGCTGGTGTGGTTACCGCCGACGGTATTATTAAACTCACCGACGCGTGGGGCGCTTACGTGAAAGCAAAGCCCACCGACACTAAGTGGGCCTTCTTCTCTGTGGTGAAAAACACCGAACTTGAGAAGTGCAATGCAGTGTTCACTGGCAAGAAGCACACTGGAGGAGAAATTGAATCCTACGGCGTGGTGTTTAAACAGACGGCGGAGAATGTGGCTACAATCAAAAACTTGGGCGACTATGGACAAACTGTGAAAATCGACCTCAATCGCAACAAGACAGCCTCTATTCCATCGTCGCTGATGGCTTACAACTCTGAATACGGCGATTTTTACAGCTTCAATCTCACTTTCACCGAAACTGGTGCTAAAATTGAAGCTGCCGACGCTGTTACCACTGTGGCTACCGATTTGAAGTGCCTCAGCTGGAGTAATTGGGGTGTGGTGACCGGTACAACAAAGGGCAGCCGCTACCTCGTGGCTGCTTACGACTCTTGCGGTATCACCACTGGTGTGGATATTCAATATCCTTCACTCAGCGTGACCGAATTTCAAGGTGAAGGTACTGAAGCAAGTCCTTATTTGATTAAGACTCGCGACGACCTTATCCTCCTCAGTGATAAGGTGGCAGAAATCACCGACCTTAATTGCACAACTCCTCCTTTGACCAATCCTTACTGCCGCGCATTCCTCGGCAAGTATTTCCGTATGGAAAACGACATTGATATGGGTGGCTATAAGTTCACTCCTATCGGTGCCGACTGGTCGCACATCTTCGCAGGCACATTCGATGGTGGCAACCACACCATCAAGGGCTTGTATGTGGATAGAACCGTTTCTTACGCAGCACTCTTCGGCCGTACCGACACCGTGGCTGTGATTAAGAACTTGAAGATGGAGAACGCAACCATCAACTGTGGCAACGCTTATGCAGCAGCTATCGTGGGTTGGGCTCTCGGTCCAATTGAAAACGTATCTGTTAAGAACTCAACCATCACCGCCACAAGCTATGGCGTGGGTGCTGTGGCTGGTATCTCTACCGGATTGACCAACGCACAGGTTGAGAATTGCGAAATCTCTGGCAACTATGGCTATACTGGTGGCGTGGCTGGCGAAGGTCACGGTCCAGTGGTGAACTGCTATGCCAAGAATGTGAAGATTCTCTCTGCTGCTATGAGCACCGCAACCCCTGGTTTGCCAGTGGGTGGTGTGATTGGAAACTTGTTCTTCACCACAATGGAAAACTGCTGGTTCGCCGGCACTATCGACGCAAGTTCACTCAGATCACAATATCAGACCGTAGGTGGTGTGGTAGGTTTCAACTCTGCCTCTACCATGAAGAACTGCTTTGCAGTGGGTACAATGAGCACTTACGCTTCTGGTCCTATTGTTGGTGGTGTGGTAGGTTACCTGCGCGGTGACATCGAGAACTGCTTCTTCAACGGCCGCATCGATGCAATGTCGTCACGCTCTTCAGGTGGTGCAGTAGGTCGCATCAACGCTTACCAAAGGAAAAGTGGTGACCCAATTACTGAATGTAAGATGACCAATGTTTACTCTGCTGGTAGCATCGTATCTGAAACTTATCAATATCAATCACAACCCAATGTTCAAAACAATGAAATCATTGGTGTGATTATGAAAGACTCTAAACCTGTATTGACCAACGTTTACTTCGATAAGCAAATCGTAAACTTCACCAACTCTGAATACGGTGTTGACACCGAGCAACTGGTGGGTGCAGCTGGTCCTGCTGGCTTCGACTCAAAGGTTTGGACATTCGAGGCTGGCAAGTATCCAGCTCTCACCGCGTTTAAGGACACCGAGGCTTCAAAGCTCGCCACCATGGCAGTGGTAATGCCTAAGGGCGCAAGCTTCGACACCTTCACCAAGAATGCAGTTGTGAACAAAGACGCAGCTGTGCAAGTGGGATTCCTTGATGGCGATGTGCTCAAAGCGCAAGGTCACTACGCAGGCATCAATGCCAACAATGAAATCATTCTGAACGAAAATAACGAATTTGGTACCGACACCGTATTCTTCTATATTCCTTCAGAGAAATACATGCGCTACTATCGCTTCATGAAGGTGGCTCCTATTCCATTTGAAGGTGGTGGCGTGGAAACCAATCCATTCCTCATCAAGACTAAGGCCGACCTCATTCTTCTCTCTAAGCTCACTACCGAGAAGAAGCAACTCTTCTCAGGCGTTTACTTCAAGCTCGCAAACGATATCGATCTCGAATACGACCAGTCGTTTTTGGGTATTTGCTCTGACATGAAGGACGCTCACAACGCCTTTGAAGGTGTTCTCGATGGCGATGGACACTTTATCCACAAGATGAAATTCGACGCTGTGGCTTGGAAGACCGAAGGTACAGAAACCTCTTGGGGCACACTCAACACCAACGATTGCAAGTCGCACAAGGGTGTTGTAGGTCGCCTTGGCGCCGACGGTGTGGTGAAGAACATCAACGTGGCTGCTGACTGCGAACTCAACTTCTTCGCTACTTCAGCCGCTGTGGTTGCTTACAATAGTGGTTTGGTAGAAAACTGCCGCAACTACGCTAACATTCGTGCCGTATCGTGCTGGATTGGAGGTATTTCTGGTCAAAACACCAAGGAAGGTAAGATTAGAAACTGCTTCAACGCAGGTAACATCGTAGGCGGTTACGGACAGGTTGCAGGTATCGCAGGTGCTACTTACAGTGTGATTGAAAACTGTATGAACGTAGGCCGTATTGAGATCCGTCAGCTCGCAACCAACTTCGCAACCCAACTTCAGTCGGCTGGTGGTATCGCTGGTACTTCATCATCTGGCGGTAAGTTTGTGAACTGTGTGAACGCAGGTACAATTTCCGCTCAAAACAAGCGTGCAGGTGGTATCGTAGGTTACTGGGGCCCAATTTTGGAAACCACTACTGCCAGCTACTACCGCAACGATATGATCAACTGTGTGAACTTTGGCACAGTATTCTCAGGTGATGCCGCTACCAACGGTGCTATGGCTGGTGGTGAATCACAAAGTACATCTCAGGACATTCGTGGCAACTACTGGGATATCCAAATTCTCGACATTCCTGCTGATGCAAATGCCGACCATAAAGGTATGACTGGCGTGGCAACAAACTTCCTCACCTCAGGCACCGCTCTTGAAGGCTTTGATACTGAAGTTTGGAAATTCGAGGCTGGCAAGTATCCAGTATTGAAACTCTTTGCCGACGACGAACGTGCTATTGAAGCTATATCTTCTAAGCTCATCGTTTTCCCAGGCTTGACCTGTAAGAATCTTAGAGAGGACGCAACCGTGGTTAATGGCGTGGCAACTCTCGCTCAAGGCACCCACTTCAAGCTTGAAGGCAATGTGCTGAAGGGTATTCCTACCACTCAAGAAGTGATTAAGGACACGCTGACCATCACCAACGGCAAGTTCTCTAAGATTATCCAAATCTCTGTACTTCCTATCTGCCCACTTCAGGGTACTGGTATACTTGATGACCCATGGCGCATCACCAACGCTCAAGAATGGAATGCTCTTGCCGACTTTATGGCAAGCACAGCCGACAACCTCAAGGGCACATACGTGGTGCTGACCAACGACATCGACTTCACTGGCGTGGAAGGCGGCATCAAGCCTCTCGGCTATGACGGTATCACTCCATTTGCAGGCAACTTCGACGGTAAGGGATTTGCAGTGAAAGGCTATACCTACAAGACCAGATTTGAAGGCGACGGTTCGCTCTTCTCAACTATCGCTCCTTATGGTGTGGTAAGCAACGTTACCGCTGCTGGCGAAACCCAAAGCGGTCTTGGCGGTCCAAAGGGCGTAACCAAGCTCGGTCGTCTTGGCGGCGTGGTAGGTAAACTCTATGGTAAGCTCTATAAGGTGAAGAACACCGGTAAGGTGACTGGTACCACTTCTTACATCGGTGGTGTGGCTGGTTATGTTTACCAAGGCGCTGTTCTTGAAGAAGTGAAGAATACTGGTGAGGTATCAACACCTTCTACTTATGTGGCTGGTATTGCAGCTTACGTTTATGAAGACACTGAATTTAAGAAATGTGTCAACACTGGTAAGATTACCTCTACTACAACTGCTGGCTATGCGGCAGGTATCGCAGCTTACGCATATCCTGCTAAGTTTGTGGAATGTGTGAACGAGGGCGAAATCAACTCTGGCTCAAGTGCCGGTATCTTGGCTAACTGTGGCGGTAAGTCTGGTGGCTATGTTTACACCTTCGACCGCTGTGAAAACAGTGGCGATATAATTGGTAACGCTAATATTGGTGGTATCACAGCTATCCAAGTGGCTACAGCTGGCAATAGCGTTTGCCACTATATCGGCTGTTTCAACCGTGGCGACATCACCGCTACAGCAACTAAGGCTGTTTCATCATCGTCGATGGGCGGTATCGCGGCGTTCTACTCTGCAGGTTCTATTTTCGATGGTTGTGCTAACTTCGGTTATGTGACCAACACCAAGAGCATTTATACAGGCGGTATCACTGGTAACTACAAATCGGTTCCAACCGAAGCTTATCCAGTGGTGTTCAAGAATTGTGCAAACTTTGGTAACGTGGCATCGGCGGCTCAGCAGATTGCAGGTATCGTGGCTTATGTGACCAAGGATACTTATATCGACAGCTGTGTCAACTATGGTTCAATCGATCAAAGCTTCTGGGGCGCAGCAGGTATCTGCTACACACTCGCAGGTAAAAACAGCTCAATCACCAACTGTATCAACTATGGTGATGTGACCGTGGCTCAATACAATGCAGGTGGCGTGGTTGGTAACAACAATAGCGAATCTTCAGTGTTTGAAGGCTGTGTGAACGTGGGTAAGATTTCTACCACTTCTACTGCCGATAAGAACAACTACGGCGTGGGCGGTATCGCAGGTAGCGCACAAGCCACTTTGAAGAACTGCTTCAACGCTGGTCCTATCGTAGGTAGAACACGCGTTGGTGGTATCGTAGGTTCGCCAAGCTATTACGCAAAGGTGGCTCGCACTCAACTTGTGAACTGCGTGAACGTGGGTCTTATCACTGCTGACGAAGGTTGCGGTGGTGCTCTCGTGGGTACCACTAAGGGCGAAGAAGAGAAGTATTGGGGCGACAACAACTCTTGCACCAACTCTTACTACCTCAACGACCTCTCGGCTAAGGGCGAAGGCGCAAGCTATGGCGACAACAACGTGATTGGTACAGGCGTGGGCGTTAAGGAACTCGTGGCTCTCGACCTCAACGAAGGTCAAGACACTCCTGCTTGGGTAAGAGCAGACAACTACTCTTATCAACTTCCAGTAATCGCAGCCGGCGATCCTCAAGTTCAGGCTCACGCTGCTGCTGTGGTTCTTGCAGAAGGCGACACTTACACAAATGTGACCAAGAACAAATTCAACGTCGGCACTGCCGAAAACTTGAAATGGGATGTTCCTGAAATGATTAAGATCGATGGCAACGACGCTACCGTGACTACTCCTATTCAGGGCGTGACAGTTACACTCTATGTGAAACCTTATTTCTCAGCATCAAAGAGTGCTCCTGCTTACGTGGCTAAGGTTCCTGAAACTGAAGTGCAAGGTGTGCCTTGGATTCTGACCCTCAACGTTGAGGAGGTTACTGGCATCAACGACGTGAGCGGCAAGACCGTAGTGGGCGAAGCTTACTACACCGTAGGTGGCGCGAAGGTGGCTAAGCCTGAGGCAAACGATGGTCAAATCTACATCATCGTTCGCAAGTACAGCGACGGTTCAGTTAAGGCTCTCAAGCTCCGCAACTAATCCCTATCCCCGAAAACAACTAATGTTTTCCACATAACCCGTATGGGCGACCTCACTTGCAGGTCGCCCATATTTTTTTTGAAACACCAAACATGTTGCCCCCATGCCTAAATCAAAAATCATCGGGGGAATCCGATAAATTGGGTTGTAAAACACCGGGGAAATCGGATAAATTGGGTTGTAAAACATCGGGGAAACCCGATAAATTGGGTTGTGAAACATCGGGGGAATCGGATAAATTTGGTTGCGAAACATCGGGGAAATCGGAAAAAATGCTGTTTTGAATTGTGGGGGAATTGTTTTTTTTGTATTTTTGTGTCATAAAATCAGATAGTTATGGAAAATAAAGTTTTCAAGCGAAAAATCTTCAAAAAAATGCTCCAGTGGAAGACGGAGTCTGATGGCAAAACCGCACTATTGATAGAAGGAGCCAGACGTGTTGGCAAGTCAACGGTAGTGGAGGAGTTTGCACGCAGTCAATATAAATCCTATATAATTATAGATTTTAATAGGTCGTCAGCAGAAACTAAGGGTTTGTTTGAGGATTTGACCGACTTAGATATGCTGTTTCTTAAATTGCAGGCCACTTATCATGTGCAATTGTTTGAACGGCAGTCGGTGATTGTGTTTGATGAAGTGCAGAGTTTTCCTCTTGCTCGTCAGGCGATAAAGTATTTGGTGGCAGATGGCAGATACGACTATATTGAAACTGGGTCGCTAATTTCCATAAAGAAGAATACTGAAAACATCACGATTCCAAGTGAGGAAGACCGCCTTCAAATGTATCCTATGGATTATGAGGAGTTTCGATGGGCTCTTGGCGATGAGGTGACCATTCCTTTGCTGAAAACGTTTTTAAACAAGCGCAAGCCCCTCGCTAACTCTTTGCGCACGGCTATGAGGGATTTGAGGTTATATATGCTTGTGGGAGGAATGCCTCAGGCTGTGTTAGCTTATTTGCAAACCAATAATTTGCAGCAAGTGGACAAAGTGAAGCGTAAAATCATTCAGCTATATGACGATGATTTTCAGAAAATAGACACTTCTGGCAGAATTTCAAAGCTGTTCAAATCGATACCTGGTCAATTGTATAGGAATGTGTCGAGATATGTTCCAATGTCGGTGATTGGCGAAACGGGTAAGGATAAGCTGACTGAACTGGTGAAAGTGATGGAAGACAGTAAAACTGTGAATATGGTGTATCGTGCAGACGACCCGTGTGTGGGAATGGGGCTGACGCAGGACTTGGACAGATATAAGTTATTTCTGGCTGATACGGGACTGTTTGTCACTTTAGCGTTTTGGGATAAGGATTACACCGAAAATGAGATATACAACAAGCTTCTCAACGGCAAACTATCGGCTAATTTGGGGTATGTATATGAAAATTTGGTGGCGCAAATGCTCGTGGCTGCTGGCAACAGGCTGTTTTACTACACTTGGAAAAAGGACGAGAAACATAATTATGAGATAGACTTCCTTATCTCTCGTGGTGCTAAGATTTGTCCGATTGAGGTGAAGTCGTCGGGAACCAAGTCGCATGTGTCAATCGACCGCTTCAATGAAAAATTCAAGGAGCGCATTGCGTGTTCGTATATCATCACCACGAAAGACTACCATGAGGAGGAAGGATCAAAAAATGTCTTTATTCCTGTTTGTATGACCTCCCTGTTGTGAAAAGCGGTTATTGACGCATAAGGGGACATGTGTGTTGTGTATATTTCGTGGAAAATCGTTATCTTTGTGAGTTACTAAAATTAAAAACTATATAACCGATGAGTAAAGAAACGTTTCCTCATCTTGAGGCACTGCGTGATTTGATGCGCAGTAAGCATATTGATGCAGTGATTATTCCTGGCACCGACCCTCACCAGAGTGAATATCCGAGTGAGCATTGGAAATTTCGTGACTATGTGAGCGGCTTCACAGGCAGCAACGGTACGGCTGTGGTTACGCTCGACGATGCCGGACTTTGGACCGATTCCCGCTATTTTCTGCAAGCGGCTGAGCAACTTGAGGGCTCTGGCTTCACGCTCCGCAAGGAGAATATTCCAGGTGAGCCCACCGTGCTCGAATGGCTCGGCGAGGTGCTTGACGAAGATGCCGTGGTGGGTGTGGACGGACGATTATTTTCGCTGATTGAGGCGAACCGCATTGAAATGTTCTGCGCTCAGAATGGCTTTATGTTTGCCCCCGATTTCCGTGCCGCCGAGGCCATTTGGACCGACCGCCCTGCACGCCCGAAGAATCCAGCATTCGTACACGATGAGGCACTGGCTGGTGAAGATGTTGACAGCAAGATTTCGCGCGTGGTTGATGCCCTCGACGCTGCCGATGCCGACGGATTGCTCATCACCGCCCTCGACGAGATCGCTTGGCTGCTGAACTTGCGTGGCAGCGATGTGGACTACACTCCTGTGGTTATCGCGTTTGCGTATGTGAGCGAAGATGAGCGAGTGCTGTTTATCGACTCTGAAAAGGTGACCCCGGAAGTGAAGGACCACCTGAAGAAATACGGCGTGAAAATTAAGGATTACGACGATATTGAGAAATTCCTCGGCAAAATCAGCAGTACAGCCACGGTGATGGTTGACCCTAACCGTTTGAGCGATGCTCTCGGTCAGGCGATGATTTGCAACAAAACCTATATGGCGTCGCCAGTGATTGCGCTTAAAGGCGTGAAGAACGAGTGTCAGATAGCGGGCTTCCGTCAAGCCATGCTCTATGATGGCGCGGCTATGGTGCGCATGATGATGTGGCTGGAGCAGAATGTGGCTAACGGCATCACGGAAATGGATGTTGACCGCCGTCTTCAGCAGGAGCGTGCCGCTTACGCATCGAATCGTGGCGACAGTTTCCACATGATTGCCGGCTATAAGGACCATGGTGCCATTGTGCACTACGAGGCGACCGACGAATCGGCTTACACCCTCGCCCCAGAGGGATTGCTACTCATCGACACAGGTGGACAATATTTGGAAGGCACCACCGACATCACTCGTACCATAAGCCTCGGCAACCCCACAGCGGCAGAGAAGCACGACTATACACTCATTTTGAAAGGGCATTTGGCATTGGCTCGTGCGGTGTTCCCCAAAGGCACTATGGGTGTGCAACTCGACGTGCTGGCTCGTGGTCCGCTCTGGAATGAGGGAATGACTTATCTGCACGGCACAGGACATGGCGTGGGTCACTTCTTGGGCTGCCACGAAGGTCCGCAGAGCATTCGTATGGAGGCGAACCCAACACCGCTCGAATTGGGTATGGTCACCAGCAATGAGCCAGGCATCTACAAGACTGGCGAATACGGCATACGCACCGAAAACCTGCTCCTTTGCGTGCCAGCGTGCAGCAATGAAGAGTGGGGCGAATTCTACAAATTTGAATCGCTCACGCTTTTCCCCTACGACACCACTTTGATGGATATGGATATGCTCAGTCGCGAGGAAGTGAAGCAAATCAACGACTACCACGCTATGGTGTGCGAGCGTCTGCGTCCGCTGCTCAGTGCCGACGAGACTCAATGGCTTGAACAAAAATGTAAATCAATATAAAAGTTATGGCAATTATCAGAAAAGTTAGGGGTTTCGACCCCAAAATGGGTAAGGGTTGCTTCCTTGCCGACAATGCAGTGCTCGTGGGCGATGTGACCATGGGCGACGATTGCAGCATCTGGTTTGGTGCAGTGCTCCGTGGCGATGTCAACACCATCAAGATTGGCAATCGTGTGAACATTCAAGACAATGCGGTGATTCACACGCTGTATGAGAAATCAGTGACCACTATCGGCAACGATGTGTCGATTGGCCACAATGTGGTGGTGCATGGTGCCACTATCCACGATATGGCGCTGATTGGCATGGGCAGCGTCATTCTCGACCACGCAGAAGTGGGCGAAGGCGCAATCGTGGCAGCTGGTAGCGTGGTGCTCGGCGGCACCAAGATTGGTCCTCACGAACTGTGGGCAGGCAGTCCAGCGAAATTCAAAAAGATGGTTGACCCTGCGCAAGCAAAGGAAATCAACGTGAAAATCGCCAAAAACTACCTGATGTATTCTACATGGTATGAGGAATAAGGCGCACGGCGCAAAAGTATAAAAAAGGAGAGATTCTTTCAGGAATCTCTCCTTTTTTGTTATCGGACTGTCGAATTATCGAGATTTCGAATTGTTGATTAGAGTTTCACTTTGCATGCTTTTTTGCCTTGCTTCACGATGTAGATGCCTTCGCCGAACGCGCTCTTCAGTTCGCTTGTACTGCTGATTTGCTTGTTGGTGATGAGGGCGCGGCCCTGAATGTCGTAAACGCTTACAGGTTGTGACAAATCCACAATCACATCGGTGATGCCAGTGGCTGTTTCGTTTTGCACGCCCACGATAACGGCGGTGAGAGGTGCGCCTTCAGAGTTGAGGTCCACTTCCACAGCGTATTCACCTGGTTCGGTGTTGAGGAAGTCGAGGTTGAACTTGCCACCAGCAGCAGGCAGGGTGGTGGTGCTCAGGGTGAAGAATCCCTTGTGTGCGCCGTAGAGCGAAATCTTGATGTCGCTGGTGAGTGCGATACCTTCAATTTCAATGTCGGGGCTGGTGGCTTTCTTGCCAGCGGTGGCTTTGAAAGAGCCTTCGCGAATGTTTGGACGAATCAGAGGCACATTGGTTTGTCCCCAACTGAAGTCGTCGATGTAGTATGAAGTGGTGCTTTCTGCGCCACGGCTACTGTTGAAGCGGAAGCCGATAAAGAAAGTGTCGGCGAGGTCGAGGCCCTTCAGGTCGATGGTGTAAGGCACCCATTCTTCGTTCTTGTCGGGAGATGCAGGGATATTTAGGCCGTCGATAGGCTGCACATACATGCCTTCGCCGTCTTTCTCAATGTAGCACACTTCCAGTTGGTCGGCCATGCCATCACGCATGAGTGTGCCCATCACCTTGAAGGTGAGCACAGGGTTTGGCGTGTTCTTGAAGTCGAGAGCTGGGCTCACGAGCGTCATCACGCAAGGAGTGGTTTCTTCCATCTTGCTATCGTAAGGAGTAACCTTTGCTGCGCCGTTGCCGTCAGCCCAATTGTAACCCCACCATGCGCGGTTGCCCACTTGTGCCAGGTTCTTCCAACCCTCGATGCTCAAAGGCTTGTTTTTGGTCACACCGTCGAAGTTTTGCATGTATGAAGTCAGTGGCTTGCTATCGTCGAGAGGTAGACGGTCGCCTTCGCGGTCCTCGGTGGTGCCGTTTTCGGTTGCTGTACCGGTGATGCGGATTGTCTCTGTTACAGCCTTGATACCGCTAAACTCAATCACTTCCTCGTAGTCGCCTGGAACGAGAGGTTTGAAAGTGATGTTGATTTGTGTGTTGCCGTTTTTGAGCAAAGTAGCGGTGCTGATGATAAATGCGCCGTTGCTCAAGCCCTTCACAGCAGCCTTGCCGTAGTCAGGGAGGTTGGAGGTGGTGACGGTGATGGTTTGCTTTTGCTGTTCGCCAGCCTTGCAGGTGAAAGGAGTCAAACCTTCGCTGTGGGCTACAATCATTGGTGGATTTTTAGGATCCCAAGCGATACCTGTGGCCGCAAAACCAGTATTGAGTGTGCTCACCGTGCTTTCAAAATTGATGCGTGCGGTGTGCTTGCCTATAGCCTGTGGCTTGTAGGTGAGGGTGATAGTGGCTTTGCCGCTACCAGCAGGAATAGTTTCGGCAGAAACCTCAAATTGGTTGCGGTTGGCACCAGTGAGGTAAACGTCGATAGGATTTTCCAAGTTGGCGTATTCCACATCGTAGGTGGCGAAAGTGGTGCTTGAGCCGATTGCCACAGCAGAGCCGTCGTAAACCACGGTTGGGGTTACGGTCATGGTTGGCTCGGTAGATGCCACATCAAAGAGGTCGGTCCATGCGGTGCCCACGCGAATAGCGTCGACAATCACTTCTGGTCCAACCTTGGTGGCTGAAGAACCTTGACGAAGTTCGATGGCTTGGAAACTCTTCATGTCGGCACCAGTGTGGGTAGTAGAATTGATGGCAGCGTTGGGTTTTGGTTCTGTGCTTGCCACAGCAGGGTTTACCCAAAGTTGAACCACGTCGTTTTTGGTGCCTTCCTTAAATTCATAACTCATCACCACCAAATAGGTTTTGCCAAGTTCGAATTCCTCGGTTGATTCGAATAAGGTGGCACTGTTGCGCGAGATTTTAAACACAAATTTGCCGTCGGCACTGCCTTTAGATGCTATCAGGCGAGTGTTTTCTGGTGGCGTTTTTTTGTCAACGATACCAGCAGAAGTGGGTTGGATAAACGCCAGGAAGTACTGGTCGTCGGCCACTGCGTTCACTTTTACCAATGCTGACAGATACACTTTTCCAGAAGAGATGGCTGTTTCGCTCACAGCGCGCATCAAATCTTCGCCCGATGCCACTTGGGTGAGGTGCACAGCCTTGCCCACGGCTTTGTCTTGGTAGTCGGGGTAGGTGAGTGCATTGTTGATTACTTGCACTGGGCCAGCTGCTTGTGTGCCGTATTTCAGCCAGCCACCTTGGGAATACAGATTTCCGAGTTCGTATTCAAAATTTTCGGTGAGCAAACGCTCGGCGTTAGCTGTTGTGCCAATTAAGGTTGCCATAGCAAACAGCGACATCGTCAGATGTCTCACGAGTTTGAAGAGTTTGTTCATAGCGTAAAAAATTAATTATTAAATGAATGATTATACTTTGCAAATATAGTAAAAATCCCCATATTCCCCAAAAGTCTAAAATGCTAATAGGGAATATGTTATGGGATGCTATCGTTTGTTGATTATAATATGGTGAGGATAGGGGGTGTCTTGTATCTATACGAGGAAATCATTAATGATTGAGAAAAACTACGGAATGATTATTCGGGCTGCTCTGTAATTTGTGCTGGAAGTGTGAACGATATAGATGCCCCTATGGAGGTTGGAGAGGTCGATATTTGTACCGTAGTCGGATAATATAAGGTGGCCTGTGGTATCGAACACAGAAACATTGGCAGGAAGATCTAATAATACATGATTATTATGTATGGTCAGTTCTTTACTTGCGTTTAAAGTGGTAACAGCAGAGTTGTCGTATTGCAAATTAGCATACGTTACGCCACCACCAGTGTAGCATGTAAACCAAATTCGGCGATTATACTCGTCGAGTGCTATATGTGTTGCTTCATTGAGTGCCAACCCAGAGTTGTCGGTATTGTATATGTTCCAATGTGTGCCATCGAACTGTGTAACACCCTTGTCGTCGCCAGTGGCGAGCCATAGGTTGTTTTTTGCGTCAGTCTCTATATCCCATATAGTGTTACTTGCAAGCTGTGAGTTGTTGGCAGTGTATGTTTTGAATTGTCCATTATGCAACGACGATAACCCCAAACCGTATATTTCTGGGTATTGGCTGCTGCGACAGTTGAACCATACGACATCGTTTTTGTCTACACATACAGTTGCTACAAAATCAGACTCAAGACCTTGTTTGGTGGTGTAAGTTGTGAAGCTCGTGCCGTTAAAACAGGTCAGCCCTGCTCCGAAAGTGCCACACCAAACATTGTTTTGGCTGTCGAAGTCTATACTGTATATATAGTTGGTAGGGAGATTTGAATTAGTGGTGGAATAGACATGCCATTGTCCGTTGTCGCGAAATATCAACCCATGTGTGGTGGCAAGCCACAGGCGATTGGTGTGGTCGAAACGCATTTGGCAAATGTAATTGTCGTTGAATGGATATTGGTCGTATCGGTATGCTATGGTGTCGGTGGGTGTTATTTCAATGAGACAAGTGTCACCCGTGTTGAAAGGTTTTAGCCAAACGTCACCTTTATTATCAGATACAATCTCGTCAATCTGACGCATAGGTAGTATTTCTGTTGTGCCGTCATTTGGGTTATAGGCAAATGCTCCTGTCATAGTTCCTGCCCAAAAACGCCCTTGTTTGTCCACGCAACCACCACGCATAGATGACGTTGGAGCGTTAGGAAAAGTGTAGGTGATAGGGGTGAGGGCATTGTTTGTTAGGGAGAGCATACCATGTTGATGAGTGCCGACATAAATGTCTTTGCCGTCGATGTCAAAGCAACGCAAGAAGTCGTCAGAATAAGGGATAGGGTATGTAGTGAACGTGGTGCGGTTGTAACAGCACAAATTATGGTCGGTTATGAACCAAATATTGTTTTGCTCATCAATTTTTACATCGGAAACTGCGTCCTCTGTGAGGGATGTGTTGGAAGAGTTGAATAGGGTTTGTGATTGGTCAGTGTAGTGGAGTAATCCCTGTTTGGTGGCAACCCACAGCGTGTTGTCGTTATCCACAGCCAAAGCATAAGCGTCGCCATAGTCGTTGCATTTATCGACCACCATCCCTGAACTTTTGTCTAACGTGCAAAGGGCGTATTTTCGTCTGTAGTCATAGACCGTGAACCATAGTTGTTCGTTATGGTCAAAAGCAATGGCGGTTACAATGCAGTGGTTGCTTAGTGGATTCACATCGTAGGTGTTTACTACTTTTCCATCGCGCATTTCGTAGAGTGCCAACAAACCACCTACCCATGTAGTGTTGCCGTCGAAGGCGATGCTATGAAACCATTGGTTTGTGCGGAAGCCAGTATTGGCAGAGGTGTGGCTGAACCAGCGGTTATTGGCGCGTTGCGATATACCATAAAAACGGTTTGTGGTCCATAACTCGTTGTTATGCAATGTGACTGAAAGTACATAATTATCAGGAAGCCCATCTTGTGCATGGTCAATGCAGTGTTGCTCGCCAGTGCGCTTATTGATTTGTACTATGCCGCCTCCCATGGTAGATGCGTAGAGGTAGTCCGTGTTGTGGGTGATGCACGTGATAGTGCTTTTACTGTTTAGATTTTTCCAATCGGTAAGATGCGTTTGTGCATAACTTGTGGAGAACGCAAACCATAACAGCGCAAGTGCTATAGATAGACCGTATTTCATATTTTATTTTCTGTTAATCTCCGTATATTGACTTAACTCCTTAAGAATATGCGCAAATATAATACATTTTTCCCGTCTGAATGTGGCTGTGTAATGTATTTCTGCGTAATTAATGGAGAGAGGCGCTGCCGATAGCAATGATCGCAGATTTCAGCTATAATATGGGGCTTTCTTGGTAGGGGGTGAGGACGGGGTGGCTGACGGCGAGGGATGCCTTTACGTCGAGGATGCGCTGGTTGGTGCTGCCTCGGAAGCGTAGGGTGGTGTCGCGTTGCGCCAAGACGAATGGACTGTCAACCAGCACGTCGATGTAGCCGAGAAGTTCCTTGTGCTGGCGATTGGTGAGCAGTTGCTCGAAGGTGTAGCCAGTGAAGCACCACACATTCACATTGTGGGCTTTCAGTCCCTTGAGCAGGGCGAGCAGTTCGTCGTGAGGCTGCTGGAGCGGGTCGCCGCCCGACAGGGTGACAGGTTCCTCGTTTTCGAGCAGTTTTTGCAACAGTGCTTCTGGGGCGATTTGCTCACCGCCCATAAAGTCCCACGAATGCTCGTTGTGGCATCCGTGGCAGTGGTGCGAACACCCTGCGAAATAAACCGATGTACGAAGTCCCGGTCCATCAACCGATGTCCCCGGGACTATCTTTAAGTATCTCATTAAATGTGATGTTTCGAATTTTTTTAAGAAGTTAAGAAGTTAAGAAGTTAAGAAGTTAAGAAGTTGAAGAAGTTAAGACGGCACTATCGCCTTTGGTAAAAAACTTCTAACCTCGAAATATCTAATATCTAACTTCTAATATCTAACTTCTAACCACTATCCTTATTTATGCACTACGCGGTCGTTGAGTTCGGCGAGTTTGCCGGAGTTCCAGCGGTCGGTGGTGCCCACGAGGTAGCCGGTGATGCGTTGGAGTTTGTCGATTCTTGTGCTGTGGCAGTGTGGACATTCCTTCAGATTTTCGGTAGCGTCTTCGTAGCCGCAGTCCATACAGCGGTTGCGGTTGTGGTTCACGGAGCAGTAGCCGATGTTGTACTTGTCCATCAAGTCCACCACGTTGGCAATGGCTTCAGGATTGTGGGTGGCATCGCCGTCGATTTCCACATAGAAGATATGGCCACCACGTGTCAAATCGTGGTATGGTGCTTCCACTTCAGCCTTGTGCTTAGGACTGCATCTGTAATATACAGGCACGTGGTTGGAGTTGGTGTAGTATGCCTTGTCGGTCACGCCAGGGATTTCGCCGAAGTCTTTGCGGTCGCGCTTGGTGAACTTGCCGCTTAAGCCCTCGGCTGGGGTGGCAAGAATACTGTAGTTGTGCTGATATTGCTCCGAGAAACTCAATGCACGGTCGCGCATGTAGGTCACAATCTTCAGACCGAGCTTTTGTGCCTCCTCGCTTTCGCCGTGGTGCTTGCCCACGAGAGCAATCAAACATTCAGCCAAACCGATGAAACCGATGCCGAGAGTGCCTTGGTTGATTACGCTCTCGATGGTGTCGTTAGGCTTGAGTTCGGAAGCACCGTTCCACAGCTGTGCCATGAGCAGAGGGAACTGCTTCACCATAGCGGTTTTTTGGAACTGGAAGCGTTCGTGGAGCTGCTTGGCAGTCACTTCGAGAGCCTTGTCGAGTTTTGCGAAGAACAGGTTTTCGCGGTCTTCCTTATTTTTCACGCCCATACATTCGATGGCAAGGCGCACAATATTGATGGTGCTGAACGAGATGTTGCCACGGCCGATAGAGGTCTTAGGACCGAAACGGTTTTCAAACACGCGGGTGCGGCAACCCATTGTAGCGATTTCGTAGTTGTAGCGTTCGGGGTCGTCGGCGCGCCAAAGTTCGTGTTGGTTGAAAGTGGCGTCGAGGTTCACGAAGTTAGGGAAGAAACGGCGAGCGGTCACCTTGCACGCATATTGGTACAGGTCGTAGTTGCGGTCGCTGGGGAGGTAACTCACGCCACGCTTCTTCTTCCATATTTGGATAGGGAAGATGGCAGTGCTGCCGTTGCCCACACCCTCGTAGGTGCTGCGGAGAAGTTCGCGGATAATGCAACGGCCTTCTGCGCTGGTGTCGGTACCGTAGTTGATGGAGCTAAACACCACTTGGTTGCCACCACGGGAGTGGATAGTGTTCATATTGTGGATAAACGCTTCCATGGCTTGGTGCACACGGCTCACGGTGCGGTTGATGGCGTGTTGCTGCGCGCGCTGTTCGCCCGTGAGGAAATCGAGAGGTTTTTCGATGAAGTCGTCGATTTCGGCGTCGTAAAGGCTGCTGAGGTCGCTGCCGGTGAGGGCTGCCACATTCTTCACCTCCTCAATATAGCTTTTGCGGACGAATGGAGCCAAATAGAAGTCGAACGCAGGTATTGCCTGACCACCGTGCATCTCGTTTTGCGCAGTCTCCATCGAGATACAAGCAATCACGCTTGCGGTTTCGATACGCTTGGCGGGGCGGCTTTCGCCATGACCAGCCACGAAGCCGTTTTCCAGCACCTTGTTGAGAGGGTGCTGCACGCAAGTGAGGCTCTTGGTGGGGTAGTAGTCCTTGTCGTGGATGTGGAGCACATTGTCGGCCACAGCCTCGCGCACTTCCTCGCTCAACAAATAGTCGTCGACAAAGGGTTTGGTGGTTTCGCTGGCAAACTTCATCATCATGCCGGCTGGGGTGTCGGCGTTCATGTTGGCGTTTTCGCGAGTGATGTCGTTGTTCTTGGCGTTGATGATTTCCTTAAACACGTTGGCGGTGCCGGCCTTGCGTGCCACATTGCGCGAGTGGCGATATTTGATGTAGGTGCGCGCCACCTGCTTGTAGGGGCTCTTCATCAATTCGTTTTCCACCATGTCTTGGATTGCCTCCACGGTCATTTGGCTTTTGCCTCGCATACCGATGCGGTCGGCAATGCGCTGAATGAGCGCTTCGTCGTCGTTTACTTCTGCTGCTATCATCGCCTTGCGAATCGCAGCCTTGATTTTTTCTTCGTTGTAGCCTACTTGTCGGCCGTCGCGTTTGAGTACGGTTTGAATCATAGTGGAAAATGCTATATTGATAGGGTTGTTTTATTTGTTGTGTTTTGCGTAATAAAAGCCCACCGATTTGTGGGCTTGAATTATGTATTTGCAAAGGTATTTAAAGCTTTCTGATTATGCAACAAAAATTACCGAAAAGTTATTAACAATTTTCGTTTTGGAAAACTTTTTCTGTTAATAAAAAAGTTAAGCATTTAAAAATCAAGTAAATAAAAAATTTTTTGGAAAACTTTCCTTTCTTTTGTGTGAATAATAGTGAACATTTTTGCAAACTCCACGCACCCAAAAAATTGCCGAAAACCGACAATAGTATTGATAGATAACAACTTGGCGAAACACTGGTCAGAAATTAGAAATTAGAAGTTAGAAATTAGAAGTTAGAATTTTTGGAAGTTAAGAAGTTAAGAAGTTAAAGAAGTTAAGACGATGGCTTTGGCTCTCGAAATTTCGATAACTCGAAGGCTCGAAAACTCGTTGACCTGTTGGCTCGTTGACTTGTTGACTTTGCGAATCGCGCGCGTGTGCGTAAAATTTACGGTGTTGCGCCGAATGGAGGAGCGCGACACCGTGGCGGAATGTTTTGAGTTGCTTTTCAATGGTGTGATTCGGGTAATTAAGTTGGATGTGAAACGTGAAACGCTTACGCCTTACGATTAAGCATAAATCGTGCCAATTCCACATTCCGTTGGAAATATTTTTTCTTCGCGCTTGATTTTGGTGCGGTCGGTTTGCTTTTTTTTCGCCGAATATTGGCAATGAGCGAAAAAAATACTAAATTTGTACCCCGTATTTTAATCTGCATTCGCACAATCTGAAAATTATGAAATACGGCTTCGACAACGACAAATACGTTAAAATTCAATCCGAACACATTAAGGAGCGTATCGCTCAATTTGGCAACAAGCTCTACCTCGAACTTGGTGGTAAACTCTTCGACGACTATCATGCGTCGCGCGTGCTGCCCGGCTTTAAGCCCGACAGTAAACTCACAATGCTTCAGCAACTTAGCGACAATGCTGAAATTGTGATTGTGATTAGCGCAGTGGACATTCAGAAGAATAAGGTGCGCCAAGACCTCGGCATCACCTACGACGTGGACGTGCTTCGCCTGCGCGAGGAGTTTATGAATCGTGGCTTTGTGGTGAGCAGCGTGGTGATCACGCACTACAATGGGCAGGGCAGTGCCGACGCCTATCGCCAGAAACTGGAACGCCTGGGCATTCGCTCATACGTGCACTACACCATTGAGGGCTATCCTAATAATGTGGAACTCATCGACTCGGATGAGGGATTCGGCAAAAACGATTATGTGCCGACCACGCGTCCGCTGGTCATCGTCACTGCTCCCGGACCGGGTAGCGGCAAGATGGCGGTGTGCCTGAGCCAACTTTATCAGGAGCATAAGCGTGGCGTGACGGCTGGATATGCGAAGTTTGAGACCTTCCCGGTGTGGAACCTCTCGCTGAAGCACCCCGTGAACATCGCCTACGAGGCAGCAACAGCCGACCTCAATGATGTGAACATGATTGACCCATTCCACTACGAAGCCTACAATAAGATTGCCATCAACTATAACCGCGATGTGGAAATCTTCCCCGTGCTCGATGCGCTGTTTGAGGGCATCTACGGCGAAAACCCATACAAATCGCCTACCGATATGGGCGTGAATATGATTGGCTTCTGCATCAGCGACGACGAGGTGTGCTGCAAAGCCGCTAAAGACGAGATTATCCGTCGCTATTTCACCGCGCTCAACGAACTGGCTGAAGGCGAAGGCAACGATAGCGAGGTGAAGAAGATTGCGCTCCTGTTTAAGCAGGCGAATATCAACACGGCTTACCGCAAAACCACCGTTGCGGCTCGCGAACGCCGCGAACAGTCGCTCGGTATGCCTACTGCTGCCATCGAACTGCTCGACGGCACCATCATCACTTCCGAGCAGAGCGACTTGCTCGGGCCGAGTGCGGCGCTCATTCTCAACGCCACCAAGCACTTGGCAGGCATTGACCATGGCAAGAAGTTGATTCCACAAAGCCTGATTGAACCAATTCAGCACACCAAAATCGAGTATTTGCGTGGCAGAAACCCACGCTTGCACACCGATGAGGTGCTGGTGGCGCTCTCGGTGCTCAGCACCCAAGACGAAGACTGCCGCCATGCGCTGGAAGTGCTTCCACAACTTGAAGGCTGCCAGATGCACAGCACCGTGATGCTCAACGAGGTGGACCGCAAAATATTTCGCAAGTTGGGCGTGGGCCTCACCTGCGACCCCAACCGCAAAAGGTAAATTCCCCCTCTTGCGTCAATGAGCAAGACAAACTGATAACGGCATAAACAAAATATTTCCGATGCTTGACTTTATTACTTGGACTGCGAGTCCTGAGATTTATAGTGGTTTCGTGACCGTGCGCTGGTATGGTCTGATGTTTGCCATCGGCTTCTGGTTTGGCTACGAAGTGGTGTGGCGTGAGTTCCGCCACGAAGGCGTGCCCGAATCGTGGGTGTCGAAACTCTTTATATATGTGATTGTAGCCACAGTGGTGGGAGCCCGACTGGGACATGTGATTTTCTACGATTGGGCATACTACAGCCATCACCTTGCCGACATTCCCAAAATTTGGGAAGGCGGATTGGCGAGCCATGGAGGCGTGCTGGGCATCATGTTTGCCATTTGGTTCTACAGCAAATTCGTGACCAAGCGCTCTATGCTCTGGACATTCGACCGTGTGGTGGTGCCTGTGGGCGTGGTAGCCGCGCTGATTCGTATGGGCAACCTGTTTAACCACGAAATTTATGGCGGACCCACCGACCTGCCTTGGGGCTTCAGATTCATTGAAAACATTCCTCAATACCTTGCCGGTGCCGAGGCGCAATTCTCTGTGCCAAGTCACCCTACGCAAATCTACGAAGCACTCGCATATTTGATTACATTCGCTGTGGTGATGTGGCTCTACTGGAAGCGCAATGAGCAAGAGCGATCGGGCTTGATTTTCGGCGTGTTTATGCTCGGCATTTTCGGCGCGCGCTTCTTGGTGGAGTTTGTGAAGAATGTGCAAGAGCCATGGGAAGTAGAAATGCGCGCCATGTGTGGTATGGACATGGGCCAACTGCTGAGTATTCCATTCATCGCCCTTGGCGTGTGGCTGATAGTGCGTGCGCTTCGCCGCCCCCGCCAGCCACTCCAATACCCCAACAAATTCCCTGAAGAAAAATAATCCAATAATAATACCCCTTTCCAATGTGGTGCATTTCCTGATAAAAACAGAGATGCACCACATTAGTTATATATATAATCCTCCCTGCCTTTCCCTAAAATTCGTGTCAAAAATCTTTTTTATTATTGAAAAAATGTGTTTTTTTTACATTTTTTGTCGGTTTTGTTGGATTTTTTCTTTTTCTTGTGTAAATTTGTGGTATCTTTTCAAGGTCAATCAACCGGCAAATGTGCCAACTTGATGCCACATTGAAGGTGGATATAGGCGTTGAAAAAGGGATATAGGAAAAATAAAGGCATTTTATTGATAGCGAGAACTTTATCGTTAAAAACACCTTTTTGGTTTTGCCAAAATGATGCCATTACACTGTCGTAAGCAACTTCTATTGTGATTTTGCCCATGATTTAAATTCGCTTTTAACCAAAAACGAAAACAATATTATTATTATTATTAATTAACTTTACTAAAATGGGAAAAAAATTTTATGCAGCAATTGCTGCTGGCATCCTCGCCATAGGGGGTGCGCAGGCTGTAACGGTTGACGACCTCGTGCAATACGGCGGCGATGCCATCGAAATCTTTTATGGCAACTATAAGGAACGCTCTTTGCACAGTTATGTGAACGGCTACGTGCACTTCGAAAAGGTGAACGACAATACCGTGGTGCTAAAGAACTACTATGGATTGTGTGATGTGCCTTTTACTTTGAAAGACAATAAGTTGATAATGGCTTACACCGAAGACGACGACAACCCTACCAACATTCTGGAGGTGGAGTCGTCGAAATACGCTTTCATGCACCTCACCCCTCAAACTGCGGTGAACCAAACGTATTACTCTCAGAATGGCTTGCGCTACACGTCGGCAACCATTACTGAAAAAGACGGTGAATATCAGATCAACTTCAACCAGCCTATCAAAATTGAGGCTTACAATGGCACCGAAGGCAATTATACACTCGTGGGGCGCGAATGGAAAAATATTTACTCCATTGTGGTGTTTAAGCCAAATGTTACCGTCACCGACTATGATGTGAGAGCACGTAAGGCTCGCACTTACAAGGGCAAGGTGACTTTTAATGCCGACGACACCTTCTCTTTCATCAATTTTGGTGCCAAGGGCTACGGCATTTATAACTGGATGAGCGGTAATATGATTTACAGTACGCTCAAAAAACTCACTGGCGGCTTCGACCGCAGCAAAGGCGAAGTGTGGATGGACTATCAGCAAATCACAAGTGATGTGAGCGATCTCAACAACAACGGCTACGGCAATGTGCTTTCATATAAGTTGTGCCGTGTGGATACCGCTGTTTCTCCTTACGACTTCTATCAGCCACTTAATGGACCCGTAGATTTCTCCGACCCTCACCACACTGGTGAATCGGCATGGGTGACCAACGGAGGCGACCGCCGCACTTTGGAAACCGTGAATATGGAGTTCCGCCCTTGGACTGCCTACAACGTTAGCACTAATAGTTATGCCGGCCAGCCATTCGTGACTGACACCCGATTGAGCGTACCCGACCACGATGTTACGCTGGATGTGGCGTTCACCAATGTCAACACCACCACATCGTCGGACAATGCCAAACTCGGTGTCGATGCATTCTGGACAGCCAACACCACACAGTGGTATGTGAACAGTTACGACTTGATGATGGTGCCAGGCAGATACACTGTGGGTGCCGATGTTCCCCTCGATGAGGCTGTGGTAGTGGCTGCTGATGTGATGAAGGGCACTGGCACAGAATACGAGGCAGAAGGTGCAGTCAATGCGCCAGAGGTGAATGCCGAAAGCACACTCGATTACACGCTCTTTATTCGTGCCAACTATGCAGTTTCAACTGGGCTTACCCCAACACTTCACAACCTCTATCCAGTGCAGTATGTTGTGGGTGTGCCTACTGGCGTGAACAACGTAACGGCTGCTAAGGAAGTGAAGAGTGTGATGTATTACAATATGGCTGGCGCAATGCTTAGCGAGCCATGTGATGGTGTGAACATCAAGGTGGTGACTTACACCGACGGCACCACTGCCACCACTAAAGTAATCAAGTAGAATGTAAAACCCCATCATGCAATACCTTGATGGCGTAGGGAATAAGCCTTCGGCAAGTTTCTCCGATGCATTGGCAAAAATTGGCAGTTGCTGCTGAAATATGCCGAAGGCATCTCCCTGTGTTTTGATGAAATTGCAACTTTGGCACAGCGGTTCTGGTGGGGGTGATTATCTCCCCATTTGCGATATGTGCCACTCTGCTTAATCAAAAGCGCTGAAAATCTGAATTTGTGTATTGGGGCGCGCATAGTTCGTGCGCTTGAGTTTAACCAGTCTGATAATCAAGTCGATCTATGATTTGATTATGCGATACTTGTATCCCAATATATACTTGTTTTCGGGCATTTTCGGAACTTTTTAGTATTTAGAATACCATTCTCCTTACAAAGGAGGAAAATTGATGGAAAAATGATGTATTAACCCCAAATCGGCCATTAGGACGCGTATGAGGTTTTAATGAATAAATGATTATGATTAAAATTTTACTTAAAATAGTGCTGGTATCTCTGCTGCTCACTTCTGCCACAGGCACAGCCAAGGCCGTCACGGTTGACGACCTCGTACAATACGGCGGCGATGCCATCGAAATCTTTTATGGCAACTATGTGCAACGCTCTTTCTTGGATCGCTCAAATGGCGTGAAACTGGTAAAAACTGGCGATAATACCCTCTTGTTGAAGGGGTTTTATGGGAACTCTTGCGATGTGCCGTTTAAATTGGTGAATAATCGTTTGGTTTTGGATTATGATGACAACACCTATTATAGTGTGGATGTAGAGTCTTATAACCCTAACTACAATGCGTTTCGACTATCGCCATTGTATCTCGACGTGTATGGCAATTATTATTGGAGGAAGTCGGAATACGAGTCTAATGCCATTACTGAAACAAATGGTCAATATTTGATAGAGTTTGACATACCGTTGGCGATTGATGGATATGTGGGGAACAATAGTAGTGGTTACACTCAAACATTGAAAATGCGACGGAACTTTTTTAAGATATTGGTGTATAAGCCTAACGTGACCATTACTGACCACAATGACAATGCCAATAAGGATAGGGCATTTAATGCACAGCTTACATTCGTCGACGATGGCACTATAAAGTTCCTGAACTGGGGCGACAAGGGATGCGCGCTTGCCAATGATCCCAGCGCTATGAATACCGTTTTTGGACCAGTGACAGGTGGAATAGACCGTGGTAAATTGAGTGTATGGCTTGATTACCAACTTTTCACAGCAAATATTGCCAATTGCACCTCCCAATCAATTAACCTGTATGGTTTCCGTCTTGTGGAAAAAGGTAGTGACGGCTATTTTCACAAACCACTTTATGGAACAATCAACGATTTGCAAGCGTGCCACACTGGCACATCGGCATGGGTGACTGATGGTGGCGATTGCATTACTTTGGAATCAATGAAAATGAAGTTTAGAACTTGGACGGCATATAGCGAAAAATCAAATAACAATGCTGGGCAGCCAGTGGTGAGCAACACGGTGGTGACTGTGCCAGATCATGATGTGACGTTGCAGTTGCAGATGACCGGTGCTTCGGCTTCTAACGTGAAGGTGGCGGCATCGTGGAAAGCCACAAAAAACGAGTTCTACGTTTCCAGTTACGACTTGATGATTGTGCCGGGCAAATACACTACAGGCGCCGCTGTGCCTCTCGACAAAGCAGTGGTGGTGGCTAATGTGGAAAAGAACACCACAGGCATCTACTCCGTTGAGGGTGATTATGCAGCCAAAGTGGGCGATGACTACACCTTGTTCATTCGTGCCAACTATACCGGATCGACAGGGCTTACTCCCACTTACCACTGCTTGAGCAATGTGGTGGCAGAAGCAGCAGGCGTTACACTTGCCGATATTATTGCCACAGGCACCGATGGCGAGACCTACACCGTGGCTAACGACCTCCAAGCCGTGTATGTGAGTGGCAACACGGTGTATGCTAAAGATGCACAGGGATTTGCCAACCGCCAAGAGTGTGGCGACTTGCGCGACACTTACGACAATAAATTCTTTGACCAAAGCAACTGGGTGCGCATCACACTTGCCGATGCCTCTGCCATTGTCAACGGCACTGTGATTAAGGGTGGCACGCTCAAGGGCGTATTCACTCGCGACGCCAACGGCAATCCAAGTCTTGACGCATCGGCACAGTCGGCACCAACCACCGCCGAGGGTGCTGCCTATGCGGGTAATCTCTATAATTTGGCAAACTTTGCGGCTTCGCAGCCATCAGAGGGTCATGGCATTTTCCTTGTCACTCCAAAGCCATACGAGTATGCACGCGTGCAATGGGCTATCATTAACGCCGACCAGACCACATTTAGCGTGCCTGGCAGTATCCACTATCTGTGTGGCACAGCGGCTATCGACTGGAGCCTTGCCGAGCCTGGATTGAAGGAGAGGTTTAACCACACAGGCGAGGGCTACGCCTACAATTTCAACGCCATCGTGTATCGCAACAAGGCGATGAGCCAAACAGCAGGCAATGAGCCAATTGCCGACGGCGGATGGACCATCGCTCCTCTCAATGCCAACGGTTTTGACGACATTTCCACAGGCACACCAACTGTGACCACCGTTAAGACTGTGGCAAGTGTGCGCTACTTCACTATGGTGGGTGTGGAATGTGCTGACCGTACCGATGCTCCGTGCGTGAAAGTGGTGACCTACACCGATGGCACTGTGGAAGCCATCAAATTGCCACGCCGTTGACACTAAGTATAAAAAGACATTGATTATAATAGCTCGTAGAATTGAAGCCCGATAGGCTTCAGTAAATGTTAAGTTTCCCTCCAGCGGGTCTCCTGTGTGACGCAGGGAACCCGCTGATTTTTTTTCAGGCATTTTTTTTGCCATTTTGGATGAGGAATGAGTGTGGAAATGGGAAAAATGTTTATATTTGCATTATTATTAACTAATTGAAAACCAATAATGATTATGAATAGATTGATAATCTTGGCCTTTATCGTTTGTAGTTCGATGATGGCAACAGCATGTAAAGGTTCTAAATCAGAGGCGAGTAATGCGGTGAGCGAGCAGCCACAGCAGACTGTGAATCTTGCCGAAGTGCCATTCCTCAAAGCCATGGGGCTGGATGTGAGCAAGGTGGCTATCGGCACGGAGTACGACACCAAAATTTTTGCCACCGATGCAGGGCAGGGCAAGGAGGTGAGACTCACCGACAAGCAGGTGAAACAGTTGCTCGGCGGCGCTCCGCTTATCGACTTGGGCGAGGGCGGCGCACCATTCGTGGTGGGCGCTAAGGCTTTTGCCGACAATGTGATGCTGGTGTTCTGGCACGAAGTGGGTGATGGACACGAGTTGATTCTCGCCACCTACAATGCCGAAAAGGGCGACTTGCGCGACATTGCCACCACGCCATCGTGGGAGTTTACCCAGGAGTGGGACGGCGAAAACATTGAAGGTCAGACTCAAACCTACGACCATTGCCGTGCCACATTCAGTGCCGACGGCTTCGTGCTGCATCGCAAAAATGGTCGCAATTTAGATGGGAAATCTGTATGGAGCCAGGAGCGTGACTACAATTTTGCAATCACAGCCGACGGCATCATCAAACTCAACAAAATTGACGTCAAGCCTCTGAAGGGCAAGCAGGCAGGCGAATACTATGAACCCACTCCCGAAGTGGAGTCGATTTACGATGTGAACTATTACTCCTACAACGATATGGAGGCACTCGCCACGCTCGACAATTTGGCAAGCACATACTTCAACCGCGAGAATACCAAAGAGCCTGTGATGACTATGGTGATGAACTTTATGAGAGGCCGCACTCAGCAGTTGCTGCAATACATTGCGGTGCACAAGCCTGCGGCACTCATCGAAGCACTCCACCAATGTATCACAAAGGGATGGATCGACAAGGGTGTGCTTTACGACGCCATTCAAGAGATGCCCGATGCCTCTGCAAAGAAATACCTCAACGACCTCACCGCCCAATGGGGCCCAGAAGGTGCTGTTGGCTAAAAAAGTCAACGAGTCAACGAGCCAACAGGTCAACAAGTCAACAAGTCAACAGGTCAACAAGT
>OIYG01000569.1_pt1 | contig 34843 bp, 24 predicted proteins | sample 1587861 | NCBI WGS metagenome assembly OIYG01 (sample SAMN03283272) | human gut metagenome | biome: human-associated habitat; material: feces | host: Homo sapiens | place: Peru | collected 2012 | reverse complement strand
ACTTGCATGTGTTAAGCCTGTCGCTAGCGTTCATCCTGAGCCAGGATCAAACTCTCCGTTGTTGTTTATCTTTTCTTCTTTTTTTCCTATTCAAAAAAGACAGACAAACGTGTGTCCAACTTCGCGTCCGAACCGTTTCACGGCTCCGGCTGATTCGCCGTATTATTGTGCTTGAAAATCGGAATTTCGTATGACGAGTGCAAAATTTTGCCGCGCCTGCCTTCGGACTTTCATCCCCGGCGGCGCGCCGTTCTCTTGTACTACTTTGTCTGTTATTGCAATTCTTTCAATGTGCTCTTTCCTCTCGGGTCGGTGCCCTTGCGGCGCCCCGTTCGTTCCCGAAAGCGGATGCAAAGTTACGCCTTTTCCCGTTACCGGCAAAACTTTCTTCCCTTTTTTTCTTGAATTTTAACGGAATTTAACTATTAAACAAATACAGTCATTACAAAAAGAAAGCCAACCGCAGTGCCAGACGCGAGTATACAAGCGTATTAAATAGCATTTTATCAATTCAGCCATTACACTCCGGCCCTGCAACTCAAAAATAAAGCGCCGACACCTTTTTTTTAGCGATAAAGCCGGGCGGGCCGACGAAGCCGGCGCCCTCGTTATACAATATGAAGGTAGACGTCAATTTTGACGTTTGGAGGGATTGAGGTTGGTCACGCCCCAGTCCTCGCGTTCGAAAGAACGCATCATGCAAGCACGTCCGATGTGACGCGCATCGATTGCATCAAGACCCTCGAGGTCGGCGATGGTGCGAGCTACGCGCAATATGCGGTCGTAAGCGCGCGCCGAAAAACCGTATAGACGTATCGCCCGTTCGAGTATTGCTCGACCACGGTCGTCTATGGCGCAGAATCGGCGTATCAAATTGCTGTTCATCTGCGCATTACAGTGTACGCCCTCGATATTGGAAAAACGGCGGCGCTGGATTTCGCGGGCAGCAATGACGCGCGCGCGAATCTCGGCGCTACTTTCGGCCGGAGCGCTGTCGGCGAGGGTATTGAAGTCCACCGGCTGGACCTGTACGTGCAGGTCTATACGGTCTAATAGCGGCCCCGAAATACGATTTTTATAGCGCAAAACAGCACCGGGAGGGCAGGTGCACATACGCGTAGGATGATTGTAATAGCCACACGGACAGGGATTCATGGATGCCACGAGCATAAAGCGTGCCGGGTAAGTCACCGAGTATTTGGCGCGGCTGACGCAGATGTCGCCATCCTCGAGCGGCTGTCGCAACACTTCCAATACCTGACGGTTGAATTCAGGGAACTCGTCCAAAAACAATACCCCGTTATGCGCCAGCGAAATCTCGCCGGGCATGGGATTGACGCCGCCGCCCACAAGTGCGACGGGCGAAATAGTATGGTGCGGTGCACGGAACGGGCGACGCGTAAGCAGATGGCTTCCGCCGGGCAATTTCCCGGCAACCGAGTGTATTCGCGTGGTTTCCAGCGCCTCTTCCAGGGTCAACGGCGGCAAAATCGTAGGCAACAGCTTGGCCATCATCGATTTGCCCGAGCCGGGCGAGCCTATCATCAGAATATTGTGGCCGCCGGCACACGCAATTTCCAAAGCTTTCTTGACCTCTTCCTGGCCTCGCACATCGCTGAAATCCAAAGCATTGTCATTGTCCGTCGTAGCAAACAGTGCGTCCACATCACTGCGCGTGGGGGCGATGTCAGCCGCACCGCATAGCAGATTGGCCACCTGCTTGAGATTTTCGACACCGATGACATCGATACCGTCGACGACGGCTGCCTCCGCCGCATTGTCTCGCGGAAGGATAATGGCGTCGAAACCTGCGTTACGAGCCAGAATGGCCATACACAAGGCGCCGCGTATGGGGCGGACGCTGCCGTCAAGCGACAACTCGCCCATAATCATAAAACGGTCCACCGAGGGCGCCGAAATCACCTCATTGGCTATAAGATGCGCAATAGCAATGGGCAGGTCGTATGCACTACCCTCCTTCTTGACATCCGCCGGGGCGAGGTTGATGGTGGTAATCCCGGTAGGCACGGCGTATCCGCTTTCGCGTATGGCCGAGCGCACACGGTCCACCGACTCTTTGACGGCAGTGTCCGGCAGGCCCACGATAGTAATGATGGTCGATGGATTGTGGACAGCGGTCAGTTCTATGTCCACGCCTATGGCATCTATGCCTTGAATGGCAGCGCCGTGTATCTTGACAAGCATACGGAGATTATAATTAGCGGATTACAGCCTATTTATCTATCTTCTTGAGCGCCTGTGATATGGATGCGCCACGATAAATCTGCGAGCCGACACTATCCGTGACGATGAAGTACGGAAGCCGGGGTATGGCCAGCGGCCTCAGCGCTGCCGAAGCTATGCCTCCCGTACCCCATGCGGCATCCCAAGTGGCGGTATCGTTGCGCGTACTGCTCTGCCATGCCAGGGTGTCGGTATCCAGCGAAATATCTATTATGCCCAATGCTTTGTCGGTGTGAGCCTTGCGAAGGCGTCGCAGCGCCGGGACGATACTATCGGCGCGTCCGCTGTTTTCGTCCGAGAATACCAGAAGGCTAAGTCTGTGTTTACGCGGGCTGAAGGTGGTCACCGTATCACCCTGAGCCATAAGCGTCAACGGAGAAACGCGACGTTTGCCGGCGCTTGTATCCGCATACGTCAGCAGCGTGGCAAAGGCATCTGTCAGCGCCGTCGGACGAGCCTCGGGCGCGATGGAAGACAACAACTTAGACGCTCCCTCCGGGTCGGCCGAAGCGTCATATACGGTGGTGACAATCAGTGTTGAGACGATGTCTTGCGGATGAGCCTTGACGTATTTTGCGACCAAGGCGTTGATAGCCTTACTGTTGCGACCGTCAAGAATCTTGGCATTGGCGTTGAGCCATTGCGCCCAGCGTATGGCGGCCTCGTTGCCTTTCTCGACTTTCATCGCTGCCGGCGATTTGGGGTCTATGGTCACGTCTATTTCATCGCCATTCACGGCATAGAAGCGCCCGAGCAGTCGGTAATCGTTGTCCAAAATCTCGACAACGGCGCCCTCGGGCGCACGTCCCTTGAAGGCAAACGAGCCTCGATCGGCCGGGAATATCGAGCTTTGGAGCGCCCCGTCAACGTAGTATAATGCTCTGAGATTGATGGTTGCATCGCCTTTGACGTGGCCTTTGACTTCGAAAGAGTCCGGTCCGGAACATCCCGGCAGGATGGCCGAAAGTAGCGTGAGGAGTGTTATGAGGATGGTTTTGTGCATACGTGGCTGAATTAGGCGTGGCAAAACATCGCCTTTGGGTGTTAATTCTTTATCATGTTTTGGACGCGAACAAGGCCGTCGACAAAGGCGTGCACTTCGTCCAAGGTGTTGTACACTGCAAATGAGGCTCGTACACAACCTTCGATGCCGAGTGCCGTCATCAGCGGCTGAGCGCAATGGTGTCCGGTACGAACGGCTATGCCGAGTTGGTCCAGCAGCATCCCGGTATCATAGTGGTGTATGCCCTCGAGGAGGAACGAAATCACGGGCTCTTTGTCGGGCGTGGTGCCGAAGATGCGTACGCCGGGTAGACGGTCGCGCATCAGACGCGTGGCCTCGTCAAGCAGCGTATGTTCGTGGGCGGCCATTGCATCGATGCCGATGCTGTCAATAAAGTCGAAAGCAGCATCGAAGGCGGCCACGGCGGTAAAATCGGGCGTTCCGGCCTCGAATTTGAAAGGCAAATCGGCAAAGGTCGTATGGTCGATATCCACGTGTGCAATCATCTCACCGCCACCCTGATACGGCGGCATCCGATCCAGCAATTCGCGTCGCCCGTATAGGACGCCGACGCCGGTGGGGCCGTACATTTTGTGCGACGAAAAGGCGTAGAAATCAGCGCCGAGGGCGGCCACGTCTATGCGCATGTGCGCGGCTGCCTGAGCCCCGTCCACCAGGACGACGGCACCGGCGGCATGTGCCAAATCGGCGATACGGCGCACGGAATTGACCGTACCCAAGACGTTAGAGACATGGCAGACAGCGACAAGGCGCACGCGACCCTCGGATAGGATAGCGGACACCGAGTCGAGATCCAGCGCCCCATCCGGACGGATGCCGGCGGCGCGGACTTTCAACCCGTTACGTTGGGCCGCCAATTGCCAAGGAACGATATCCGAGTGATGCTCCATGACCGTCACGAGGATTTCATCGCCGGGCGAGAGCAGTCGGCAATAGGTATCGGCCACAAGATTGACGGCCTCGGTGGTGCCGCGCGTAAAGATGATTTCCTGATCCGAAGCGGCGCCAAGTCGAAGTGCTACGCGATGGCGCACGTGCTCGAGACGGTCTGTCGCCTCCTGCGAAATGCTATGGACGCCGCGGTGGACGTTGGCATGATGGCAGGTATACATCTCATTGAGAGTGTCGAGGACGCGTGCCGGGGTCTGCGAAGTGGCGGCATTGTCCAGATAGACAAGCGGACGATTGTTGACCTTGCGGCTGAGTATGGCAAATTGGCCGCGGATATTTTCTATGTCTAATTTGGTGTCGGACATTGTCTTGTGATATATTATTGCGGACAAATATTGCAGTCGGCGCATCCCGAAGGTGCGGCATCTCGACGCAGGCGATTGTCAACAAGCATCTGCAGACGCAGACGCAGCGGCTCCAGTCGTATTGCGTCCAAGATATCCGCCATAAATGCTTGGATAAGCATCGTGCGCGCCTCGGCGGCGGGGATGCCGCGGCTTTGCATATAGAACATCTGGCGCTCGTCCAGGCGCCCGGTGGCGCTGCCGTGACCGCATTTGACGTCGTCACAGTATATTTCGAGCTGCGGCAGCGAGTGCATACGAGCACCGTCGGACAGCAGAACATTGCGATTGTTTTGTTCGCCGTTGGTGTGATGCGCTCCCTTGGCTACATGTATCATGCCCTCGAAAGAGCCGCGGGCTTGGTCATCGACTACGTAGCGGAAATTTTGCAAGGTGGTGCAGCGCGGCGCCTTGTGGTAGACCACCGAATTGTTGTCGGCCACCATGGAGCCATCGGCCAGGGCCATACCGTTGATGTTGCACTCGGCGCCCTCCCCCTCGAGGGACACGGCGATGTTGTTGCGACTGGTGCCGCACAGCAGAGTAACCGGCGCCATGGACAGGCGTGCGCCACGGCCGGTACAAACTCCGGTACGACATAGGCGCGAGGTGTCCGAGGCTGATTCCTCGAGCGTATATAGTGACAGCGAAGCATCTTCGCCGAGGTATACCTCCGTGACCTGCGAGATGGTAGACGCGGCAGCGCCGGGGGCGGTGTGGTCGCACAACAGTAGCGATGCATCGGCGCCGGCTTCGAGGACGATGAGCATACGGCGTACAGCCAGGGTCGGTGCGGCGGCATTGAGCACCTGCACCAGCTGGATGGTACGATCGACATGTACGCCGCGTGCAACATGTACAAGGATGCCGTCCTGTGCCAAAAGTGTGTTCAGGGCCACGGCGGCACGATCGCCATTGCGCATGTCTTCAATGTCTACAATGGTGCCATAATGACGTTGCAGCACTTCGGGCATCAGAGTGGCGGCACGGCGCAGGCTGCACACGGTGACACCGGCGCCAAGGTTGGATAAGCCGGGTTGATCGTCTGCAAAAGTATCATTGGCCACGATGCCGACGGCTGTACTGATATTGGGCACACGACAACGGAAAGCATCGGCAGCGGTAGCACTAAAAGGCAAGCGCGAAATATTGACGCCTAAGTCGGGCGCAAACATCCGGCGCAGCGAGGTATACAGATAGGGCCGGCTGCCATCACGAGGCAGCTCCACGGAGGCGCACACCTCGGCGGCACGGTCGCGCAGGGCGTTCATCACCGCCGGCGAGCCGCTCTCGAGAAGGTCGCGGTGCTCGCGGGCCAAATCGATGTATTGTTGTAATGGATTGGCGTTCATGCTCTGCCCTTTCATTAGACTTCGTCCACTTGTTCCTTGATCCAGTCGTAGCCGCGCTGCTCAAGTTCGAGCGCCAACTCGGGGCCGCCGGTGTAGACGATACGTCCCTTATATAATATATGTACTACGTCAGGCTTGATGTAGTCCAACAAGCGCTGGTAGTGCGTAATCACTATGGTGGCGTTGCGATCGGTACGCAGACGATTGACTCCGGAGGCAACGATGCGTAGGGCGTCGATGTCGAGGCCCGAGTCCGTCTCGTCCAAAATGCTCAGCCGAGGCTCGAGTACTGCCATCTGGAAGATTTCGTTGCGTTTTTTCTCGCCGCCGGAAAAGCCTTCGTTCACCGAGCGCGAGGCCAATTTATTGTCCAACTCGACGACGGAGCGCTTTTGGCGCATCAGTTTCAGGAAGTCTGCGGCGCCCAGTGGCTCAAGGCCTTGGTAACGGCGCTTGGCATTGACAGCCGCACGCATAAAGTTGACCATGCTCACCCCGGGTATTTCCACTGGGTACTGGAAGGACAGAAACAACCCCTCGTGACTACGATCCTCGGGCGACAGCGCCAGCAGGTCGGCATCGCCCAGAGTGGCAGTGCCGGCAGTCACCACAAAACGCGGATCGCCGGCCAGTACGCCGCTGAGTGTGCTCTTGCCCGAGCCGTTGGGCCCCATGATGGCGTGCACCTCACCCGGACGGATGGTCAGGTCGATACCCTTGAGAATTTCCTTACCCTCGGTCGTAGAGGCTCGTAGCCCCTTGACTTGTAATAATATATCGTTGCTCATATGTATATGCTGTATATCCGATTTCTCAGCCGATAGACCCTTCGAGGGTGATGGAAAGCAACTTCTGTGCCTCCACGGCAAACTCCATCGGCAATTTATTCATAACTTCTTTGGCATAGCCGTTGACTATCAGTCCCACAGCCTCCTCGGTGGGGATGCCGCGCTGATTGCAGTAAAACAGCTGCTCCTCGCTGATTTTGGACGTCGTGGCCTCGTGCTCGACCACAGCGTCATCGGTGGCGACATCTATGTCGGGAAAAGTGTGCGCACCGCATCTGTCTCCAAGCAGCAGCGAGTCGCATTGCGTGTAGTTGCGCGCCCCGGAAGCCCCGGAAGCCACGCGCACCAGGCCTCGGTAGCTGTTTTGGCTGCGGCCGGCGCTGATACCCTTGCTTACGATGGTCGAACGCGTATCACGTCCCAAATGTATCATCTTGGTGCCCGTATCGGCTTGCTGGAAATTATTGGTCACAGCCACGCTGTAAAACTCGCCCACGCTGCCGTCCCCCTTGAGGATGCACCCGGGATACTTCCACGTGATGGCGCTGCCGGTCTCCACCTGCGTCCACGAGATTTTCGAGTGGTCGCCGCGACACAAACCGCGCTTGGTCACGAGGTTGTACACGCCGCCGCGGCCCTCGCGGTCGCCCGCGTACCAGTTCTGCACCGTCGAGTACTTGACCTCGGCACGCTCCTCGGCTACAATCTCGACGATGGCCGCGTGCAACTGATTTTCGTCGCGCATAGGCGCCGTACAGCCCTCAAGGTAACTCACATATGCATCGTCGTCGGCCACGATGAGCGTACGCTCAAACTGGCCCGTGCCCGCGGCATTGATGCGGAAGTACGTGGACAACTCCATCGGACAGCGCACCCCCTTGGGGATATACACAAACGACCCGTCGGAGAACACCGCGCTGTTGAGCGCCGCATAGAAATTGTCCGTATACGGCACCACCTTGCCCAGGTAGCGCCGCACCAAGTCGGGATAATCGCGCACAGCCTGCGAAAACGAGCAGAAGATAATGCCCATCTCGGCCAACTTCTCCTTATGCGTTGTCTTCACCGACACGCTGTCCATAACCGCATCCACGGCCATGCCCGACAGCGCCTTCTGCTCGTCCAGCGAGATGCCCAGCCGATTGAACGTATCCAAAATTGCCGGGTCCACTTCCTCCAGGCTCTTAGGCGCGTCCGACTTACGACGCGGCGCAGCGTAATAGCTCAACGCCTGAAAATCAATATCCGGCATCTGCAAATGCCCCCACTTAGGCGGCGTCAACGTCCGCCAATGCTCGTATGCACGCAGACGGAAATCGAGCAGCCAGTCCGGCTCGCCCTTCTTTTGCGAAATCAGGCGCACGATATCCGCGTTCAAGCCCTGCGGAATGATATCCGTATCGATATCACTCACAAAGCCATACTTATACTCGCCGCCCACAGCCTCGCGCAAAGCCTCGCCCGAGCCCTCAGCCGTCGCACCCTCGCGAGCACCTTCGGCATTGACCGCATCACGGCCCGTTTCAGCCGCGGCAGAATTTCCGCCGCGCGCGCCATTGCCCCGAGCATCTATATCGTGAGTATCCTTATTCATATTATTCGATGACAAATCATTCATTATCAAAACATTCATTATCAGGATGCGGTTCATCTCTCGACCTCCGTCCGAAGCGTCCGTTCTGAGTGCCTCCGCTTGAGGTTCGTCCGAAGCGCATCCGTTCTGAGTGCCCCGATTATATGCCCGTGGGACGAGCATACAGAACCACGTCCCGAGGCGGCATACCGCCCGGACGCATCCCTTCTTATTCATCCACAAAAATACAACTTTTTTCCGTAACCGCAATCACCCCCTCCGCCGAACAAAACTTTCCCATTCCGCATGCACAACACCAAACCCGCATAGACACAGGAATGCCGCACATACCGGCATTTCACCTTTTATCGTCAGTTTTTCTCCTAATCGGTATGTCAAACATTTCCTCTGCCACATCGATCATCGTATCAAGAGCCTCTGCCCGCATTTTCTGCTCTCGAAGCTCCTTGCGCAGCCGCTCCGCCTCCGCCCGAAGCTTGTCGTAATCCTCCCTGCCGGCTTCTGTTCTTTTCTTTCTCATGATTGTTATCTCTGGAAGTTCTGACGCAAAGTTACGCACAATATATTCAATTGTGCAAACTTATTTCCCTTTTACTTCTTTTACTTCTGCGATTTCTCCATATCTGAGATCTATTTCCACATAAAGTCGCAAGACTTCATCGCAAATGGCTTGCCGTTTTTGTCTCGGCAGGCTTTGGAATCTTATCATCTATTGACTCTTTTATGAGTCAACTTTTTTCAGGGCGAGACAGCCGCCATAAAAAGGGAATTTGCTTAAAACAAGCGAACCCCCTTTTTACGACTAATAAGCGACCTGATATAAACTCATCGCTTTATTCGGATATAGACTTCACGCACCCATAGAACCAACGATGAAGCTGCTATTATTACCAGTAGGTCTATTGCTCCTGATGAGTTGAACTTCCAATCAAGCGTATGAAGCATCGGTTCCACATTGAAGAACTCATATGCAATCTCTGTAATAAATAGCTGTCCGATAATAATGATACTAACGATAGTCCAAAACCCTTGGCTCATTTTTTGGCGGAATACACTTTCACCGGTTTCAAAGCAGCGAGCATTGAACATATACCAGAAGTGTGTCCAAACAAAGATTGAGAATAGCAATGTGGCTTCGTATGGCGTCATCGGAGATTCACATCCGACAGCGGCGCTGAACATCTGAGATATTGAAGTTACATCTGAATGGTTAAATAACCAATAGAAACCGAGGGTAATAGCGAAGAAAAGGAAGCCTACGCTAAGAAGTTCTGACATCATAGGTCGGGTGAGGATTGAAGCCTTACGGTCACGAGGTTTATCGTCCATCACATTTTGTGATGGTGGAAGTGAGGACAACGCCATCGCGCCAAAGGTGTCCATAATCAGGTTTACCCATAGCATCTGAGTTACAGTAAGAGGAGATTCAGTGCCCATGAATGAACCGAACAGGACAAGGAAACAGGCGGCTACATTGACGGTGAGCTGAAACAGCAGGAAGCGCTGGATGTTCTTGTAAAGTGAGCGCCCCCACATAACAGCACGACCAATCGAAGAGAATGAATTATCGATTATGGTGATATCGGATGCCTCCTTTGCCACCGAAGTGCCGTCACCCATTGAGAGTCCCACATGTGCCATCTTAAGCGCCGGAGCATCGTTTGTCCCATCACCGGTCACGGCTACAACCTCATTGTTCGCCTGAAGAGCTTCCACAAGCCGTTTCTTGTCCATCGGACGAGCGCGAGCTATGATTTTCAATTCGCCGACACGCTCTTTAAGTTGTTCATTGGAAAGGTTCGCAAATTCAGGTCCGGTAACAATGTTGCGTTCAGTATCTGTCTCGTCATTCCAAAGACCGATTTGACGGCCTATTTCTTTGGCTGTTCCAGGAGTGTCACCGGTAACTATTTTTACCTTTATGCCGGCATTAATTACTTCGCTAACAGCGTCCGGAACGTCAATACGCACAGGGTCAGAGATTGCAACAACACCGAGGAAAGTCAGATTTTCAGCAATTACTTTGCCATCTGCAATAGTTGCATCCTTGTCGCAAAGCTCTTGATATGCAAAGCCGAGAGTACGCATTGCCTGGTTTTGGTATTCGAGTAATTGGGCTTCGATTTCTGCCCTCGTTACGCCACAAGTATTCTTACACATCCCGAAAACTATTTCGGGCGCACCCTTAACATATAATATATCCTTGCCGGTCGCCGACTTTACGACTGTTGCCATATATTTACGCTCAGTGGTAAACGGCAGCTCTTCTATACGAGTTGCACCGTTTCGAAGATCCGTATAGTTCGCACCTTGTCCTCTGAGCCACAGAAGCAGTGCTCCCTCAGTGGGATTACCTAGTACCTGGGGTTTGTCGCCAGACAAGTCAAGCTGGGCGGTCGAGTTTACGGCAATACCCTCATAGAGAACCTCTTCCGATGGATAGCCGAAGAAGTTGGCCTTATACACTTGCATTTGATTTTGAGTCAACGTTCCCGTCTTATCCGTACAAATAACAGTGGTTGCACCCATTGTTTCGCAAGCGTGCATCTTTCGTACAAGGTTATTAGTCTTAAGCATACGGCTCATTGAGTATGCCAGCGAGAGCGTTACTGCCATCGGAAGACCTTCGGGCACAGCGACAACAATCAGCGTGACTGCCACCATCAATGTCTTCAGCGTATGGGCCAGCAAGAGAGACCATGTGGCGTTGTCCGCGCCGGGATTGAGCATCGAAAATGCGCCAATCACCATTACAAAGAAGACAACAAAAAAGCTAACGATTGTTAGGATGCATCTTACCTTTGACCAGTCCTCAAACTTCTTGATGACAAGCCAGAAGAAAAGGGCGACAGGAACAATCAATGTCCAGGCTTGCCAAGCGCCCCACCCAAGGAAATGGATTAGCTGGCCGACGATGATAAGACCCGCGAAGACATAGCTGGCATTTGTAATCCAATCGGCGAGTCCGTCAAGTTGTTCGTTGAGAGGAGTCTTTACAGAAGAGTCAATCTGAGCCTCTTCAAAGACTTTACCCATTTCTGTCGCATCACCTACTTTGAGAACCCGCATTACGCCGTGGCCTTCCATAACCTTAGTACCGCGCATTACGTGATTTGACGGATAAGTGGCATCCTTATCGAAGTGTGCCTTGTCCGTGGTCTTGGCGCAAAGAGGTTCGCCTGTCAACGACGACTCGTCGACACTGAGCGTTACAGCATCCAAAAGTTCACCGTCAGCCGGGATTTCGTCACCGGTATTAATGAAAACGATGTCACCGACAACAACTTCTTTACGAGGAATAGTGGTTGTTGTGCCGTTACGCATCACCTCCACGGCTTCATCATCATTCACCTGATTCAGAATCTTGAATGCCTTGTTCGCTTTCTGCTCGAAGATGAAGGCGAGCGTGGTAGCCAGCCCAATAGCGACAAAGATGCCTATGGGCTCAAAAAACACCTTCCAATCCTGTCCAAGCCCGAAAAACTCGTAGAAAGAGATTCCAACAGACAATACACCGGCGACAAGTAGGATGATAATCAGTGGATCGGAGAACTTGTCAAGAAACTCCTTCCACCACGGATCTTGTTCAGGTGGTGTAAGTATATTCACACCATTTTTTTTGCGGCTTTCCAATACTTCCGCATCGGTCAAGCCTACATAGCTTTTGCTTTGTGACATGTTTAAGTTTGTTTTCGCAGTTCTTATTGTTCGGTTATCTCTGTAGCCTTTATAGGTTTGTCTAAAACGCCATGACAGGTTCTTGCCTCTTCGATAAGGCGTAACGTATACGCATCTCTCTTCCCGGAATAGAATACTTCTATCACTTTACTATAGATATCGTTTGGTGACACCGCATCAAACAACGTCATTGACGATCTAAGTTTTCTCGCGTCTATTCCTCCGAATATCGCGACAGGATCATTTGCCTGCAACTTGAGTAATTCAGTGCAACACTCACGCATCCGGCTGCCAAGGATTTCGTCCTCTAAATACTGTTTAGCTTCACAAAGGTCATCTATTCCGTAGAAATAAGACCTTCTACTTCTGCCCAAACCTTTCAGCTGTGGGAAAATCCACCACATCCAATGACTTGTCTTGTATCCGTTTTTTATCTCACCAAGCGCAGTCTCATACGTCGTTCCCTGCGCCTTTATGAATCGGTCAAGTTTATATGTATCTGTATTATCCATCAGTTATGATTTTGGGCTAATCGCCGACATTGTTTATCTTAACAGCCAAAATAGAGGGGCGCAAACGTCTTATGCAAGCAAAAAGAGGACAATTGATAGCCTCGGGACAACAGAATTGCCCCCAATAATCGGGATAAAGCGCATAACTTAAATATAGGGAAGAAGCTGCAGAAACTATTGCAGCTCCTTCTCTATATTTAATTTGCACTTCGCTCAGAACACTCCTTCTCGCTTGAGTTCGTTCACTCTGGACTGGATTACATGGTATCTACTTCCAAGTCTTTCTTTTCTTTCAGGGACATTACCATAATCCCCTCGAATCACTTTCATTGCTTCGGAGTCAATGTCATCTGAAACGATGGAAGATGCGCTTATAGCTTTAGTTGGAGTAGTGTGAGTTGTCTCAGCATCTGAAGCTTCGCTTTCGTAAACCGGAACTGGAGTTTTTTCTTCAGTTGTAACCTCTACATCTGTAGCTACTGAATCCTGAGCTTCAATTAAGACTTGTCCTGTAGCGACATCTTCCGTTGGTTGCGGTTCCTTGGACTCTTCCTTTTTGTTAGAAAAGCTCCAAATAGCCCATCCAGCAAGACCGATAATGATTATTCCGGCTACTATACAAAGAGCGATTTTAAGCCCTTTATTTTTACCACCCGAAGGCTTATCAAAGTCCTCTGGAGTAAATAATTTTTCTTTTGCCATAAGATAGATTTGCTTTAATTATAAACTTCGGTGGCAAGATATTGCATACCTCCATTATAGCTCTCGTCCATCGGAATAAAATTCCATAGCATCGTCTTCGTATCGAAGTCCATGCGTCCGAAGCAGACAGCATCTTTGCCCGGGAAAGAGCTTGCCAACTTATATTCAGCTACTTCCTTGTCGGTTTCTGCATTGTAGATAGTAACTACTGGGTCATGGGCATCTGCGAAAGTTTCACCAGCAGCGATACGGTCTTTAGCAACCACTGCAGCGAAGACGATGGTTGAATACTTACGTGTATCTACTTCGTCGAGGTTAACATGCATGGTTTCTCCGCAATCTTCATCGTCGCCACTATCGGACTTGTCATCCCAAGAGCCAATAACTGCCCCATCAGAAGAAATGGGGAGGGTCGCTTCCATCCACTTGCGAGGATTTTTGAAGTCTTTGCTTGCTGCTGGCCATTGGCTGAACGAACCTTTAAGAGGATTGAAGTCATCATCGTTGAAGTCCTTTTCAGTTTTCCAACGGAGTTGAGACATGAAGTAGACTAAATCCGCCTTTTCGTGAATCATTCCATCATTGCCAAGCATGAAGGCACAGATGTCAAGGTCAGTACCGGCCCAAGTGAGGTCGATTCGAATTTTAGTTAGTTCTGGCTTGTCGAACACCAGTTCGTCGCCAATGCTTAGACTTTTTACAAAGTCGTCATCGCTGAATAGTTTTTTTGCCATGGGTGTTGATGTTTAAGTTATTATTTTCGTTTTACTTTTGGGAATTTTCGTTTTGTCTCCGAAGGAGGTGTTGGAGGAGAAAGAACTATTGGAGTGGTTTCAGTTTCAGATGTTGGTCGAGAATTAGGTTTGGGGAACGGTTTCTTTTTTGTTCCCTCTGATTTTTTGATGTTATTCAGGCCGGCCATGAAGCATTGTATCTCATCTCGCCTGAATTGAAGGCGTTTGCTCGTCGAATGGCTTTTTAGTCCTTCCTCTACCACTCGTAATGCCTCAGGTGTTTTTAGCTCAACCAATAATTTATAAGATTCATCTAAAATCTTATCAACTTCGTTTTTGCGAGATATTTGGGCCCGTAGATCTTTTTTTATAGAATCAAAACGAGAGTCATCAAATCCATAAAGATCAAAGATTTTGATTAGGGCAGAAGCCATATTAAGGTTCTTTTTATCTACGGATTCAGTTAACATCCGAAATAGAATGTCGAGGAACTTACAATTTTGAATATGTTGAAGCGCTTGTTTCGCTTTACCGACCGCCAAAGCATTTTCACGATAAATAGATATTGCCTCTAATGCGGTTTGCAGCATCTGTTCATATTCGCCAGATGATTCAAGGGCATAAACTTCATCTAATTTGGCGTTATATTCAGTTTGCAACTGGATACCTTCCAAGGATAAGAACGCATCAATAACCGGTGCGCGGTTATCACACACAGTACATACAGGCGTGCCATCCTGGTTAACCGTCTCACAAATAGGACATTGCCAACTCATAATCAACTTATTTTCCCTAACACTTTTCCTCTCAGACCAATTTTAGATGTTGTCGACTCCACCTTATGTGCTGGGGTCGCAATTTTTAGGCCGTTACCCCTTAGTTCGCTATCTGATACCATTTTCCCCGTCTTGATTTCTCTTAGGGTCTGTTGAACTTTTCTTACACTCGGCCTATCTGTTGGATTTCGCATAAGCATCAAGCGTAACAACTTATCTATTCCGGGGTTAAGTGACTTTGCAAAGCGAATAGGATTTCCCTTTTCAATGGCTAACCAAGTAGGCACGCCCTCATCATTAATAGGTTTCTTCCCTGTAAAGTACTCACAAAATATAATTCCGAGGGCAAAGATATCTGACGCGAGAGTAAGTGTTTCTCCTCCTATCTCATCATCTTCGTCTGTAATATAAGCAGCAAGCTCCGGAGAATAATATTCGGGAGTTCCAACAACACAATCCTTATCTTTAGGTGGATTTGCAGAAAAATAGCTATCGTCAAAATCTATTAATTTCCCTATAGGAGTCTTAGATTCTTTTATAAGGATATTGTCCGGTTTCAAATCACCATGAACAATATTTAAATCATGCAAAATGGAAACGCTATGACAAACAGAACATGCAATTGTAGCTATCGTCTTTTCATCCAAGGCTGATATTTTCTTCAAAGATAAGGACGATATATCAATTTTTTCGTTTACTTTATAATATGAGGTCCCTTCGCGAAAAAAATCAACAGCATATACTAAATTTCCCCCGAATGAGACTTTGGTCCCAATTAAACTATTAATTCTTCTATGATGAGCCTCAAAATTCTCACATGCCATCCTTTTCTGTGCCTTAATTTTTTCACTACCTGGACTATCCGTAGTTGGGTACTTCGGCGATAGAAATTCTTTTATAAAGTACTCTTTCCCTCCTTTCTCCGCAAAGGTAACCTTACTCATACCACCTACGACTCTAAAGTCGTCAAGTATTCTATAGCCATGTATAACGTCGCCTTTATTCATCTTGCATTAATTTAAGATACCTACTCTTATATCGGGGCCACAGCTCCTCAATTTCTGCTTTAAGCTCTTTGTCTAGTTTGGCTATTTGTTCCTCTAATTGTATCTTTTTCCGTATTTTCCCCTTATATGATCTGCGACGCTCACTATACGCTCTAATTAGTTCTGTTTTTTTGTGCAGATCCTTTACCTCTCTGAAATTCTTGAACCCGACTGCAACAATTGCAAAAGAAAAGTCATCAGCGGCCACAGCAGAGAACTCTTCAGATAAAAAGTTTTCCCATTCCGATATATCACTCGATTCATGTAATGTATCAATCAACGCTTGTTCAAAATCCATTGGACTTGGGTAATACCCAAAACATCCATCAGTTGCCGAGATGAGCAAAAACTTATCCGATTTCTTAAAACAGCATATCGACTGGTGATGAATTTCAAAAGAGCCGTCTGCATGTATACAATTAGACAGTGGAGCATCCTCATATATGTTTTGAAGAGGATCTACGTTTCCCTTTAAATCATCATGCGTAACTTGGAATAGTCCATCTTTCCCCCAAATATAATTTCTTGAATCTCCAGCCCAATAGCTATCAATTAAATACTTGTCCTCATTATCCCTAAGCGTTAAGATCGCCATCGTGGTAGGGTACTCTTTGATAAGAGAACTCCTTAAGTTTCCTTTAATTTTCGGTGGATATTTCTCCTTTTCTTCAGCATAACGCTCTTTAATTACCGACCGAATTATTTCTACTAAACCAGGAGAAGAAACGCTTTCGATGTTATTCTTTATATGCGCTTCTATTACATCTCTGACAATTCGAGATCCAACATATGCGTTAGTCTTATCTTCACCAAAATCAGAGGAGCACTCGGAGCTACCAGCCCCTCCCATACCATCAAAAACGCCAATAACTACTGCGTTATCAATGTCAAGCAAGATTGGATCGGAGTCCTCACCCCGACCAATCTTTTTTTCTTGCATTGCTCTTGTTTTTAAGAGGTTTTTCATAGCTAAATTGTGTTAGCTATCATTTCTAGGATTGTCTCGTAATCAACATCGGCCAATCCAACTCCCGCTTTTGCTGGATGATGTATTGTATTAGTCCAGTTCAGACCAATTTCTGTCCATGAACTTGCATCGGGGGCAAAAAGGACAAGGCGTTTGGCAGAACGGTTCATCTTACCGCTCTGCTCGTCTTCCCACCAGTCGGTTAGTTCATCGAAATTCCCCGGAACTTCGGATGGATACAGCGGATTATCTTTACCCGTCTCGCCAAGCGTATGTGTGGAGGCATCAGTCCATACAACAATGACATGCCGACGTTTATCTCCTTCGCGGGTCCAATCTGAATTTATAGCCATTGCCAACGCCTCCAGACCTGATTCCGGTTCAGGTCCACCACCTGCAGCAACGAAAGAGTTAACAAGACCCTTGAATTTTTCTTCCTCCTCAGGAATAGGCATAAAACCACTATCAACCAGAGCTTTGTCCTTATCGTAGCCTAGATCTCGAAATCCGATTACTCTTATGCGAAGTGCTGAGATTTCTTTCTCTTTTTTTTCGCACCTTGCTTTTAGGTCTGGATAGAACTTGAGAGCATTCGCCTTAACCGTGTCAAGTAATCCGCCCATACTACCCGTGCAGTCTATGCACATTACAATGTCTACATTATACTTTAAGCCTTGCGACATCTGATATAGTGTTAAATACTCTATAGACTTCTCCGGATTCGAGCGTGTATAAAAAAAAAGCGTGAGAGTCTGTACTTTTGCTCGCTCTCACGTTCCGAGGCCTTCGCATTGCCCATCTTCGTAGAACGAGCAAATATGCAGAAGCCTCACGCGTAATATGTGTAAACTTACCAATGAATAGCATTCTCATGCCTCTCATTAGCAGAATATACATATCCACAAGACATCCACTGTTTGCTGCATCCTTGACGAAGATCTCTGAAAGTTGCGAAGTTTCGGAACGTCAAGAAAGAGCGCTGAGTAAACGCTTTCTATTATGTCATTTGCATCCCTACCCGCGTGACCCCAGACCGGGGCTTCTGCGTTTCGGTCTGCATCCGCAAAGTTAGTGATATTTTTTTATTCGGCAATAGTAAAAAAAATTTCGGAAGGATTTTTTTGCGAGAATGGGAAATTGTACGTAACTTTGCAGCGCTTAAGGCGCGGAGCGCCGCGCTTGGGCATCACGATAGTCTTATGGTGTAATGGTAGCACTACAGTTTTTGGTTCTGTCTGTCTAGGTTCGAATCCTGGTAAGACTACTATCGAGAAGAAGGAAACCTCAAAGCCGCATGGCCGAATGGTCTCTTTCTTCTTTTTTGCCGATGGGTTGTCTCGGAGTTTTATACGGGACTATCTCGGTGGGGTATACGGGACTATCTCGGGTTACGGGCTTTTGTTCGTACCGACCCCGCCCATCTATTTGATTGGTATACTTGTGTGCAATTTTTGCGCCGATTGCGCCGCAACAGACATCAAAAAGGGCATTAAAAGGGCCGAAATTCGGACAAAATGCCACAAATAGGCTTAATTAAAGATATTTAACGTGGAAAATTTGGATGCAATCACAGCATTTGTCTACCTTTGCATCAGAAAAATCTAATACATGGTTTCTCATAGGGTAATATATAGATATAGTTTTTACTAATTAACACACAAACAAATCCACGAAAAGCAACCCCGAGCGGCGCCATCCGGGCGTCCTCGGACAGCAAGGCATAGAAATGTGCCGCGCACAAATTCGAACGCGTCAACACGCGTTTTTTTTGTGCCTATACCGGCCCATAATTGATATTATGGGAGTAATGGGAACTATAGGAACAATGGGGACCTATAGGAGCAATGACATAGCTCTCATAAATCCCATCACACCCCCAACTAATTCTAATAGATCCTACGATTCCTATGCTTCCCACGATGTAAATCTCATAATTCATATCACTCTCACAATACCCGCTATATGCTCAGTCGAGCTTGACGGGAACTACGGCGTGGCGGTCCATATACCACAGGTATCCTTTTATGGGATACTCGGGATATATCATGTGAAGGATGCGGCAATATTCGTGGACTTGCCGATGATGGGCGGGATATTCACGGGTAGTGAATTTGAAATCGACGACTTCCATAACGCCTTCGTGTATCACCACGCGATCCGGGCGCAGCAGCCGGCCGAAGTCGTCCTCGTCATCCGGATGCACGGGCGGCACAAATATGGGCTGCTCTTCCATGCTATCGTCCGTCTCCGCAAACCAGCGTCGCAGTCCGGCGTCATTGGTGCCGCCATCGCCGAAAAGGGCTCTCAAGTCGTCCAAATAAGTCTTGTAGTTATGCGTATGGCGCAGGTAATGCGCACTGGCACAACGGCACAACGGTATCATCACCTCGTCATCATCCACGTCCTCGGGACGGCGTATACCGCTGAATACTTCGTGCAGCACTTTGCCGCGTATAGCGGCTTGTCGTATCTCATCGCTTTCGTAAATTCCGTCCACCAGGACATGCGCTTCGGGGGGAGCCGGTTCGTCATCCTCGTCATCAAAGCCTTCCTCGCCATCATCTATGCGCGTGATTGCATCCACGCGCGTGACTATGGCTGTATCGTCGCGTATGTACGTGCCGTAGTTCAGGTCATCGGCCGTATCATCCTTCGTGTCTTCACCATAATCCGGATGCGTATCGGCGCCGTAGACATACTCTGTCGCGCTCTCGAAATGCTCGGCCAGAGCCTCGATGACCGCCGGGTCGCGGTTTTCGTAACCATCGGGCACGGGCGTATTGCCGTCAATGGCGGCGACAGCGCTGACCAAGGAGACATCAAACGGCTTCCCGGCATCCAATCCGGCGGCGATGATGGCCCCCGTATTTTCGTCGCGCGACAACGCCTGCGACGACTTTGCGCTGACATATATATCCAGCTCGCGTTCGGGACGCGTAAGCGCCACATAAGCCTTATTGATGCTGTCGGTAGCCTTGGCGCGACAATTGGCCATATACGCATCTTTGAAGCCGGTATTATACTCATTCATATCCTTGCTATAGCGTATAAACACCGCCGGGGGCAGCACCTTGTCCGGGATTAGACCCTTGAGGGCTTTCGATGCCACCCATTCGCTTTCGACTTTTTTCGCATCAATAAGGTTGAAATCCATATACGGCAGATGCACACACGGATACTGCAAGCCTTTGGCCGAGTGTATGGTGACGACGTTGACGGCGTCCGTGTCGCCCGAAGCCTTGACCGTGGGATGTTTGGATTGCCTATCCCACCAATCCAGGAACTCGTAGATATCGTTGCCGTACAGGTTGGAGTAATCCATCAGCGTGTCCGACAGGGCGCTCAGGTACACCATTTCGCGCTGCGCCATTTCCTGCGGCACAAAGGTGGCGACAATCATATCCGCCAAGGACATCAGCGTCGACGGATGCAGCGCCAAGATGTGCTCCAGTTGCTCGCGGAAGTCGTCACTCAGGCGGTCGTTGGCCAAGTCGTCCATAACCTCCTCGATAGTTTTCACAAGCGCACCATCGTCCGCATCAGCTCCGCCGTTCGTACCGTTGCGATACAAGGCCAGCTCGAAGCGGCACAGCATCATCGAAGCACGCACGCGGCGTGTCTTACGACCTTTGCCCGCTGCCTCGGCCGTCAGGCTCCACAGGTTGGCAATCAGGCGAATTATGCCGATAACGAGAGCCACACTTCGGGCGCGGTCAATCTCGAGCGCATCGGCAGACATCACCGGGATGCCCGCCTCGATAAGCGCGGCGACACATTCCGACGCCTGATTATTTGTGTCGGTGAGTACGGCAATATCGCCCCAGCGATATCCGCCATCATTGTGCTGACGGAGAATGTTTTTAATCATTGCAGTCGTCACCGACTCATCCTCGGTGACATTAGCATTCTCTGTCTTCTCGGCGTCCTTTTCCTTCTTGGGCGGGATATGGATGCGCACCACGCCGTGCATATCGCGGTGACGTGCCGGGATGTCCTGTATGACATTGCCGAAGCTGTCAAAGAGTCCTCCGCCGGGCAATGTCATCTTCTCGGCGATGTAATGGAACAGCGTATTGTTGAAACGCACAATCTCGATGGCGCTGCGGTGATTGGTATTCTCGCCCGGATTGACACCTTTCAGTTGGTAGTCATCGGGGAATTCGTCCGCAACCTCGTGATGCAGCAACGATGCGTCCGAATTGCGGAAGCGGTATATCGACTGCTTTTCGTCGCCGATAATCAGGTTGTCAAATCCCGAGGCAAGGCTATTGCTCAGCAACGGGCGGAAGTTGTTCCACTGCAAGCGCGAAGTATCCTGGAATTCGTCTATCAGGAAGTGCCTCAGGTCGACGCCCATACGTTCGTACATAAAGGGCACATCATCTTGCGTCACAAATCGGCTTATAAGGTCGGCAGCATCGCTCAACAACAAGACATTGTTGTCTCGACGCCATTGCTCGACGCGGTCCAGCACCAATTTCTGCAGTCCGTACATGCCTATGTATTTTCTCAGCATCTCAAGAGTCTTGATGTCAGCCCAATACTTGGCATAAGAATTGAGCGCAGCCAGGATTGGCTGTGCCTCGGCAGGCGTGGGCGTGTAATCTTTGAAAATATCCGCCGGGCCGAACGGCATCTCTTCGAAAACGGCCGCCATCGCCCTCTTATAGTATTCGGCTCCGGGATTCGACGGCTCATTATTCTTCAAAATATTAGAGATTACGCTCTTTAGCTTGCGTCCACCCACGGCATTCCTCGCCGCATCCATCTGCATGGCCAATTGCGCTTTAAGGCTCTTGATTTTGTCGTCAACGGCTTTTCTGAAATCACGTATGGCATTGCTTTGCTCCAGCCATCGGCTCATAGCCTTGCTGTGTTCGACAAAGCCCTCGTCAAAAAAGCTGCTGACAAACTCCACAATACCGCGCCGTACCGAGCCCTTGGTCTGGAAAATATTGAAATCCGTACCCTGTCGCACCGCTTCTTCCATCTTGCGTAGAATCCAGCTATTCAACGGGCTAAACTCGGTTTTACGTTGATGCATATCTGCCATATTGAACTCCTCGAGCAGTCCGTCTATGGCAAAATTGATGACCGCGTTCGAGTCCATAGTGATATCGTAATCGCCTTGGCGCTCGAATTCAAAAGCCATCGAACGCAATACATTCTGGAAAAATGCGTCGATAGTGCTGACATGAAACTGGCTGTAATCGAATATAATCTGACGCATAGCGTCATTAGCCGCCTCGGCCAACTGCCGACGCGTACATCCGAACAAATCCATCAATGCCGCCGCATACGCAGCATCTTTTGTCTCATCGGCCAAATCCTGCAGCTCCTTGAGTATGCGCTGCTTCATCTCCTCCGTAGCCTTATTCGTGAAAGTCACCGCCAAGATATGCCGATGGCGGCGACGTTGCACGCCCTCGCCTTGCGGCAGACAGTCTTTGTGGTTTAGGTGGTATACACCGTCAGCGTCCTTGACGCCCAACAGCAGCGTAATATACTGCAGCGTAAGCGTATAGGTCTTACCCGAGCCGGCAGAGGCTTTATATATGGTCAGATGGGACATATTGTGTTCGGATTTGGAAGATGGCATATTTTTATGGTTAGTGGGACGTGGTATTGAGGTAATATATCAAGCAATCGGAGCGGTTTAGGGGCTAAAAGACACCTTCGGCGAGTTTCAGCCCTTGGTCTTGAAGCCGAGACCCGGCAATATAGTGTGCAAAGCATCCCGACGGTCGCCCTGTAACAATATTTCGCCGCCACGAGCGCTGCCTCCCACACCGAGGCGGCGGCGCAGTGTTCCGGCCAAGGTGTCTACATCGTTGTCAGCCATACCCTGCGGGCACACCACGATTGTGGCCGGATGGCCGCCACGACCCTTGCGTTCGTATACAATTTCGAGAGTCTGCGTTTTGGCCTTCGCCGCTTCGACGCCATCGTCGGTCGTCTGTGCCGAATCATCCTCGCCGGCCGGTACGGCGCCGCGAAGCGCAGCCAATGCGTCTTTCCAGTCGTCACTCATGGCAATGCACGTCTATGCTGTCGGGTACATAATCCTCGTAATCGCGCAGATCCGAGTGCGTGCCCAAGGCCAAGCGATGCGCCATATTGGCAATGCTCTGCTCCTCAACGCTCAGACTATTGAGAAACAGTGATACTGAATCGGCGCTGACGGCAGCGGCGCGGCGGAAGCAGTCGGCGGCACGAGCCATATTCAATTCGTTGTCGCAATCGTTGTCCGCCGCCGTGGCATACACGACCGCAATGCGGCACATTTGATTGACGCTAATCGCCGTACTATCCGTTTTTTGCAAGATATCGCGGCATATCTCCGCAGCCTCTCCATAGCGTCCCTCGCGCATAGCACCTTCGGCCAGCGCAAGGTCGCCTTCCGTGTCTATTGTGCCTACACAAGACGGCAGCACAACAGTCAGTATAATAAATGCAGGCAGCAATAGGCGCCGCAAAAAACTCTTGGTAATGGTATGGTCGGTAAGAAACATCTTGGGGTGTTTGCATAACGGCGCTCCCGGCATGGAAGTGCCTTTTGACAGATGCAAATATACGCCATTTTTTCGGTATAGACGCCATCGAAGAGCATAAAAAAGGGCGACCGAAATGCCCGGTCGCCCCTATTCTCTTCAGTCGTATTGACTAAATTATTGTCTTATCGGTGATTGGGAGAAATGTGTGTACAGGTCGGTGATACAGAAGTATGCCGGGTTGTTCATGTACGAAACTCCGTTGTAAGTGGAATTGTCAGTGGATTCCATCTGGAATACGAGCTCGTCCACGGTACCCAGTCCGGAGAGATCGACGCCGAGCCAAGTGTCAAAGATAGTGCCGTTGTAAGCAAGGGGAACTTTGAGGGAGGACACGCTCACACCGTTAAGACGTCCGTAAATGATAAGGTAGCAGTGGTCGTTTTCGCCGAAGGCTTTGCTGTATGCGCTGCCATTCTTCATAGCGAAGTATCCCCATGTGGTGTTGGCGATACGGGCGCTGAGCAAGACAACCTCGCTGTCAAATTTGATGTAGCAGCTGGGGTCGGCGATGTCCTTGTCAAGCGGTTCGGATGTATCCCAATAGCCTACGAGGTAGTTGGGAGTGGTGTAACCCTTGCCGGGCATTGCTGCAAACTGGTGGTCTACCCAAGTGCCGTCAGCGGTGTAGTCCTTCAGGTCCGAGACCTTGGAGGGGCAGAAGCCGGTCCATGAATAGGTGGTGACGCCGCCATACTCGTATCCGGATACCTTGTGCGATACCGTTACGCCGGTATACTCGAGAGGTCCCTGCTCGGGATTGAGCACTTCGGCCCAATAGCCGTTGGCGTTATACTCTCCGGTTTCGCGGCCGAAGTTGTATACCAAGTCGATGCCATCGGGGTCGTCATTGTCGTCGTTACATGCGGTCATACCAAATGTAAGGCATGCCAAAGCAACGAGTGTCAAGAGGTTGTGAAGATGTTTCATTGTTGTATTTTGTTGTAGTGATTATTCTTGTACAACGCAAAGGTACATATTTTTATTGACATAACGGCTATCCGACGATTTATCCGACGGCTCAAAATACTCAAAAATAGGTATTGTCAGACTTCGCTTGCGGCTGTAATTTTGCATTGTCAATCAAAGACAATTCGGCGAACGCATCGCCGAACGATTCCGAGCGGAGTCGTAGGCGTCGATGATATTGACAAAAGATTTTGTATATAGAGGATAATTACGTAATCAAGGGAAAACACACACCACAGCACAGCCGCGCTTTACGGCAGCGGCTCGCCAAAGACTTAGGGCGCGAAGTGATTCGCGCCCATTTCTATGCCCCTGACCATGCAACGCCCCAGCCGATCCGCAATCTCGCAGGCACAAAAAAAGGCCTGTACCTCAATCGGGTACAGACCTTTTTTTATCTGAGTATATGCGGATGGCGATTACTTGCCTACCACAACTTTACGGGTTTCGGAACCGGCCTTGACGATATACATACCGGGCGCAAGGCGTACGGCGACACCTTGGGGAGCATACGCAGCTATACGACCTTGGAGGTCATAAACTACGGCATTATCTGTGCCGGAGACTACCAAACCTTCCGAAGTCACATTGACAGCCGGGCCTTCGCCACCGGCTATATCGTTGACGGCCGAGAAGTACGGCGTCAAATCGGTCGGTTGAGACTCACCGGAGCTATATACGGCGGTGATAAAATAGCGACGATCGACGATGCTTGTTTCGGGGATATTGAAGGACGTTGTCGCTGCGTCCACCACCTCGGTGTTGACGCGGCCGACTCCGTTTTCGTAGACATTGTAGCCCAGCAGCGGGTTGGACACAGCCTCGGTGATACGGACATTATCGATCCATATCGCACTGGTAAACGAAATCTTGGAAATGAAATGTATGGCCACGCGTTTGGCTTCGGACGGGATGCCGGTTATGCTGATGGGTACAAAAGTTTCCGAATTGATAAACTGTCCATACGAATGGCTCGATTTCAGTGTATTCACCTTGTTTGTAAAGGCGGCTGAAGGATTGGCGGCGTCATAGTCTGCTTCTGTGGAGTAAAGAATTTCCATAGTGTAGTAGTACGACGAGGACGTGAATTTCTTTGTCGCAACAAGGAAGTTGAGATCCATTGTGGCGCCGGCCTTGCAGTCAAGCACGGGCGAAATCAGCCAATCATCCTGCTGCTTGTTTGCACCCAAAGTCAGACCGATGACATTGTCACCATCGCGGCCTTTAGGCACAGACGGTTTTTTGACAACCAAGAAGGCACTGCCGGAAACCATATAGTAGCTATCGCCGGCAGCCTGGTCGAGGTCAAGGGCGGTGAAGCCGTCAAACGGACCTGTAAAGCCGCCTTCGCAACCCTCAAAGGATGTGCTGACGCTGAGCGGGGTGTGTCCGTCACCTGCAGCGTCCCAGGAGACTTCTATCGATCCGTCGGCAAGCTGCTTGGCATCGGGATTTGTGGGCGAGGCCTCTTCGACAAAAGCCACAGCCACCTCAGCCGCAGTCGAGATATTGTTCTCGGGCTTTTCATCGCCGTCATATACGACTTGGAGCGCAAACGAATAGCTATCGGCAGCCTGAGCCTCGATAGCCGTAACAGGAACTGTCAAATCCACAGTGGTTGATCCGAACGATGGAATGTCCACGGTGGTCGGCAGAGCTATGGACTCGGGATAGTCAGTCACCAGCTTGAGAGTGTAATCGGCGGCGCTGACAACCTTTGCGCTGTTGTTGGAAATGGTAAACGAAAGGTTGATATCATTGCCCGAATATACCGATGTCGGAGCGACGACAGACGAAACTTCGAGGTCTTTGTCGGCCGGAACGAACACGCGCACCTTATCAATGACAGTGTTCTGTCCATAAGCGCTCAGCGACAGAAATGCTACACGGAAAGTTTTGCAACCATCAGCGATAGCCGCTGCAAGCGGAAATTCGACCTTCTCCCAATCCTGAGTGGTGCCCTTCAACGTAATCAAAGCATCGGGAACATTCGTCCAATCGCCGTTGTCACAGGACACCTGTATTTGTATTTGATCATTGCCGGCAGTACGGTATACGTAGAATTCGATGATGGGGCTGCTGCCTGCTACATATTTTATAGGTGCGGAGGCAAGGCGTGCCGAGCTGCCGCGTGTAGCGTCCCAAGATCTGTAAATGGCGAAGCCGCCGTCTTGGTCTATAGACTCGGAGACGATGGGACGTTTCGCGGTGCTCGAGGCCACAGCCTCCCAATTGATTGTGCCGGAAACAATATCAGCCGTCCAAACCTTGCCAAAGGATGCTCCGGCAAAGGAGTCTGTAAACGGGAGCGTCAGAGAACCGACAGCCAAGGTCTTGGTCTTTACTTCTTCGGAAGACTCACCATTGAGCACGGCTACAACGGAATACTGCAAAGATTGCAAGTCATCGGATGTATAGTTGTCGATGAATGTCGTGGCAGTACATGCTTCGGCAACGATGGTCGGCACATCATCTACAATACGCGTAACGCGATAGGTGAGTGACGACGGGTCGAGAAACGCACCATGCACACCGGTTGCGGGAGCCTTCCACGAGAGCGTGTACGAGCCATCATTTGCGGATACCGCAAGATCGGTAACAGGATTAGGAGTCTCTTTGCCCACGTATGTCGAAGCTGTGACGCGTTCGCTGGTATTGCCGGCACTCTCAACCGTCACCGAATAGGAGACTGTACCTTCACTGCAATCGTTGTCTATATACGAGACGTACTCGCCGGCAGCACCACGGCCGGTCTTGACTGCTGTCTCACCATCGCCGCGGAAGATGCTATACTTGAGTGTTCCGTCAAGCGGCTGTCCGCTTATCGTGGCCGAGGGAAGCGTAAATGACACCGTAACCGAGGCCGAGCCGTCGGATGCGGGCACCAGCGTAAGACCCTCGGCAGCCAGAGGAACGTTCGATGATCCGACCTCAACGACTTTGGTGTCGAAAAGATACATCCCGTTGGTTTCGCCGAGGAAGTACAGCTTGTACTGCCCGTCGGCATCGACATGGAATTCTACGGTCTTTTGTGTGGCCGTGCTTTTGTTGGCATAGGCCAAATTGTCGTAGCTGGCCAAGACCTTATACTTGCTCAAGTCGTTGCCCTGCCCCAGACCGATGGTTAACGAAGTGGTCTTGCGCGAATTATAGGCTGCCGGGGACACCTCGATGCGATAGAGTGTGAATGCCTTCAGCGTCACTTCCGGAGTGATAAGATAGTCCGAATAATAGGGCTCAGTGATGCCGGAATTGTACATATACGGGTATTTCCCGTAGTTGTTGAAAGACCAGGCGTTGTAGTCGTCGTGGTCGTACTTAAGGCTGGTCTGTGTGCAGTTGTCAAAGGTCGTGCGGTCCGTCAGGTCCAACACGGCTTCCGTAGTCTGCGCCGATGCGCCGACAGACAGAGACATAGCCGCCGAAAGCAATGTTATGTATAAGCTTTTCATTTTATTTCTTGTTTTATTTTTTTAAGAAAGCGGGGACGCATTTTCGGTGCAGTCCCCGCCATTATTAAGCAGGACTGATCAATCCCGCGATGGATCGCTTTGTCACGACAGGTGCTTTTTTTTAGTCGTGAACGGGGCGTATCTGAATACCGCCGGCCTTGGAGCTGAAGGTCACCTGAGGAGCATTGAACTTGTTGCCTACACCACGCGAAAAGCGCAGTGTTACAGCTGTGCTCGTCATCTTCTTGCCGGTTTTGTCGGTATTGACATTAGCGTTACCGGTCATATAGTATCCGCTCTGGATGGAGCCGCGTGGCGCACCTTTGTAGCCCTGCATTCCGCAAGCAGGCAGGAAGATGCTTTTGCCGTTGGGGCCGGTAACGGTATATCCGTATGTTTCGGCTGTCCATGTGCATTTTTCGAGGAGTTCTTTGATTTCAGCCTCGGAAGGCAGACGCCAACCATTGCCCCAGAGTGCTTTGGCTGCATCGTACTGAGTATTGGAGATTTGGTCGCCTATTTCGATATATTCATCGGTCAGAACGTTATACCATTTGTAGTTGTAGACATGGCTGTACTGCTTTTCGGTAAGCTCGCCCCAGCAGATAAAGTCTCCGGTCTCGGAGGCGGCTTTGGCGCCGATGTTGAACGGAGCCCATTTTACGGACAGGCCGAGGTCTACCGGCTCGGAGGGTGCGGTATATGTGGGCAGCGTCTCGGCTGGCACGGGACCATATACGGGACGTATCGAGAAGCCTACATCGGGATAGTCATATCCTTCGGCCGAGCGGTTGGAGGCATCGATGTTGGCGCGGTAGTTGCGGCATTCCTGCGTGATGTCGGACTGCTCGTATTCGGTGGAGGTCCAGTAGAAGCATCCGAGCTGGTCGTGGGTATGCTCCGAGCCCACCATATTGCCGGCGGCGGGCAGGAAGATGCTGTTGCCGTTGATGCGCGAGGTGACTACGGCACCGGTTACGCCGTTCATTCCGGTCCAAGTGAATTCGCAGTTATTGATAAGTTCGCGCCACTCATCGCGTGTAGGTATGCGCCATTGGTCACCCCACTTGACATGTGCTACGTCATAGTTCGTTCCGGTGATTGTGGCTCCCAGTTTGTAGTACTCTTCCCACTGATCGTGGTCTTCACCTTCCCAGTCGCAGTACCACTTGTAGTTCTCGAGGGTGTACTCGCTCTTAGGCTCGATTTCGCCGTAAGCGTAGAAGTTGCCTTCTTCCCAGGGGTTGGAGGCGCCGACATTGTATGTAGCCCATTTTACGGATAAGCCGAGGTCTACCATCTTGGTTGACGGATCTACCTGACCTTCGTTGATAAAGGTGATTTTGGACACCTCGGACACGTTTCTCAGTTCTTCGGTGCCGTCCTTGTATTCTATTTTCATCATCTTCTGCTGGGCATTGGCCGTGCCGAAGCCTACAGCGGCGACGAGTACTGCGTAAAGTATCTTGTTCATTGTGTGTTAGAGTATGATTTTGAATGCTGTTTTATTGATTGTAACGATGTAGACGCCCTTGTTGAGTTCCGAGCGACTGACACTGAAAGACTCGGGGATCGTGGTATTGAGTACACAACGTCCGTCAAGCGAGTAGATTGAGAGCACGCTGCCGGCCTCGGCGTTGGATATGAGCAGTGCGTCCTGCGTCACACGCAGGGTCACGGCCGGTGCCACAACGTCGTCCACAGCATCGTATTTTACGAAGTCGATGAATTGGATGTCATCAAAATCGAAAGTCACGGGGTCTTGGCCTTTGGTCGCGATTGTCGCTCCGGTGTCAGTGTAGGTCACCTCCGGATTGGACGTGAACAGAAACACCACAGGGTCGCCGTTGGTCGGTGTAACCCTGACGGCGTCAGGCTCCACTTCCGCTGCAAAACCGCAAATGCTCACCAATATGGCCAGCAAGAAAGTAATTTTTCTCATAAGCAGTGTTGTTTGATTGGGTTATACTTTTTATGTATTCTGAAATGTATCTTTCGAAATGTATCTACCTTGGACGTACATCCATGTAATATATACATGTAATATGTAGAATTGCGGCAGGTGTATGACACCTGTCGTATCAGAAATAATGGTGTCGCCTAACGGCGATATCATGTAGAATGTCTAATAGTGTATCCATGCCTTGGATTACTATTTAAAAATATTTTTCGGTCGCAAAAGTACACTTAATTATCATATCACACAAGACTTTTGCAAAAAAAACAGTCGCACTTATGGAATTTTGTTTTTTCAGGCAATCGTAAAAAATACATTAACCACCTTATTAGCAAAATGATACATTAAACAACAACGCATCGAGATAAATTCGGAAAACCACATCTTTCGGCTTATTCCGGTCAGAGTTCGGCGTTTTTACCGACTTTTTGTTTTTCAAGCCGATTGTTTTTAGCGGTCGCCCTTCATCGGCTATTTTCGGTAATTCGTATACAGGGACACGATGCGTTTCTTTCATAGACAGTAATAGTACATACCGATAACGGCACAAAAAAAGCGAGGAACTTGCGGATGTTCCTCGCCTTCATGCGCTTCAAGATGGACTCGAACCAACGACCCTCTGATTAACAGTCAGATGCTCTAACCGACTGAGCTATTGAAGCGTGTATCATTTTTATACAACAGTGCGCAACCGCGATGATTGCATCCTGCGGCGCTCCCCCTCCGGGGATTTGCGGTGCAAAGTTACACAGAATTCCCGTACACACAAAATTTTTTTCAAAAAAACAAGCAACTTTTTTTCGTCCGCATATTTTGGGAAGGCGACCAACGCCTCGACACCATGCCTCGAGCATATAAAAACGGCACGAGGGCGTTCGATGGAATTATCGAACGCCCTCGCGTTTATGCCTTATAAAAGCCGGAGATTAGCGCACTAAGACCTTGACGGCCTGAGTGCCTTGGCGGCGAATATACAGACCGGCTGCGGGCGTATCGCTGACGCGACGACCTTGCAGATCGTAATATTCGACGGGGGCGGCGGCATTGTCGTTATCGACAACAATGTCATTGACTGCGCCGAGCTCGGCAGGAAGTTCGAATTTGGTGATAAGCGAGATAAATGTCGATCCGAGATTGCGCACTTCCATACAGGCAGGCTGTATACCGTTTTTGCCGCGTACATCGCATACGGCGATACTGGCAGTCGGTGCATACGCTATATTAGTGGCAGTGAGCATTCCGGCAACAGCGCCGTCGCCGGCGATACCGGCTACAAGCGTCCACGCATCGTAAGTATTGGCCTTGAGCGTAGCGGCGTCATAGGGACGCAGGAATGCGCCAATACCGCCTTTCATTGTATATCCGTAGACATACACTTTACCGGGAGTTACATCGGTCGTTATTACGTCCAGATACCCGGTGAGGCCGACGTATGTAGCTTCGCCGAAGGAGTCCATCGAGCTGACGCCGACATTCCAATTACCGGTAGCGGCATCAAGACTTGCAAGAAATCCTTCACGCACTTTGGTGGTGCTGGTCACGGCTTTGTCCTCTGCCCCTTCGGGATAGAATTTGCCGGAGAATTGTCCGCAGACAAAGACTTTGCCCGCAGCCACGGCAAGACCGGGGTTTTGCAGGACACAATTGTTGTTGACTTTTTGGCCTACGATATTGGTATGCCATACGCCGGTAAGATCGGCCTCGTTCAGACAGGTGGCGAAGTAGTTGGTGACGCCGGTGGCGCTCAATGCCTTGCCGGCGAATGTGGCGGTAAAGTCGGCACCCTCGACAACATTGTAACTACCCAAAAGGTATACGCGCGAATCCTTCACCGCTATACTGTTTATCGTGCCGTTGGTGAGGCCCGAACCCTGAGCCTCGAGCGATGACAGCAGGCGTCCGTCGGGCGTAAGTTTGAACAGGAACATATCACCGGCAGCCTTCTGTGCATCTCCGGTCCAGCCTTCCAAATACTTTGGCGCAAGGGTGACTTGCTTACCTGCAGCATCTTTAAGGTGCAGCGTCGAACGGTAATTGCCGCCTACAAGGATATTACCGTCGGCGGTGGCTACAATGTCTTTGACAAATATAGCCGAGGTTACGTCCTTCTCCAGTTTCAGAACCTCCGGGTCGATAACGCCGTAAGACAGCAGTTTGCCGGCGGCGCTAAGATGCGCTACAACAGCAACGTAGTGTGCCGTCTCGGTGGCGCCGTAGACCTCGGTGGCAGTTCCTTCGGCATCGACAATCACCAGCGGTTTGGAGCAAAGCTCGCCCTCGTCATGGCGCATAACCGTGACAAAGGACAGCGAGCCGTCGGGCAGCAGGGTGATGCCGCCGTTGCCGGAAGCTGCGTCGCCATAAGTGCTTACGACTGACCAAACCTTATTGCCGGAAGCATCAAGGCGCATGATTACGAGGTTATTGTTGGCACTGCCACGGGTGGTGGCTACGGGATTGGAGATGATGGCGTCACCATTGTACGACACAACATCGGAACTCGTCTTGGTGGCACCGGCGCCCATCCAGTATATCGCCGAGCCGTCGTCGGTAACCGCAAGGGCGTTATTGATCGTACCGGTAGAGGCGGTACTGTTCACCGTATTGGCCCATTGTCCGGCCGGAGCCGTGGGCGCAGCCATTGCCGGGACAAGGCCCAAAAGCATTGCTGCAAACGTCGTAGTAAATTTCTTCATAAGCATCTGATATTGTATATATTGGATAATTATCTGCTACATCGGCGCATATTTGCATCGGCGCCACAACGGATTGTCGCAAATTGCGTGTTCCACCGCCGGGACGGTGTCATTACGTTGCAAAATTAATCATCACCGACCACAACTGCAAGTATTTTCGCATCAATCTGCGCCGACGGCATCTTTTGTATACCCGAATATGGCGAACAATGACAAATTGCAGCCCCAAAAATTAAAGGGCTATAAGCCAAATAAAACGACGCGAGGACATTCGACATATTCGTCGGATGCCCTCGCGTTTATATCATCTGCGGCCTAAGGCCGACGATTTTAGCGAATGAGTACCTTGGTGGCCTGAGTGCCTTGACGGCGAATGTACAGACCGGCAGCGGGAGTGTCGCTGACGCGGCGACCTTGCAGATCATAGTATTCGACGGGGGCGGTAGCGTTGTCGTTATCGCTGATGATGTCGGATACCCCGTCAAACAACTGCTCGGGAAGACGGAACTTGGCTATCTGGATGGCGAAGGACGAGCCGGTATTTGCCGTTTCGAGTCCGGCAGCACACATACCGCCACGGCCGCGTGCATCTGTGAATGCAAGGCCGGCCTTGGGTTTGTAGGCGATGTTGAAGGACAAAGGTATTGCGGCATTGAAGCCGTTGCCCTTAACGCCGGTTACCAGCGACCACGAGTCTTCGGGATCGGCCTCAAGTGTATTGGCGTTGTAAGGACGCAGGAAGACGCCGATGGTGTTCTTCATCGTGTAACCGAAAACGTAGACCTTGTCCGGAGTGGTGGTGTTGACCAAAGCATCCTGGTAGGCGGTGAGGCCGGTGTAAGCGGCGGCGCCGAACGAAGCGGGAGAGCTTACGCCCTTAATCCACTTGCCGGTAACGGCGTCAAACTTGACGAGCATACCTTCGCGCATACGGTTGGTGCTGGTCACGCCGAGTTCTTCGTTGCCCTGGGGATAGAATTTACCGTTGTACTGACCGCAGAACCATACATTGCCGTTGCCGACGTTGATGCCGGAGTTCTGCATGACGCACGAGTTGTTGCTGTCTTTCTCGCCCACAATATTGGTGTGCCATTCGGAGGCAAAGGTGGTGGCGTCAACAGCCGCAAGATAGAGGTTTACAACGCCGGTGTTACACAAAGGCGCGCCGGCCAGTGTGGCTGTAAAATCCTCGCCCGAGACAACGTCATACTTGCCGTAGAGGTAGAGGATGCCGCGGTCGTATACGACATTGCTGATATGGCCGTTGTTGATGCCGGTGCCCTGTGCTTCGAGCGAGCCGAGGATACGGCCTTCGGGGGTAAGTTTGAGCAGATACATATCACCGGCAGCCTTCTGTGCATCGCCGTTCCAACCATTGATATACTTGGGCGTGAATGTCACCGTATTGCCGGCTTGGTCCTTGAGGTGCATGGTGGCGCGGTAGTTGCCACTGATAAAGATATTGCCGTCGGGGGCAACTGCAAGGTCGTCCACGAACAGGCCGGCACGTACTTTTTTCGTGCTTCCGTCAGCCGGGACTTCTATGGCGTCGACATCAATGACGCCGTAGCCCAGCAGTTTACCGTCGGCAGACAGATGGCCTACGATGCCTACGTTGCGGTATTCATCGACAGCGGGATACACGTCCGTAGACACGCCCGTCCCATCTACGATTGTCAACGGATGGGCCAGCATATCAGCCTTTTCGTCATGGCGCATAACTGCGACAAAAACGATAGATCCGTCAGGAAGAATATCGAGGCCGCCGTTATTACTGGCAGCATCGCCGTACGAGCTGTAAAGGCTCCACACCTTCTTGCCCTGTGCGTCAAGACGCATGATTATGAGGTTGTTGTTGGTGTTGCGCTGCACGTCCACGGGACTGCTGAAGATTGTTTCGCCGGCATACGTGGCGGCATCACCGGCGCTGTGCGTGGCGGCCGAGCCCATCCAATAGATGGCCGAGCCATCCTCCGTGGCCTTGATGCTGCGGGTCATCGAACCCGAAGCGAGAGGACCGTTTACGAAGTTTGCCCATTCGGCAGTGGGAGCGGCGGGAGCTGCCATAACGGTGGCCGCACCCAAAAGCATTGCTGCTAATGTCGTTGTAATAAGTTTCATAAGCATTCTGTTGTTAAATCTGTGTGTTTTCAATTGTTTTCACCCGTCAGTCATTGGTCCCTCATAAAGAAGGCCCTGCTATAAAGACGCGGTTTTTGTCGGCGCAAAATTACACATACACAACTTAATATAAAAACATTAAGCGCCAAACAGGCCAAAAATACTCACAAATGGGTATGTCGGCTTGCGTCTCGCACCAACCGATTGCACAATTTGAGTATGCGATTACGGACAGCCGGAAAACCGCAAATCTACACATCGCAGCTTTTGGATAATAACGTCCTTTTCAAAAAAAACGCATCAAACAACTTCCCTCAGGTCGTTTTTTTCTGTAGATTCTTAAACGAAGTGCAAAAACATTAGCCTCTCACTACGGGGCTAGCCC
>OIYG01000567.1_pt1 | contig 34935 bp, 29 predicted proteins | sample 1587861 | NCBI WGS metagenome assembly OIYG01 (sample SAMN03283272) | human gut metagenome | biome: human-associated habitat; material: feces | host: Homo sapiens | place: Peru | collected 2012 | reverse complement strand
GCTCGGGGGCAGTACCCACGTACAGCTCCCACTCGCAAAATACGAAATTTATCTCGCTTTCTCGAAGTCTCTCTTTCACCTTCAGTCTGTAACCTGATTTTACGGTTACAGACTTTTTTCTTGTCTGCATTTTGCACTTCTATATATAATAGTTTTAAATAATATAATATATAATAAATATCATATATAAGTAACGATGCGATTTCAAAGCGTTTTATCGAACAAAAGTGCTTACAATACGGTAAAAATAATTGTACGAAACACTAACAGTTAGCTTATCGTACAATATCTATATAATGTTGTGCGTTTTCTTTTTTTCTCCGTTTTATACAATATGTTGGGTTTATTAAAAGTCACAAATAAAAATGTTACAAATTGTAAGATTTAAAAGTGGCATTTCTAAGGATTTTACAAAAAAATACTTTTGTACGCTAAATCGTTAAAGAATATAACCACAAGATATGGTGTAACCCTTTTGTAACCATACTACAATGTTAAAAACGTTTGTGCATATTATACAAAATCTTAACTTCCAAATTATTGACACATTATGCATTTGTCACTATAATGGCAATCGCTCGAGGAAATAATAACGGTGAAGCAGAAAAAACAACTCTGCTCGATACGAAATTTTATGTAGCTACATTCGTGTCGGTATTAGGAACTATGTTTCAAAGCGAAACCCTAATATTTCTATCACAAAAGGAGATTAAGATGACTAACCAATCAACAACCGGCGACATACGTGGCTTAAGTCGCAAAGTCGTAACGGCAGTAATTGTATTCGTGTTGGCAATCGTAATTTTTGCATCAACAGCATTTGCTCAAATGGCTTCTAACTATAATGTTCAAATTGACGTTGATAATAACACATATTCAATTACGACAAACGAAACGGAACCTATCGAAATCTTGTCGCAAGCAAACATTGCATTGAACGATACAGACAAACTCGATATCAGCTCTTTTAACGCAGGTAAGGGCGGAGTAATCAAAATTGACAGACTTAATGATGTTAATGTAGAATTCAATGGAACTATCAACACTTATAACGTATATGGCGACACAGTTAAAGAGGCGCTCGACGAAATCGGCTTTAACACAAACAATGTTACTCTTAACTGCCAGCTCAGCGATACAGTTACAAGCGGTATGGTAATCAAGTATATTTCATCTAAGACAACCACACTTAAGGTTGACGGCGAAACGTACAAGGTGCCTGTTGTAAGCGGAACGGTATCAGACCTTCTTGACGCAGCAAACGTAGATTTGGGAAGCAACGACTACACCACTCCGGCTGAAAACAAGCAGATTACCAAAAAAACCAAGGTAACGGTAAACCGTGTAACATATAAGCAAGTTACCAAAAAAGAAAAAATCAAATATAAAACCGTTGAAAAAGAAAACGACGATGTTTACGAAGGTATTGAAACCGTAGTTAAAAAGGGCAAAAAGGGTACTGCCAACGTAACATATAAAGTTAAATATGTAAACGGTAAAAAGAAAACTCAAAAGGTTGTCAGCAAAAAGGTTATTACCAAGGCAAAAAACAAGGTAGTAAAGGTTGGCACTAAAGAAACAGACGGCGCAAAGGTTAAAACCAACGGCGTATCGAAAAAAAGAGGCTACAAGGTAGGTCAAGTTATTACAGGCAGATACACCCACTATTGTGCATGCGGTACTTGCGGCACAGGCTCAGGTCAAACTGCAAGCGGCAGACATGTATCAAACGGAATGAAAAATCCTTATTACATTGCCTGCAATTGGCTTCCTATGGGCTCAATCGTCAATATTGACGGCACAAACTACACAGTAGTTGACAGAGGCGGCTCAGGACTTTCACAGGTAGGTCGAGTAGATATCTTCACACCTGAAGGACACAGAGCTTGCTACAGATACGGCACCGGCAAGTGCACACTTACAATTATGCGCTTAGGCTGGTAAGTATAAATTAATTAATTATTAAGGTTCGTTTAAGGGAAAGCACAGCTTTCCCTTTTTCTTTTTAAACTCCGTGTTTGAAAAGAAAAAGTTGCGAAGAAGTAGTCAGAATTGGATTTTTAGTGAAGGGAGCTGTACGTTGGTACTGCCCCTTTGCTAAAAATTCAAACGCCCAACGTTTTGTCGCCGTATCCTTTAGGATATTAAGGCAAAACGTTCAAATGCTGATGATATGATTATCATAACTTAATGATTACGCTATTGAAAATCAATAATCTAATAATTACAAATATCGGGCGGGTTATGACTGCTTATTCACAACTTACTGCTTATTCACAACTTATAATTGACTTATTAATAAAAACATAGTAGAATATAATGTATATAACTATGGTTTATATACTAACGGAGGAAAATGCAATGGATAATTCAGAAAAAACTTTAGACCAGCTTGTTGCTCTTTGCAAGGGAAGAGGATTTGTTTACCCCGGCTCAGAGATTTACGGCGGTCTTGCAAATACATGGGACTACGGTCCGCTCGGCGTTGAACTTAAGGAAAACATCAAAAAAGCTTGGAGAAAGAAATTTATCCAGGAAAACCAATACAATGTAGGCCTTGACAGCGCAATTCTTATGAACCCGCAGACTTGGGTTGCTTCAGGTCACCTCGGCGGCTTCTCTGACCCGCTTATGGACTGCTGCGAATGTAAAACAAGGCACAGAGCAGACGACTTGATTGAAAGCTTTGACGGCACAAATGTTGCAGGTTGGAGTAACGAGGAAATGGCTGCTTATATTAAGGAGCACAATATTCCTTGCCCTAATTGCGGCGCTCACAACTTTACCGACATCCGCCAATTCAACCTTATGTTTAAAACTTTTCAGGGTGTTACAGAGGATGCTAAGGACGAAATTTATCTCCGTCCTGAAACTGCGCAGGGTATTTTTGTAAACTTTGCAAACGTGCAAAGAACAACAAGAAAGAAAATTCCTTTCGGTGTTGCACAGGTAGGCAAATCATTCCGTAACGAGATTACACCGGGTAAGTTCATCTTCCGTGTAAGAGAATTTGAGCAAATGGAGCTTGAATTTTTCTGCAAACCGGGTACTGACCTTGAATGGTTTGATTATTGGAGAAGCTTCTGCCGTGATTGGCTTTATTCTCTTAACATCAGCAAGGATAACCTCAGACTTCGTGACCACGACCAAGAGGAGCTTTGCTTCTATTCCAAAGCAACTACAGACTTTGAATATAAATTCCCGTTTGGTTGGGGTGAGCTTTGGGGCGTTGCAGACAGAACAGACTACGACCTTACTCAGCATATCAAAACAAGCGGCAAAAACCTTGAATATTTTGACCAGGCAACAGGCGAAAAATATGTTCCTTACGTTATTGAGCCGTCACTCGGTGTTGAGCGTTTATTCTTAGCACTTCTTACAGAGGCTTATGACGAGGAGGTTCTTGACGAAGAAAAGAACGACAAGAGAATTGTTATGCATTTCCACCCTGCTATTGCGCCGTTTAAGGCTGCGGTTCTTCCGCTTTCAAAAAAGCTTAACGAGCAGGCAGGCGAGGTTTATGCAATGCTTTCTAAAAAATTCAACATTGATTATGATGACGCCGGCTCTATCGGCAAGAGATATCGCCGTCAGGACGAAATCGGTACTCCTTACTGCATAACCTATGACTTTGACTCGGTTGAGGATAACTGCGTAACAGTACGTGACCGTGATACTATGGAGCAGGTTAGAATTTCTATTGATGAACTTGCAAAGTTTATTGAGGAAAAGGTTGAGTTTTAGTTTATCCAAAGGAGGATAAAATTATGAACAAAATCAACAGAAGCTTAGTTAAATCGCAGGCTAAGCAGATTATTAAAGAAAAGATATTTGCACTGTTTGTGTTAAGCGCAATCGTTTTGTTTTTGGTAAACGGCTTAACGGTAGGCATTTCCGCATACAACAGCAGAGACGATTTGGAAGACATTTTCGGCCCAAGCAACGGCTCAAGCGATAACAGTTCAGGTCAAAACACGCCTGAGGATTTCTTTAATTATTTTGGAAACGGCGATTACGATAACTACGATGACGGTAACGATTCAGGCGACAGCTCAAGCGACAACCCGATTGAAAGCTTCGGTCAAAAATATACTCCGTCAGATAAAATAATCGGCAGTTCAACCAAGCCGACAACGATGCTTGTAAACGGTAACATCGGTCTTGAAGATATAGGATTAAAAAGCCTTACTGTTGTTTCGGTGATACTTTCGCCTCTTTTTGTTTCGCTTTGCGGCTTTTACGTTTTGCTTATTAAGCGTGACCCTAACGAGCAATTGGGGCTCGGCAAAGAAATTCAAAATATTTTCAAGATTTCGTTCGGTCCTACATACGGCAACAAAATCGTTATTTATATTTTAAGAGGTGTTTTTGAATTCCTTTGGTCTCTTCTTTTCGTAATCCCGGGAATAGTTTATCACTACAGTTCATACTTTGCATTCCAGCTTATGTGCGAAAACCCGAATTTGAAGCCTACAGAGGCTCTCAAGTTATCTAAAAAAATGGTTGCCGGCAACAGAGGCGAGCTTTTCGCTCTTGATTTAAGCTTTATCGGCTGGTGGATTCTTACCGGCATCACATTCGGCATTGCAAGCATTTATGTAGTTCCTTACTATTTCACCACTCAGGCACTCTATTATGAAAACTTCAAACTCAGGGCGCTTCAAGAGGGAAAAATTACTGAGGATGATTTTCTTTCGCAAGAGCAAAGAGCGGCTAAATATGCTTTTGCAGATGCTCAAAACGGCAATCAAAACTATAACGATAACAACAATCAAAGCAATTATTACTACAATCCTAATAATTGTGACAATACACAAAGCAGTGCTCAAAACGAAACTGCACAAAATCAAAATGCAGCTCCGTTTTATTCCTACAATCCAAACAGTGTACCGACAGAGCAAGAGCCTGTTCAAAGCGGTTCATATCCGTCTTATGCGAATACTGACGATACAGTAACCGAAAGCAACAGCGCACCAAGCGAGGCGGCAAACAGCGAGGTTGATGAATATTATCATCCTACCGTTCAATCGCCTGAGGCAAATGACGAAAGCACTTCGGTTGAAGTTCAGGATAACGAAAATGAGCAACAGCCATCAGACGAAAATACGGATATAAATGAATAAAAACGGGCGAACAATGTTCGCCCCTACAAATTATTTATTATAACATTTATACAAAAACAGCGGCTTGAATGATGAGTTCAAGTCGCTGTTTTCACTTTATCAAAAGTTTACTCTGTTTTGCCCATTACATTAAGCGGATTTACATATTTATTATCAAGCAAAGTTTCAAAATGAAGATGACTTTCGCTTTTTTCCTCAAACGGAGTTGTACCGAGAGTGCCGAGGGCTTCTCCGATAGTTACATAGTCCCCCTCAGACACATTAACCGTATCCATACCGCAATAGCGAGCGACGAGCTTTGAGCCGTGGTCAATTTCAATAACCGTGCCGAGCATAGCGTCCTTCGTTACTGAAAGCACAAGTCCGTCGTTGATAGAAATGACCTTTGTGCCCTTTGCCGCTTTAAAATCAATTGCCGTATGCGCTCTGTAATCGTTCATAGTTTTGTTTTTAACAAGTTCCTCGCTGTAAGGCGTCAATACCGTTTCATCGCAAGGGTATTTATAAAAAGATTTATAGGGAATATTTGTATCACTCGACGTCATTGTTGAAACCTCGGTCGAGGTAACTGTTGTCGGCTTTTTATTTTCGCTCTTTTTTGTTGTTTGAGCTTGCGTATTTTCCTGCGTTGTCAGGGCGGTTGACGGTTGAGTCGTAATCTTTTTTTCTTTCTCCTTAGCCTTATCAACAACCGTTGTTGCCTCGTTTACATCCGTTGTATGGGCGGAATTTGTTGAAAAATAAACTATCAACCCAAGTGCAACAATGCAAAGGCAAATGACAGAGAAAAGCGCTCTTAAATTTTTATTATTTGGTTTATCTTTTGTAGCCATAAAAAACACCTCAAGAGTATTATTACCCCTGAGGTGTTTAATTATACATTTTTATTTTGCTTCATAAACTACGGTTACAACGCTTGAAGCAGGAAGTGAAACCTTGACCTTTTTGGCTTTGCCGAAGTCGGTTTTTGCAATGTCGTTGTCCCTGTCGGTTGTATAAACAGCATAATCGCCTTCGCAGTCAATTGTTGTATATGCTTTTTTATCATTATTATTAACATATACAGTTACAACAGTATTATCCTCATTCACAAAGGCAACGCTTCTTACATTTTTAACGCCCGAAGAACACGCAACTCTTACCGCACCCTCTTTAATGAATTTTGAAAAATTGCCGAGGCAGTAATATCTCTTTGAAAAATCGAGATTTTCGTGATTATCCTCATCAAGATAAATAAGTCCGTCGGTATAAGTTCCATAAGAACACGCAGTCCACCAATCCCATTCGTTTGCATTCATTATAGTCAAATCGTCAACAATGGTGTTTGCCATTGCGACGCCGTATTTTATAGATGTGCCGTTAGTGCCGTTTTTCTCCTTAGCAATAAGGTCATAAACACCTGTATTTTTATCGTCGGTCATTTGGCAATATTCCGTAGCGGCAACAGAATACTTGGAATATTTATCGCTGATATAATTTTCCGCATTTTTCTTAGTATCTGCACCCGACCAATAAGAATGCATACTTACTTCTTTAAAATATTTGCGAAGCTTTGCATTTTTAAAAACATATTTTGGACCCCTGCCTAAAATGCAGTCCATATATGCCGCACAGCTTGAATCGTCGCCCTCCATTGAGCCTGATTCAAACATAGAAACCTTAACGCCCTTTTTATCCAAATCTGAGCCTTTAAATTTCTTTACAAATGTTTTGAGCAAATCCCTTGCCTCATACTTAGAATAATAACAACCCTCCTGATTAACGCTATAAGTGTTATCGTCATTATACCAAGCCGCCCAATTATATTGCGGCTCATTAATCGGCGAAACGCTTGTTACACGGTATCCTTTATTTACAAAATACTCTGCACTGTTATAGCAAAAATCCGCAAAATCGGGATATTTTGATTTATCAAGATTGGATATCCACGGCTCGTCCTCATTTTTATAAGGTGTGCAATAAGATGCACCGTTTTTGGTAAGATAAACGGGAGCGCTGTTGCAAAAAAGAGTTAAGCGCATATCCTTGCCTGCATATTTTTTTGCAAGTTCAAGGCAAGCCTGTGCATTTTTGTCGTTATTAAAATTATAAGTTCCGTCAGCATTCAAAAAGCACTCTGTTCTGCGGTTTTCAGTCAAAATATGAGTGTCGTTTTTTGAGCCTGCACCGAGATTGTAGCGATAAATATTAAGCCCTATTCCTTTGTCGGAATCATAAAGCGCTTGCATAATCTCGTCTGCATTGTCCCAAGTGCCGACGTCTTGGCTCCACCAGCAAGCCGAAGCGCCAAAGCCGTTCATAACCTGATAATTTGTGTTAACGTCGATAACCGTAGTGTTACTGCCGTTTTTGTTTGCATTAACCAAATTGCTTTGACCGTAAACAACCTTGCTGTCAGTTCCGATAACGCCGAAGGCGATATACAAAACTACCGCCGCCAAAATCACAACAATGCAGGAAATAACTATTGCAAGCGTTTTTTTCTTTTTGGTTTTATCCATTTCTTCACCTATTTAAAAAGGGCGAAATGTAAATCAAATCGCCCTAAGTAATATTTATTATTTAATTAAACACCCGAATAAGCGTTAAATCCGCCGTCAACAGGAATGTTTACACCTGTAATGAAACCTGAATAGGTATCGTCGCAAAGGAAAAGAAGTGTGCCTGAAAGCTCCTCAGGCTCGCCAAATCTGTCCATAGGTGTTGCGGCAAGAATTTTGCCCGTTCTCTCAGTAGGAGTGCCGTCCTCGTTCCAAAGAAGAGCAGCATTCTGCTTTGTTGAAAAGAATCCCGGAGCAATAGCATTTACTCTGATTCCAAGCGGTGCAAAATGAACTGCCATCCACTCGGTGAAATTTTTAACAGCAGCTTTTGCGGCACTGTAAGCAGGAATACGTGTAAGAGGTCTAAAGGCATTCATTGAAGTAACCATAATGATTGTGCCCTTTTCCTTTTCAGCCATATCCTTAGCGAAAACCTGAGTAGGAATAAGAGTGCCGAGAAAGTTAAGATTAAATACAAAACTGATACCGTTAGGGTCAAGGTCAAAGAATGTCTTTACGTTCTCATCCTTTTGAACAAGGTCGATTTTTTCAAGAGTGTCCTTAGTAGTTGTGCCCTTAGGGTTATTACCGCCTGCACCGTTTAAAAGAATATCGCATGTACCGAGCTTTTCATTAACAGTCTTGCGAGCATTCTCCATAGATTCAAGTTCAAGAACATTACAGCCGACTGCAATAGCCTCTCCGCCGTTTGCGTTGATTTCGTCTGCACATTTTTGCGCAGCACCTTCATTAAGGTCAAGAACTGCTACCTTACAACCCTGAGCTGCAAGAGTTTTTGCAAAAGCGGCACAAAGAACACCGCCGCCGCCTGTTACAACAGCAACCTTGCCTTTTAAATTTTCGTGATTAAACATAAATTATTTATCCTTTCTGCTTTTTTCAACAGCTTCCCAAAGACCGTTGAGATAACTTACACCCAAGGCTCTGTCATAAAGACCGTAGCCCGGACGTGCAACTTCGCCCCAAATCATTCTGCCGTGGTCAGGGCGGACATATCCGTCAAATCCAACCTCCTGCAAAGCCTTAACAATCTCATACATATCAAGCGAGCCGCAGTCACTTTCGTGAGCAGTTTCGTTAAACCATCTGTCGTTTATTGAAACATTGCGAAGGTGAGCAAAATAAATTCGATTTCCTGCTGCTTTAATAATTTCTACCATATCGTTATCAGGGCTTGCACCGAGTGAACCTGTGCAAAGAGTAAGTCCGTTATACTTGCTCGGCACCATATTAAGAAGCTTTTCAACAGCCTCTTTACCCGTAATAATACGAGGAAGCCCAAAAATACCCCAAGGCGGGTCGTCCGGATGGATTGCCATTTTAACATCGCATTCCTCACACGTCGGCATAATAGCTTCAAGAAAATATTTAAGGTTTGCCCATAAATCATCGGCGGTTACACCCTTGTATTTTGCAAAAAGCTCTTTAATCTCGCCCATTCTCTCGGTTTCCCAACCCGGCATTGCGTAGCCGTTTGAGTTATCGTCAATCTCCTTAAACATATCTTCGGGAGATTTGCCCTCAACCTGCTTGCCGTCATAGCTAAGGCAGGTAGAACCGTCAGGCAAAGGCATATAAAGGTCTGTCCTTGTCCAGTCAAAAACAGGCATAAAGTTATAGCATATAACCTTAACTCCTACCTTTGCAAGATTTCTGATAGATTTTTTGTAGTTTTCAATAAGCTTGTCCCTTGTAGGTAAACCAAGCTTAATATCCTCGTGAACATTTACGCTTTCGATACATTCCATCGTCAAGCCTGCCGCAGTGATTTCGTCGTACATTTTCTGCACGTCTTCCATCTCCCACGCTTCGCCTGCAGGAAGATAATGAAGCGCAGGCACAACGCCGACTACACCCGGAATCTGCTTGATTTGTTCAAGAGAAACTGTATCGAGGTCCTTACCGAACCAGCGAAAAGTCATTTGCATATTTTTGCCTCCTTTTTTAGGAATTAATTATTCATCGTTTTTGATTTTATCATATTATAATAGACGTTTCAAGGCTATATTTATATTAAAATCATCATTTAACCTTAATAGTTTTTGTTTTAGTCCAAGCGCCGTAGATTTTCTTGCCCTGTGATTGCTTATAGGCACGAATTCTTACATAATATTTTTTCTTTGATTTAAGCTTTGATATCGTTTTAGAGGTTGTGCTTTTTTTATTAATCGTGATAGTTTTAGTTGCTTTTTTACTATATTTTTTGGAGGTGGAATACTGAATTTGATATCCCGTAACGGTTGAATCCTTTTTCCACTTAAGGGCTATTTTCTTTTTGCTCTTGCTTTTAATTGAGGATATCGACTGCTTTTTAGGCTTAATTGTCAATCTATATGACATTGAGCCTGTATAAACTCCCTTGAACTTAATGTTAACCGTGGCAAATCCGGGTTTTGTATTATTCTTGTAGCTGACGGTGTAATTTGACGGCGAAATAATATTTCCTGCCCTGTCATAAACCGTAATCTTAGTTGTTTTTTTCTTTTTATTATATGTAAATGTTTTTGTTTTAGCCTTTGCCTTGCCCGGTGCAACATAATACGCTGTTATCGTGTTTGCAGGGCAAAAGGCACAAATGCTCTCGCTGTATCCGTCATAGCTCAAAGCGCTGTCATTTTGGTCAAAATGAGCAGGATATGTTTCAACTGCACCAAAGCTGTGAGTATGTGTTCTGACGCTTACAACACTTGAAAAAGCAGGCTGAGAGGACTCAAGAACATAATAATAAGTTTTTCCTGCCATAAGCTCCGCCGCACAAAGCAAATTCGGATTATAATTATCGTTAATAACACTGTTGTCCGTTTCGCCGTCGAAATCCACTATCGACGCCATTATATTTCCGCCATAGCTTTGAGTGAAACAGTAAAACTCATAATATCCCGTTGTGGTGGGAGTAAATTCAACATAGCTTTTATTATTTACATCAACATAAGCCTCAGCGATTTCATTCAAAATGATTTTAGGCGCCGTTTGTTTAGTGTTTGCAAACGCAGTCACCGCCCCAAACGACAGACTTGACAATGCCAAAACAACGCTTAATGCAAGCGATATTATTTTTTTCATATATATTCCCCCGATAAATATCGTTTTTATTTATTTTATCACATTATGCCCTATTGTCAATAAAAATAAGAGGCTGTCATTCAATTACCTCAAGACAACCTCTTATGTATAAAATTATTTATTATGCTTTTTGCTCTACAGTTTCGCTTTCAGCATTTTTCTGTTCTTTTTTAGCCTTTTCAGCCTCTCTGCGCTCCATAATTTCCTTAATCATTTTTCTGTGTCCGTCGCCTGTGATATTATAAAAATGCATAGGAACAAGCATAAGAAGATAGCCTATTATCGGGAACACGGTCGTCATAAGGAAAAGACCTAAAAGGGTTGAATGATTTTGAACGGTTGAAACATCGCTTGTATGCTCAACATAGCCTGTTCTTGCAAGCACCTGAAGGCAGATAAACGACGAAAGCGTACCCTCAAGCTTACCTGTAAACGACATAATCGAAAGCATTGTGCCTTCAACACGTCTGCCTGATTTCCATTCAACATAGTCAACTGTTTCGGCTTCCATTTCCTTTTGCATAAGGTTTTTAAATTCAAGCGGAAATGTAACAAGCATAGAAAAAACAAGAACAATAATACCCGTAAGCGTTGAAACAGGCTTATCGGCAGGCTTATTCATAATACCGTTATATGTTAAAAGTGCAAAAAGACCGTTGAGAACTATACCCATAACACAGCAAACCTGATAGAATTTTTTGCTGTCGCTCTTTGCGCCCAATCGCTCAACAATGATAGGAACAAGCACACCTGCCAAAGCAGAACCGGGAGCTTTAACAACATCGAGAAGTCCGTTATACTTTGCATTGAAAAGTGAGTCATACGCAAAATAAAACGAACACTGCTCGGAAACCTTGATAATAACAAAAAAGATATTACAAAGGAAAAGCATTAAAAGCGGACGGTTTGTCAAAAGCAAATGGATACATTCATTAAGCGACGGAGTATCCTCGCTGTGCTCCATACGCTCCTGACAGTTTGCAAAGGTAAATCGTGTTAATACAATAATAAATACTGCTGATAACACTGCGGCAACCAAATATGCCTTATCAAGATTTGAATTAAAGTAAGGAAGCCAAGCGGCAAATGCAACAAGAGCCGCAGGAAGAGCGCCGATAATCATTCGACCGATTGACGCAATGCCGTAAAGCTTCGTTCGTTCCGTTCCGTTAGGCGTCATAGAAAAGGCAAGCGCTCCCATAGGCACGTCAAATGCGGTATAAGTAACATCAAGACCTACAAAAGCAAAAACAGTAAGCGCCATCTTAAATCCGTATGATAAATCGTTATTGCCTACAAAGAAAAGAATCATAAAAAGGGAAACAAAATAAGGTGCAAATTTGATATAGCCTCTCATTTTGCCCCAACGTGAACGTGTTTTATCAACAATTACACCCATTATAGGGTCATTAATTGCATCAAAAATACCGCAATAAAGACGAATGTTACTTGCATGACGTGCTTTAATATGAAGCACATCGGTGATAAAGAAGTTGACATATTTAGAAGCCGTCATACTTGTACTCATACCTTGAGCACCTCTGCCCATTGCATAAGACAACGCTTCTTTCCAGGTAAGATACGTCGGCTCGCCTACATCTTTTTTAACAATTTTGCTGTTAAAAAAAGATTTAACCTTTCCCATAAGGACACCTCGGTTCATAAAAAATTAACAATTCAAGTATATCACAAATAAAAAGATAGTAAATAGATTTTACAAAAATTTAATAAACACTTGATATTCATTTGATATTCATTTGATATAAAGTTAAGCAATTATATTCTCATCTGCATTTATTGTTGAAAAGGGTGTAACTTTGTGTTAAAATACCGTTAGTTTATTTTGAAAGGGCTGTTATTATGTCGCAATGGGATAAGGATTATTTGTGTTTATGCAGAAGAATACTTGAAGAAGGCACAGAGGTTGTAAACCGCACGGGTACAAACACAATCAAGGTGCCGTCGCACAATTTTCATTTTGACTTATCAAAAGAATTCCCTATTTTAACAACAAAACAGTTATTTCTCCGTCAGGCAGTTCTTGAAATGCTGTGGATATATCAGGCGCAGTCAAACGATGTGCGCTGGCTTCAGGAAAGGGACGTTAAAATTTGGAACGAATGGGAAATTGACGAGGAGGGCTATTGGAATGCTACTCAAATGCTTCCCGACGAAAACGGCAAGCTTGTCAAAACCCCTGTTCACAAGTTTTTCGGCAAAGAATGGGCGCATACAATCGGCACGGCTTACGGCTATATTGTAAACAAATTCCAAATGACGCAGCAGCTTATTGATAAAATCAAAAATCACCCTGAGGACAGGCGAATGGTAATGACTCTTTGGCAAAACGATTACCTTGACACCGCCGTTCTTCCAAGCTGTGTTTGGTCAAGCGAATGGGATGTAACAGACGGAAAGCTCAACTGCTGGGTTCATCAACGTTCTTGCGATGTGCCGCTCGGCTTGCCGTTTAACGTCACCCAATATGCAACACTTCTTTGTATGCTTGCTCAGGTTTGCGGCTTAAAACCCGGCACAATGGACTGGAGTATTAAAGACGCTCATATTTATGTTAATCAAATTGACGGAATTAAGGAACAGCTTAAAAGATTTGACGAGCAGGGCGATTTGCCTGCGCCGAAACTTTGGCTCAATCCCGAAATTGACGATTTCTTTAAGTTTGACAATTCAAGAGATTGCAACGACGTTAAGCTTATTGATTATAAACACATGGGCAAAATCAAATTCCCTATTTCGCAGTAAAAGCAGGAGAAGCGTATGACAATTTGTATGATAGCCGCAGTAGGCAAAAATCTTGAACTCGGCAAGGATAACAATTTAATTTGGCATTTTAAAGATGATATGGCTTTCTTTAAAGAAACCACAACGGGCAGTTCAATTATCATGGGCAGAAAAACATTTGAATCTCTGCCGAAAGTCCTTCCACGGCGCAAGAACATAATCATCACCAAAAAAGAAGATTACAAGGCAGATGGCGCAACCGTTGTTCATTCAATCAGTGAGGCACTTAATGAAGTTGAAAGCGACACGGCGTTTATCATCGGCGGCGGTGACATTTACAGGCAGTTTTTGCCGAAGGCTCAAAAGCTTTATTTAACCGAGATTGAAGCCGAATGCCCTGATGCGGATGCATATTTCCCTGCGTTTAATAAGGCTGAATATAAAAAAGAGCTTCTTGCAAGCTATCATGACAAAGGCATACATTTCTCCCACGTATGCTACACAAAAAAATAATACAAAAACAAAAGACCGTCACCCGACGGCCTTTTTTATACCTATTTACAATTCTTGTCTCTGCGTTTATAAATCAACCATCCTAAATAATAAGGCATAATTATTGCTATCAATAAAAACAGCAAGCGGAAAATTTCAACAATAAGCGGTGTTGCGCTGTCATAATAAAACACGCCATACAAAAAACAGTTTCCCAAAGCGAAAAATTCAGGATATTCGCTCTTGCCTGTCAAAGCGATTTGAATAATTCCTGACAGCAAAAGCTGAATGAACAGCGCCAAAATGCCCCATTTCATTTGCTTTGCATTTACAAAAGAAGCCACAAGCAAATTAACGATAATCATTACCGCAAGCAAAGCGTGATACCAATACCCCGACGGCAAATCGAAAACCAAAACAATAAAAAATCCAACCGCAAAAGTAATCCAATAAAGAGCCGGCGGAATTAAATTTTTCAAAATCTTTTTCATAATGAAAACCTCCTTTGTCCTTTTGTCAATTATATAGTCGCATATACTCGCTCTATAATCAATAGAATAAAGAAGGTTTTTATTAAAATGTATTCTATTTTCGGTTCAATTAATTATTTATTAACACACTTGCGCAAAATTATGTATATAACAGTCAAAACGGCTATTGCCGCCACGCATAATATTGCGCCGTATGCAATCATCATCCATAATGGTAAAGCGGTAAGTATATCATAATAAATATTTGAAATCCACACCGCATAGCATACAAAGCAAATAACCGCTATAGCCACAAGATAGGGATAACATTTAATAAAAGCTTTAATAAAAATCATAATTTATACCCTCTGCTTATCAAGCCGAAACCGCACTAAAATTCCAACTCGCTGTCGCTTATTCTTGTTATCTCATACGGTGAAAAGGCTGAATCCGTATAATAATACTTGCCGTCATTAATATAAATCATTGCGCACGGCTTATCGTTTTGATAAAGCGTGGCTGATTTTTTATCGCTTGAAATAACATATTTTCCGCTTTGCGTCAGCTTGTTGTCACGGTAAATTTTATAATTTCCGCCACTTTCGTTTTTCTCGTCAATAACGCTGAGTGCAAGCACATTTTTACTGCCCGTACCCTCGCCTGCCATTGAATAGCTGCCGCTGAGGCTCAAGTCATTTCCCTTATTCATAACCGAATATGTTATCCCTGCGCTCAGTGCAGCAGTAATAATCAAAAACGCCAAAATAACAATTATACTTTTCTTTTTCATAATCACACCCCGATTATTTTATTTCTTGAAGAACAGGATAAACTCTTATGACTTTATACTTTTTTTTGTAAACACTTGGTGAACCCCATTTACTAGTACTATTAGCTCTCCTCCTAATCAACATAATTATCGGTTGCACTTGCTTTTTTACTTTTATTTTGTAATATCCATTTTTACTTGCAACCAATGATGTTCCTGTTTGTGCCATTTTGCCCATCGGAATACTTAAACCAACACTTCCGCAACCAAAACCTACCGAAACGGAAATAGAACACGTATTACCATTTGATTCCGAATAGAACAACGCATCTCCTTTTTTTAAATAAGTACCCTTTTCAGGCTGACCGGCAACATATTTATACGGAGTCCATTGGTAATCTTTAGTAATGGTAATAAATTGATGTTGTGACCCTCCCGGTGTTGATGAATCAAAATAAATATCGCTATATTTTGTTGTGTCTGCATAAGCATTTAAAATCCCTGAAAACATTGTAACAATAAATAATATAACTGTAAATATTATACTTAATCTTTTTGAGAATTTCATCATTTTTACTCCTTTATAATTCTTTATGATTCTTAGTATCGAATTTATTAAACATTTATAAAGTAACATATCAAACTCAATACTGATAAACCACTTCTTTTTCTGAGCCGGCAGTAAATGTAGCTTTTATTCTATATTTACTAAACCGATTAATGTTTCTTGTTTCCGTCATAATAAGTGACGTACCGTTTTTACTGCCATTCCAAGTTTCAACGGTTTCATATCTGTCGGATTTTTTCTTTTGCAGCTCCATTTTTATTTTCAGAGCCGTAGACTTTTTAGCAAACAGTCTTGCTGTACACGTTGCCTTTATCCCCGATATAGTCAAATGAACATCTCTGCTGTTTATTTCAGCATAACATGTACTCAAATTGTCATTTGTATCGGCATTAGCAGCTATACAGCTTGAAAACACTAATAAAACAGAAAATAAAATTGCAAAAATCTGTTTTACCCTTATGCTTTGCGTAGGCATAATTACACCTCCTTTCCAATTAAAGCTTTCATTATACACAATCCTAAAAAAAGGTCATTTTGTGACAAGAAATTTAAAAAAATTGGAAATTCGGCATTTTGCCTAATTCATCACTCTGCGTTTTGTGCAATTTTAACAAGTTCTTCCTTGCTTATATTGCCGCTGATATGATAAATATATTCGCCGTTATTAAATATTACGGTTCCCCAATTATCCGCCGTACGATAATATGCAGCGTCCGCTCCGTTTATTTGCAATTCTTCTTTTACGCTGTTTTCTGTATCAAAACCGATTGTTGAACGTAAATATGATTTTTCAACGTCAAAGATTTGTTCGCCGTTTTTATAGCTAAACAAAAATAAATTTACAGACTCATATTTATCGACCATTTTAAATTCATCGGGAATATAATTCAATTTTAATGATGATACGGCTTTTGCCTTTTTAATATCACTAACCCTATATTCACTATGGTTTGAGAAATCTTTTAAAGTAAATTGCCTGAAAGCAGGGGAAGCAATGGCAGTAGTTGCGAGCGCAAGCAAAACAGCCGCAATAATGATAAACCTGACTGTTTTCTTTGAAAGCTTTTTAACCTTAAGTGCAGGCTTTGGATATATAATTTCATTTATGGCATCAATATGCTTTTGGCTGAATTTATGTGCCTCAACCTCGTCAGGCAAAGAAGCTACCCATTTTTCAGCCGACATTTTGCAGGCTTCTTCAAAATTAGTCATTTGTTTCCTCCTCAAAATATTTTTTTAATTTCGCTTTGGCTCTTTCAAGCTTTTTGCGCACCGATATATCCGTAACATTATAAATTTCCGCAATTTCGGCGCTCTTGTAGCCGTAAGCATACTTAAGATAGATATAAATTTTTTCTTCCTCGCTAAGCACACTTTCAATTGCAGAAGAAAGCTCAACGGTTTCAATATTATCAAAATACGATAAATTTTCCGCCACGTTGTTATTTTCAATATCAATGCGGCCATATTTTTTTGATTTATTATAAACGTCAATCGAAAAACCCGTTACAATCGTTGCAAGATAGCCCTTGGTTTGGCTTGAATTGACATCGCCGATTTTTTCAAAATGCTTTGCGACATAGAAAAACGTTTCCTGAACGCACTCCTCGGCATCCTGACAGCTTTGCGTTTTTCCGTACGAAATCCAATAAAGCATATTTTTGTATTTATCATACAGCTTTATGAATTTATCTTTTTCACTTTGAGTATCAAGCAAAAGTCCTATCATTATACTATATCCCTAAAAAAATTGATTTTGTGACAAAGATTTCTAATTTTATTAAAAAATATTTTCTGCCGTTTGTCAAGAGGTATAAAAAAAACAGGGCAAATCGCCCTGTTTCAGACTGTTGATAAAGTGGATAAACCGTGCCGTGTTACAAAATATGCTCCGTCACTTGAATAATCAAAAATCTTTAACCTATTCGGTTTTCTTTTTGGCAAATCATTCTTCATTTTCAAATTCCAAGCCGAGAATTTGGTCTGCCTTATCGGCGGAGAGTGATTCGACGGATTTAAGATTTTTTTGAATAATGCGGTTTCGGCTTTCGGCATCCTCAAGCGTTTTGCCTGCCTCTTCAACCTTTTTGCGAGCCTTGGCAAGAACGATTCCGAACTTATCGTACTGCGCCTTTGCCGCACCTAGCACCTTATAAACCTCGTTTGCCTTTTTATTAATCGCAACGGTTTTGAATCCCATGGCAAGGGAATTGAGAAGCGCCGTAACGGTTGACGGACCTGCCACCATAATTCCCTGCGCCTGCAAAGCCTCGGCAATTCCCGTTTTAGACGAAATAATTTGAGCATAAAGCCCCTCGGTCGCAAGATACATTATTGCAAAAGGAGTTGTATTCGGCGGGCAAACATACTGCTTAATCAGCTTTGCCTCGTCCTTAACCCTGACTTCAAGCGCCTTTTTCGCCTGTGCAAGAGCGTCAACGTCCCCTGCCTCGCTTGCAGCGGCAAGGCGTGCATAATCCTCCATCGGGAATTTTGAATCAATCGGCAAATATGCAAATTCGTCGTTATCGCCGTTTGGAATTTTAACCGCAAATTCAACCCTGCCGTTATAATTCGGGTTGGTTTGGACGTTCGTTTCATACATATTTGCAATCGTTTGGTCGAGAATATTTTGAAGCTGAACCTCTGCCCACGTGCCACGAGCCTTAACATTAGTCAAAACACGGTTTAACGAGCCGACACTGTCTGTAATATTTGAGCTGAGTTCTTTCATTTCGCCAAGACTTTTATAAACGTCTTTAAGCTGTTTTGACACGGTTTCAAACGAGGAATTAAGCCTTTGCGTAAGCGTTTCGTCAAGCTTTTCATCAACTGTTTTTCGCATTTGCTCAAGCTTTTTTTCATTATTTTGCTGCATACGCTCAAGCGACTGTGCCGTCATTTGCATTTGCTTTTGCGTGCCGTCGTTAAGCGTTTTTATAAGTTCGATTTGCTGTTTATAATTCTTATCCGTCAGCGTATCCATTTGCTCGCTGAGCCTTAAAATTTTGTCGTCCGTCGCCTTTGACGAAAGCTCAATTTGCTGCTTTAAAAGCTCATTTGACGAGCCGTCTTTTTTTGCGCCGAGCCTTATCAAAAGCACCAGGCACACAATAAGCAAAATTATTACAGCCGAAAGTAAAACAGTATTCATAAATTCACGTCCCTTCAAACAAATTATATCACATATACATATTATATATAGCATTTATTTTTGGCAGTTCAATTTTTTGGACTGTCAATATTTTTTTACTTCAAGCACAAGCCTGCCTTTTTTGGTAGTTTTGATTTCTTTATCAAAAGAAAATCTGCCATAACCACGAACGGATACAATATCGTTATCGCAAAGCATATATGAATTTGACGTCACAAGCCTTGAATTAACAAAAACCTTTTCTGCCTTGATAAGCTTTGATGTTTCATTTCTCGAAAGGTTATAAACAGCGGCAATTACAACGTCAATTCTTTTTGAAGCGGCAAAAATCTCCGTCGGCTCAGCTTCGTTTTTCAAGTCATTTGGCAAATTGCTTTTCTCACACTTAACACTCGTATGGCGCACACGTTCAAGATTTTCGCAAATATAAGGCGCAATATGCTCAAGGCAAAGAATATAGCCGCAGTTATCCTTAACGATTATATCCCCCAAAAGCTCCCTTTTAATACCTAAATTCATCAGCGCACCCAGAAAATCACGGTGAGAAAGCTCATCTGCAAATTTTTGCATAAGCGGCTTTACGCAAATACAAACAATGGGGAATTTTTCACCGTTCAAATCATCGCCAAAGCCTGCCACAACCCGCTCCGCCATAGGATATCCGCCGAAAAGAACGCACGGCAAATATGTTGATTTCAGTACGCTTTGCTCCTCAATATTAAGAAAATCGGAAAAGGTATTATACCCTCTTTCGTATGCTCTTTCATTTAATTCTTCAAATCTCTTTTCAATCATATTAACCGCCCTCGCTTTCTTATATTATAGCGTTATATATAAAATTTCGCCACTGTTTTTTAAATTTGGAATATATCCTGTTTTTTTCGTCGTATGCCTTTTTAATTTTGCCTGCTCAAAACATAAAACTATTTATACAATAAAAAACAGGGGCACCGAAGTGCCCCTGCAATTGATTTATATAAAGCTATATAAAAATTAGTCCATTTCTGCAATAGCAGCCTGAGCGGCAGCAAGTCTTGCGATAGGTACTCTGAATGGTGAGCAAGATACATAATCAAGACCAATCTTGTGGCAGAATTCTACTGAAGATGGGTCGCCGCCGTGCTCACCGCAGATGCCGCAGTGGAGTGAAGGACGGGTAGCCTTACCATTCTTAACAGCCATTTCCATAAGCTGGCCAACACCTGTCTGGTCGAGCTTTGCAAATGGGTCGCTTTCAAAGATTTTAGCGTCATAGTAAGCGTTGAGGAACTTACCTGCATCGTCACGGCTGAAGCCGTAAGTCATCTGAGTAAGGTCGTTAGTACCGAAGCAGAAGAATTCAGCTTCCTTAGCGATATCGCCTGCTGTAAGAGCAGCACGAGGAATCTCAATCATAGTACCAACTTCATACTTCATATCACTGCCTGCAGCAGCAATTTCAGCATCAGCAGTTGCAACAACGATATCCTTAACATACTTAAGTTCCTTAGCGTCACATGAAAGAGGAATCATAATTTCAGGAGCAACAGTCCATTCAGGATGAGCCTTCTGAACATTGATAGCTGCACGGATAACAGCCTTTGTCTGCATCTTAGCAATTTCAGGATATGTAACTGCAAGACGAAGACCACGGTGACCCATCATTGGGTTAAACTCGTGAAGAGAAGCGATGATAGCCTTAATCTGCTCAACGCTCTTGCCCTGTGCATCAGCAAGCTTCTTAATATCTTCTTCCTCTGTAGGAACGAACTCATGAAGAGGTGGGTCAAGGAAACGGATAGTTACCGGACAACCTTCAAGAGCTTCATAAAGCTTCTCAAAGTCGCCCTGCTGATAAGGAAGAATCTTCTCAAGAGCAGCTTCTCTCTCTTCAACAGTATCTGAACAAATCATTTCTCTGAATGCAGCAATTCTGTCCTCTTCAAAGAACATATGCTCTGTACGGCAAAGACCGATACCCTCGGCGCCGAGCTCACGAGCCTTCTTAGCATCAGCAGGAGTATCAGCGTTTGTACGAACCTTAAGCTTTCTGAACTTGTCAGCCCAGCCCATAATTCTGCCAAACTCGCCTGCGATAGTAGCATCCTTTGTAGGAATGATACCGTCATAAATGTTACCTGTTGAGCCGTCGATTGAAATATAGTCGCCCTCGTGGTATTCCTTACCTGCAAGAGTAAACTTCTTATTTTCTTCATCCATAACGATATCGCCGCAACCTGATACGCAGCAAGTACCCATACCACGAGCAACTACTGCTGCGTGAGATGTCATACCGCCACGAACTGTGAGGATACCCTGTGAAGCCTTCATACCTGTGATGTCCTCAGGTGAAGTTTCAAGACGAACGAGAACAACCTTTTCGCCGTTAGCGTTCCAGTTTTCAGCATCTTCAGCTGTGAATACGATCTTACCGCAAGCAGCACCAGGAGAAGCACCGAGGCCCTTGCCGATTGGTGTAGCAGCCTTAAGAGCAGCAGCATCGAACTGTGGGTGAAGAAGTGTGTCAAGGTTACGAGGATCGATCATTGCAACAGCTTCTTCTTCTGTTCTCATGCCCTCGTCAACGAGGTCACAAGCAATTTTAAGAGCAGCCTGAGCTGTTCTCTTACCGTTTCTTGTCTGGAGCATATAGAGCTTCTTGTTTTCAACAGTGAACTCCATGTCCTGCATATCTCTGTAGTGGTTTTCGAGTGTCTGACAAACATTCTGGAACTGCTCGAAAGCTTCCGGGAACTCTTCAGCCATCTTAGCGATTGGCATAGGAGTACGAACACCTGCAACTACGTCTTCGCCCTGTGCGTTGATGAGGAACTCACCCATGAGCTTCTTCTCACCTGTAGCAGGATCTCTTGTAAATGCAACACCTGTACCGCAATCGTCACCCATGTTACCGAATGCCATTGACTGTACGTTAACGGCAGTACCCCATGAATAAGGGATATCGTTGTCACGACGGTAAACGTTTGCACGAGGGTTGTCCCATGAACGGAATACAGCCTTAACTGCGCCCATGAGCTGTTCCTTAGGATCGTCAGGGAAGTCCTGACCGATTTTCTCTTTGTATTCAGCCTTAAACTGGCCTGCAAGCTCCTTAAGATCGTCAGCTGTAAGCTCTACATCATAAGTAACGCCTCTCTCAGCCTTCATCTTGTCGATGAGCTCTTCAAAATATTTCTTACCAACTTCCATAACTACATCAGAATACATCTGAATGAATCTTCTGTAGCAGTCCCAAGCCCAACGAGGGTTGTTTGACTTCTTAGCGATAACTTCAACAACATCTTCGTTAAGACCGAGGTTAAGGATTGTATCCATCATACCCGGCATTGAAGCACGAGCACCTGAACGAACTGAAACGAGGAGGGGGTTCTCCTTGTCGCCGAACTTCTTGCCTGTGATTTCTTCCATCTTTACGATGTACTCGTTGATCTGACCCTGAATTTCAGCGTTGATTTCTCTGCCGTCCTCATAATACTGAGTACAAGCTTCTGTTGTAATTGTGAAGCCCTGTGGTACAGGAAGTCCAAGACCTGTCATTTCTGCAAGGTTGGCACCCTTACCGCCGAGGAGCTCACGCATGTTAGCATTACCTTCTGTAAAAAGGTAAACCCATTTGTTTGCCATAACTGGTAATCCTCCTAAAAAATAAATTTAGATATACGGCTGTGGCAGACTTACCCCTTGGTAAAACCTGCCTGCTGTATAAGCCTATCGAATATTATAACAAACTTTGGTCAAAATAGCTATATTTTTTTCAAACTTTTTTCTTATAAAAAACAGGTTTTATTTTCGACAATATTGTATAAATCGTTTAAAATGCCTTTTTTTGCCCGATTTTTGTAATTTTCTCTTGAAATTTGTGATTTTTGTGAGATAATATTATGGTATGAACGAGTGCCTTGTGACAGGACTGTCTGCATCTTTGTTGTTTTGTCACAGATAAAAGGAGAAAAAATGAAGAATTGTGCCGTTATCCTCGCAGGCGGCGAGGGCAAAAGAATGAAATCCGACAAACCGAAAACATTGTCGGAGGTGCTCGGCAAGCCGATGCTCTGCTGGGTTATGTCGGCTTTAAGGAAAGCCGGTATTGATGACATCTGTGTTGTTAAGGGCTTTAAAAAAGAGTGTGTCGAAGAGTATCTTTCAACCCTTGATTTTTCCGTTGAAAGCGTGTTTCAGGCTGAAAGACTCGGAACAGGTCACGCTGTGATGATGGCAAAGGATTTCCTTAAAAAGCACAGCGGCAATGTTGTTATTCTCAACGGCGACGCTCCGTTTATGGACAGCAAGACTATTGAGGATTCCCTGAAGGCTCATATTGAGAACGATTGTGCCGCAACGGTTATTTCCGCAAAGGTTGACGACCCGACAGGTTACGGCAGAATTGTCCGTGACGAAAACGGAAATCTGCGTGCAATTGTTGAGCAGAAAGACGCTGATGAGGAAACTCTCAAAATAAATGAAGTAAACTCGGGCGGTTTCTGGTTTGATTGTCAGCTTCTTCTTTCGGTTCTCGACAGAATCAAGTCGGATAACAGCGCAAAGGAATATTATCTTCCCGATGCAATCAAGCTTTTGCTTGAGGACGGAAGAAAGGTCGGAGCATTCACGGCTCAGTGCAGCGACACTGTTCTGGGTGCAAATGATCCGGCTCAGCTTGAACAGCTTAACGAAATTGCAAGGGCAAAGGGTTACAGCTGTTAATTGTTCGGTTAATCATTGGTAAACATATACTACACACATTAAAATTCAAAGGAGTTATTGCAATGAATTTTCACGGTAAGGACATTAAAATTTTCACCGGCAGTTCAAATGTTGATGTAGCTCAGGGAATTGCAGGCTGTCTCGGTCTGCCGCTTGGTAAGAGTGACTGTACACAGTTCTCAGACGGCGAAATCTCTGTTTCTCTTCACGAATCTGTTCGTGGCAGCGACTGCTTTATTGTTCAGTCAACCTGTGCTCCCGTCAACGACAATCTTATGGAAATGCTCATAATGATTGATGCCATGAAACGTGCATCCGCTGCAAGAATCACAGTTGTTATGCCATACTTCGGCTATGCAAGACAGGACAGAAAAGCTAAGGCAAGAGATCCGATCTCAGCTAAGCTTTGTGCAGACATCATCACCTGTGCAGGTGCTGACCGTGTGCTTACAATGGATCTTCACGCAAATCAGATTCAGGGCTTCTTCAACATTCCTGTTGACCACCTTCAGGGCGCATCACTTCTCGCAAACCATATGAGAGAGAAAATCGGCGGCAAAAATGATGATTATATCGTTGTATCTCCCGACCTCGGTTCTGTAACCCGTTCAAGAAACTTTGCATCAAAAATCGGCACAGGTCTTGCTATTATCGACAAGAGAAGACCAAAGGCTAATGTTTGTGAGGTTATGAACATCATCGGTGACGCAAGGGGTAAGAAGGTTATTCTTGTTGACGATATGATTGACACAGCAGGTACTCTCTGCAATGCCGCTAACGCTATTGTTGAAAAGGGCGGTGCAACAGAGGTTTACGCTTGTGCTACTCACGCAGTTCTTTCAGGTCCTGCAATCGAGAGAATCCAGAACAGCGCAATCAAGGAAGTTGTTCTTCTTGACACAATTCCTGTTCCGAAGGAAAAGATGATTGACAAGTTCACAATTCTTCCTGTTGCTCCTACATTTGCAGAGGCTATCGCAAGAATCTACAACGACAAGCCGTTCACAGCCGCTTTCGGTTGATAAGCGAACAATTTAATTATGTGAATAAACAGGCGGGTTTTGACTAACCCGCCGTTTCGCTGTTTTACTGCAAATTTTTCAGGGATAAAACGGTACAATATGTGAGGGTGATTTAATTTTGTTTGGTATAGTTTACGGCTCTGATTCAGATAACAAAATAATGAACCGCTTTGTCGATGAGTACGAATTGTGGTGCAATGAGGGCAAAAATCCGGATATTGCGTCAATCGACCTCGACTTTGCGCTTGACCTACAGAAGAAAAGACTTGACGAAAAGGGTGTAAAGATTCAGACCGCTTTTACCGATAAGGAAACGGTGAAGGATGAAACTCCGGTAAATGCTTGTACTGCCTACGATATGGGCGAATGTAAGAGTAACATTGCGTCAAAGACATATGAGGTTACGGAGAAATACTTTAAAGACGGAAAGAAAAAGAAAAAAATCAAGGACAGATTTTTCTTTTACACAATGATTACAAGGCTTGAAAACCAAAATTCCGAGGTTGCGTGTTCGTGTCCGAACTGCGGTGCGGTAAGCAGTGTAAGAGAGCTTCTCAACGGTTGTAAAAACTGCAAAACTCGCTTTATTATGGACGATTTGTTCCCAAAGGTTACAAACTTCTACTTTGTAAAAACCTATTCGATTGCGGGAAAGTCAACGAAAAAGGTGCTTGCACCGTACTTTCTCGGCGGAATTGTCGCTGTTGCGGCATTTACGGTATGGGTGGTTGTAAAGGACGGAGCTTTTGATCCCGCAACCGCAAATATGCTTTATGAAATCGGCATAAGAGTAATCCCCGTTGTTATTGGTGGACTTGTTGCAGGCTATCTTGCATGGGCATTAAAAACGCTTTTCGGACTTTTTGTCGGTGCGGCAAAGAGCGTTTCTATGATAGGTCCGCACTTCAATTGTCAAAAAAGACTTCCGTGGCTTATGAAAGAGGTTAATCCTAACTTCTCATATGAATACTTTATCGGCAAGGTGCTTGCTCTGCTCAAAATTATGATTTTCAGCGATGATTACACAAACCTCGCAGTTTATGAGGGCAGTCCGATGAAAAATCCTTTCGGAGATATTGTTGACATCAAGTACAGAGGTGTGTCAAAGCTTAATTCATTCAATGTCACAAACGGCTGTTGCTATGTTGATATGACCGTTTACACAACGACCGTGAAGAACAAAAATTCTTCATTTAGGGTTAAAGACGAAAAGTTCAGGCTTACCGTTTGCAGAAGTGTGAACGCTATGGATGACGGAGTTTTCACAATGAAAAAAGTAACCTGTAAAAGCTGCGGAGCAAGCTTTGATGCAACAAGAGAACGCAACTGCCCGTATTGCGGAAATCCTTATCATCTCGGCAACGATGACTGGGTTGTTGTAAGCTTCGGAAAAGGTTAATTTAAAATTCAGAATACATATAATATAAATAAGAGGAAAACGGATATGTTCGGAAAAAACAAATCAACGGGTTCAATCGAGTACATTGTAGTGGGACTCGGCAACCCCGACAGAAAATACGAAAACACTCGTCACAACGCAGGCTGGCTTGCAATTGACCGCATTGCCGACAAGCTCGGTTGTGATGTGAACAAAATAAAATACAAAAGCTTTATCGGCACTTGCACTGTAAACGGCGCAAAAGTTATGCTGATGAAACCCACAACATATATGAACAACAGCGGTCAGGCAGTTGTTGAGGCGATGAACTTCTACAAAATCCCACCCGAAAATGTCATTGTAATTTTTGATGACATTTCGCTTGATGTCGGAAAAATGCGTATCCGTTCAAAGGGCAGTGACGGCGGTCAAAGGGGAATGCGCAGTATCATCTATCTCAGCGGAAGCGATAAATTCCCCCGCATCAAGGTTGGCATAGGCGCAAAGCCAAATCCCGACTGGGACCTTGCCGACTGGGTACTTTCAAAGTTCACTTCCGATGAAATGAAAAAGCTTGATGAAATTTTTGACAATGCCGAAAAAGCAATCGAGCTGATTATTGACGGCAAAACCGACCGTGCTATGAATTTGTTCAACTGAAAAGGGACAAAGAAATGAATAATCTCAACTTTCTTGTTGATGTCCTCAAAGAGTCACCCGTTTTCAAAACGCTTGAAAAGAATGTTAAGCCGGGCAGAACGGTCTGTGCTTCGGGACTTTCAACAATCAACAAATCAAATATCATCTATGCGCTGTGCCACCTCAAGGGCGTCACGGCATTTTGTCTTGCCTCCGATGAAAAAGAGGCGCAAACTCTGTGTAACGACCTTTCGTGCATGGGACTTCGTGCCTATGTTTATCCCGTGCGTGACTTCAACTTTCTTGACTTTCAGAGCCGTTCGCACGAGTACGAGCACGCAAGACTTAAAGTTTTGCTCAAGCTTATCAACCATGAATGTGATGTTGCAATTGCGTGTGTTGATGCGGCGGCACAGCTTACCGTTCCGAGAAATGTGCTTGAACAGTCGGTTATTGAATTTGAAGAGGGCAGGGAGCTCTCACTTGAAAAGGCGACAAAGGCGCTTACTCTGCTCGGCTACGAACGCTTTGATGCGGTAGAGGGCAGCGGTCAGTTTTCGCTGAGAGGCGGTATTCTCGACTTCTTTATGCCCGACAGCGACTATCCCGTGAGATGTGAATTTTGGGGCGATGAAATTACCGACCTCAGCTATTTTGACATTGAAACACAGAGAAGATTTAAAAAGGCTGACAAAATTACGCTTTCGCCCTCAACCGAAATCGTAATTGAGGACAGAGCCGCCCTTGCCGATAAAATTGAACACAAGGCAAAGCTCCTCCGTTCCAAGAACAGCGCCAAAGCCAAGGAAAAACTTTTTTCAGAGGCAGAGCTTATCCGCAGCGGTGCAATGATTGCCAATGCGGACAAATTTATCAATCAGATTTACGATAAACCCGAGTCGCTTTTTGATTATCTCGACAGAAACACCCTCGTTTTTGCGTCCGAATTTACTGCAATTCAGGAACGGGGAAAGTCAATGGACTTTATCAGCAATGAAACCCTTATGCAAGGCTTTGAGGACGGAACTCTTTGCAGAGGTTTTGACCGCTTTGCGCTCACATTCAACGAATGTACCGAGTTTTTGCAAAGTCACGGAACAATCGTGCTTGAAAACTTTGTTCACGGAAGTATGCCTATCAAGCTGTCAGAAATCATCAGCTTTTCAACAAAACAGCTCTCGGCATGGGGCGGTTCGTATAAACAGCTGAAAGAAGATGTTGACGGACTTTTTACCCCCGAAAGCAAGGGCGTTATCTTTGCAGGAACAGAAAGAGCCGCCAAAAATCTTTGTGACACCTTTAACGCAGACGGCATAAACGCTGTTTACAGCGAGGGTGCGGATAAGATTTCAAAGGGCGAATTGCTTGTTATGCAGGGTGCATTGAGTGCGGGTTTTGAGTATCCGTCACAAAAGTTTTTTGCAATAACCTACAGTCAGATTTCGTACCGTCCCGAAAAGTCCAAAAAGAAGAAGAAAAAGACGGGACAGGAAATTTACAGCCTTTCAGAGCTTGCCCCCGGTGATTATGTTGTACACAATGTTCACGGTATCGGTGTGTTCGGCGGTATAAGAAAAATTGATACTCACGGAGTTATAAAGGACTATATCAAGATTGACTACGCAAAGGGCGATGTGCTTTATGTGCCTGTCACACAGCTTGATATGGTTGCAAAATATATAGGCCCGAAAGAGGATTCAAGGGTTAAGCTAAGCCGACTCGGTTCGGGTGACTGGCAAAAGGCAAAGGCAAGGGTTAAAACCTCTGTCAAGGACATTGCCAAGGAGCTTATCGAGCTTTACTCACAGCGTATGAAAGCCAAGGGCTATGCCTTTTCGGCAGATAACGAGTGGCAGAGAGATTTTGAACTCAGCTTTGAATATGACGAAACTCCCGACCAGCTGCGTTGTTGTGAGGAAATCAAGCATGACATGATGCGTTCGTCGCCGATGGACAGACTTCTCTGCGGTGATGTCGGATTCGGCAAAACAGAGGTTGCACTCCGTGCCGCTTTTAAGTGTATTGCAGATTCAAAGCAATGCGCATTGCTCTGCCCCACAACAATTCTCGCATGGCAGCATTATCAGACGGTAATCAAGCGTTTTGAGGGCTATCCCGTTCGTGTGGAACTGCTTTCAAGATTCCGTACCGCAAAACAGCAGAAAGAAATTCTCCAAAAGCTAAAGCGAGGAGAAATTGATATGATTGTCGGAACTCACAGACTTGTGCAGAAGGATGTTGAATTCCGTGACCTCGGACTTGCAATCATAGATGAGGAACAGCGTTTCGGTGTTGCTCAAAAGGAGAGGTTCAAGGAACTGTGCAAAAATGTCGATGTGCTTACGCTCTCGGCTACTCCTATTCCGAGAACCCTCAATATGGCGATGAGCGGTCTGCGTGATATGAGCGTTATCGAAGAAGCACCGACAAACCGTCAGCCTGTTCAGACCTATGTGCTTGAACACGATGATGCGGTTATCAACGAGGCAATCCGCCGTGAGCTCCGCCGTGGCGGTCAGGTGTTCTATCTTCACAACAATGTTGAAACAATTTCTTCATGTGCCGCAAAAATTCAGGAGGCTGTTCCCGAGGCAAAAATCGCAATCGGTCACGGCAAAATGAAAGAGGGCGAGCTCAGCGAAGTTTGGCGACAGATGCTTGAACAGGAGATTGATGTGCTTGTCTGCACAACAATTATCGAAACGGGTGTCGATTTGCCGAATGCCAACACCCTTATTATAGAAAATGCCGACTGTATGGGACTTTCGCAGTTGCATCAGCTCAGAGGCCGTGTGGGCAGAAGCTCACGAAGGGCATATGCCTACTTTACCTTCAGACGGAACAAGGTTCTCACGGAGATTCAGCAGAAAAGGCTTGCCGCAATCAGGGAATTTACAGAATTCGGCAGCGGCTTCCGCATTGCAATGCGTGACCTTGAACTGCGAGGTGCGGGCAATATTATGGGCGCACAGCAGCACGGGCATATGGAATCGGTCGGTTACGATATGTACCTCAAGCTTCTTGATGAGGCAGTAAGCGAGGAAAAGGGCGAGCAGAATGTCACAAAGGACCTCGACTGTCTTATTGATATTTCGGTTGACGCTCATATCCCCGAAAGCTATGTTGAAAGTCTTACACTTCGTCTTGATGTTTACCGCAGAATTGCCGATATCCGCAGTAACGAGGACGCTGACGATGTTATTGACGAGCTGCAGGACAGATTCGGCAAGATTCCGAACTCGGTTCTCGGACTTATCGACATTGCCCTTGTGCGTAACAAGGCTTACTCAATGGGCATTTACGAAATCAGACAGAACGGCACAACGCTCATGCTCTTTGTAAACGAACTCAAATCCCCTCAGGTTGCCGACTTGCTCATTGCTTTGGGCGGAAAGGCAAAGCTTGTTGCCGGAGCAAAACCGTGCGTTGCGGTTGAGTGCAAAAACAGCTCCGCTCCGCTTGAAATCCTCACCAAAATTTTCGGTGTGCAGTAATTTTACGGTATGAAGCCGTAATTTGTTAAGAAAAAACCTCCCGAAAGTACAAAAATACTGTTTTTCGGTGGAAATTCTCAACAAAATTTTATAAAAATGTAGACAATGACGATTTTTTTGTGTATAATCGTAAGGTACATTATCCTGTGAAAGTGTGTTTGCAGGACACTTTGCATTTAATTTTTCAGAAGGACGGTAAAAAACTATGAAGCCTAATATCAAGGTTGGTTCATTTTTACTTGCAATTGTTATGATGTTCTCGGTTTTTGCAATTGCAGGTTGTACACCCACAACTCTTAACAAAGAATGGTCGTATAAGACAAGCGACAACGAGCTTGCCATCGGCGTTTATATCTACTCACTCAATGCAGCTTACAGTCAGGCTGAGTCATTTGCTAAAAAGCTTGACGATTATGATTCGACATCTGACAAGTGGCTTGATGAAAAAATCAAGGACGATGACGGCAACGAGCAGGTTGCAAGAGAGTGGATTAAAGATCAGGCTAAGAAAATGTGCCTCAGCTACCTCGTAGTTGACGAACAGCTTAAAAAGGAAAATGTAAACATCGGTCAGGCAACTCTTGACTCCGCAACAAGTCAGGCTGAAACATACTGGAATGTCGGTCCGTATGCGTCACAGGGTTATGTAATGCCGATGAAGAAGCAGTATGAAAAGTACGGCGTTTCACTCGACAGTTTTGCATACTGCACAACTCTCTACAACACAAAGTATGAGGCTCTCTTCAAAGCAGTTTACGGCAAGGGCGGCTCAAAGGAAGTTTCCGACGCCGACCTTACAAAGTATTTCAAGGAAAACTATACGGACTACTCATATCTTCCCGTGAACCTTTATACATCAACAAAAGATGAGGCAGGTTCATCAAAGAATGTTGCAATGAGCGACAAGGAAATCAAGAAGGTTGAGGATCAGCTTAACGGCTACAAGAATGACCTTAACAAGGGCGGTTCTTTTGATGATGTTATTGCATCATACAAGAAGTCAAGCGGTTCGGGAACAGATTCTTCTGTTTCAAATGTAGAAGTTCTCGACAAGAGCTCAATCGGTGACGAGCTTAAAAAGGCTATCGGCAAGCTTGAAACAGGCAAGGCTGAAACTCTCAAGGTTGGCAGCGGCGACAGTGCAATCTACTATCTCGTTTATAAGAAAGACGTCAACAAGGATGTTGACAGCTATATCGGCAACGAATCAAACAGAGCAAGTGTTCTTGCGTCAATGAAGTCAGACGAATTTTCAAAGTACATTGACGGTCTTGCAGAGAAACTCAAGTATGAAGAAAACACTTCGGTTATTGACAAGTATAAGCCCGAACTCTTCTTCGTTGCGGTTGAGCCAACAACATCGGCGTCAACAACATCGGCATCCGATAAAAGCTCAAAGTAATTGATATCGGACATACAACAGACGCATTTTCAGATTATTCTGAAGAAAGGGGCTTTTATGAAAAAACATTCAAAGCTTTGCGCAATTTTTCTGACGGCACTTTTGAGCATTTCTGCTGTGAGCTTTTCCGTATCGGCAGTCGGTGAGGAGGTTGATCCCGGCGGAGATTCAAGCGTTATTGTTGATCCCGTAGAGCCGGAACCCGAGCCCGAACCGGAACCATCACCGGAGCCTGAGCCGCAGCCGCAGCCCGATCCTGTGTATCCGGACTCGTCGGACAGCTCATCATATGTAGATCCCGGCTATTCGTCAAGTGATTCGTCATATGACAACAACTATAACTATGACAGCAGCTACGACTACAACAATAACAACAGTTATGACAATAATTACAGCAGCAGTCAGACTTACTACTACTCTGAGCCGTCATATGTAGGCGGCGGTCAGTCCTATGTTGCTCCGTCAAATACTGCTCCGTCAGCATCGCTCATCAAGTCTGACGATAACATTGACGAAAAAACTCTTTCAAGCAATGATTGGTCGGATATCGCAAAAAATCTTAAAAATACCGACACATCAGGTTCTGACGGTGATGACTTTAACTTCATCAAGAACAATAACAGCAAGGGCGATAACGGACATTGGATGTTCTATGTTTCACTTGTTTTACTCTCACTCGGTGTTGCAGGCATTGCGTACTTTGTAATTTCAACTGTTCTCAACAGAAAGAAGAGAGTCACAGTCGGCGGCAGAAGTAACGCTCCAAAGAGCAAATCTGCTCAGCCACAGCGTTACAACAGTAACGATGATTATGCCGATGATTACTCATCTTCAGGCAGAAAGTCAGAAAGACGCAGTAAGTACGATACTGCCGAAATTCAGCTTCCAAAGAACAACCAAAAGGGCGGAAGAAGATACAAGTAATTAGATAACTTTATAAAACAAAAGCAGTTCCAAAATCGGAACTGCTTTTTTGTTTGACTGTGTAATTAAATTTTCGCATGACTTCTGTCTGAATGTCAAAATCAGTTTTTGTCATACGGCTTTTTGTATGCCTCTTTGAACGGTTTTACAGTGCCGTCCTTTTCTTCAACGCTTACATTGTCAAGTGTTGCGTTGAACTGTGTGCGGATTTCGCCGAGATAAATTTTGTACAGCTCTTTCTGTTCTTTTTGCTCAGCCTCGGTAAGTCCCTGTTCCTTTTTCTTTTTTGCAAGCTCGTTAATTCTGTCAAGCATCTTTTTATCCATAAGTCAATCCTCCCGACCGTTATTTTGGTTTTGAGAGCAATCTGCTCCAAAGCTATGATATCACACAATCAGCCAAAGTGCAAATTTTCGATTTGTCGGTTGAAAACAAAAATTTTTTGTGCTATCATTCAATTAAAGCCGTTATACGGCAAATTTTTTCGGCGGTGAATTATGGGAAATTTCAGCTTATTACACCCGACAAATTCAAATGCATCCTACAGAACTCTCAACAAAGAGGCACTGAATGATTTGTCGGTTGATTATATATGTGACGCTCTCACAAAAGAGCAGTATGAACGCAACAGCATAAAGCAGCTGCTGATAAATATTACGGATGACGAGGAAGTTATAAAATATCGTTGCGATGTTTTTGAGGATTTTCTCCGTTTTCCAAAACTTCGTGATGATCTATCCGCACTCCTTGTAAAGCTGAACGATTTGCGTGAAATTGAGCGCTTTCAAAAGGATACTGAGGCATCTTCCTTGTGGCAGCTTGTAAACCGACTTCGTGAAATGGACGGCTATGTCGATTGCATTACAAGAATAAAAAACACGCTTGAAACAATTGAAGTAAAGTCGCAGGGTCTGCTTGAGCTTAAGAAAAATGTTCAGTCAATTTACAATGACAGCGGTTTTCCCGAACTAAAAAAGGATATAATAGATACGCTTGCAAAGGCTCAAAAGCTCAAGAGCATTACCCTCGGTGTGAATCTTGACGATTTACTCCGCCCAAAGAGTGTGGGTGTAATCTCACTCAATGACAAAGAATTTACCGACAGCGGTATTCTCAAAAGATTTATGAAGTTTACAAACCGTGACAGCGAACTGCATCACGGCAACGATGTTTCGGGATTTTTAAGCTTTCATCCGTCCAATCCGTCAACCTCGCAGTTCGGGCTGGGACAGTTTGTTGTGGGCGCTCAGCAGGATGTAAACCACACTATGAACAGCTCGCTGACCGGCGCAGATCCTATGTCTGATGCACTCAAAAATGTTGTGACAGATATCCTCCGCAGAACCGTAAATGACATAAAATCAATGCTCAACAGATATGTCAATGTCAGCGGCTACTCGTTCGTTTCGCTTATGCCCGAAATCATTTTCTATATTCGTTTTGCAGAGCTTTGCGATAAGATGAAAAAGAAAAATCTTCCGCTGTGCAAGGCAGAAGTTTTGCCCAAGGAGGACAGAAACTGCTGTCTTAGAAATGTTTACAACCTCAAACTCGGCATAAAATCGGCAAACGGTGAGAATTTGGATATTGTCACAAACGATATTGATTTTAACGATGACAGGCGAATTTACATTCTGACAGGTCCGAATCGTGGCGGTAAAACCACTATTACTCAGGCGGTCGGACTTGCGTTTCTGCTTGCACAGAACGGAATATATGTTCCTGCAACGCAGATGAAATTCAGCCCCTGCGACAGCATTTTTACGCATTTTCCTGCCGATGAAAACGATACCGTTGACCTCGGCAGACTCGGTGAAGAAAGCAAAAGACTTGCCGAAATTTTCTCCACGGCAAGCCGTTACAGTCTGCTTTTGCTCAACGAAAGCCTTGCAACAACCAATGTTGCCGAGGGCTTGTACATTGCCCGTGATGTTGTCAAATCAATGCGATATCTCGGCACAAGGGCGATTTTTAATACCCATATGCACGATTTAGCTCGCAATCTTGACGAGGTGAACACAACCGTAAAGGGCGACAGCAAGATTGAAAGTCTGGTAACAGGTGTCGAAAACGGACAGCGATCGTTCAAGGTTTTCATCGCTCCGCCTCAAGGTGTAAGCTATGCCAAAGACATTGCCGAAAAATACGGTGTAACCTTTGACAAAATCAAAAAACAGATTGATCGGCAGCGTGTCGCTGCACCCGGTTCGGGAAGATAGTATGTAATATTAAAAGCATATTATGCCCGAGCGGAAGTTTTTTTAAAATTGAAAGTTGAAAATGGAAAATTGAAAATTACGGTCGGGCAGACAGTTTGCAAAATGCAAATCATTGTCGCCCGACTGTTTTTGTATATATAGAAGTTGCGTTTAAATGTAGGAGCGGATATTATCCGCCCGCACGGCGGTTCTCCCTTACAAAATAGCA
>OIYG01000564.1_pt1 | contig 34978 bp, 36 predicted proteins | sample 1587861 | NCBI WGS metagenome assembly OIYG01 (sample SAMN03283272) | human gut metagenome | biome: human-associated habitat; material: feces | host: Homo sapiens | place: Peru | collected 2012 | reverse complement strand
ATTTAAGTAAAGATAAGATGGCTATGCAAAGACTTAAAGATGCTGCAGAAAAAGCAAAGAAAGACTTGTCTGGAGTTACTACTACACAAATTTCACTTCCATTTATTTCACAAGGTAGTGATGGTCCACTTCATTTAGAGACTACACTTACTAGAGCAAAATTTGAAAGTTTAATTAGTGATTTAGTTGAATCTACTTTGGAACCAGTAAGAAAAGCAATGAAGGATGCTAAACTTACAAGTAAGGATATAGATAAGGTTATATTAGTTGGTGGATCAACACGTATACCATGTGTTCAAGAATTAATTAAGAAAGAACTTGGAAAAGAACCACATAAGGGAGTAAATCCTGATGAAGTAGTTGCTATGGGTGCTGCTATTCAAGGTGGAGTTTTGACTGGAGAAGTTAATGATATAGTACTTCTTGATGTTACACCATTATCACTTGGTATTGAAACACTTGGTGGAGTTATGACAGTGTTAATTGAAAGAAATACTACAATTCCTACTAGTAAGAGTCAGGTATTTTCTACTGCTGCAGATAATCAACCTGCTGTTGATATTCATGTATTACAAGGTGAAAGACCAATGGCTGCAGATAATAAGACACTTGGAAGATTCCAACTTACTAATATTCCACCTGCACCAAGAGGAGTTCCACAAATTGAAGTTACATTTGATATAGATGCTAATGGTATTGTTAATGTTAAGGCAAAAGATTTAGGTACTAACAAAGAACAATCTATTACAATTACTGCAAGTAATACTTTAACAGATGAAGAAATAGATAAAATGATGAAGGAAGCAGAAGCAAATAAAGAGAAAGATGCTAAGAAGAAAGAAGAAGCAGATGCTAAAAATGATGCTGAACAAGTAGTGTTAATGACTGAAAAAGCTTTAAAAGATCTTGGAGATAAAGTAAGCAAAGATGAAAAAGAAGAAACTGAAAAGTTAATCGATAAGACTAAGAAAGCAATTGAATCAAATGATGTTGAAAAAATAAAGAAAGCAAAAGATGAATTACTTACTAAAGCAAATGCTCTTGCTACAAAGGTATACGAAGAAGCTTCTAAGAAACAAGAAAGTGAAAAATCTAATACTACTGAAGAAGAAAATACTAATAACAAGAAGAATGATGATGATGTAGTAGATGCTGAATTTGAAGAAAAATAAAAGAAAGTTCTAGGAAACTAGAACTTCTTTCTGGAAATAAGAGGTTATATTATGAATAAGAAAGATTACTATGAGGTACTTGGGGTAGAAAAGACTGCTACTGATGCTGAGATTAAATCAGCATTTAGGAAATTAGCAAAAAAATATCATCCTGATGTATCTAAAGAAGAGAATGCTGCTGAAAAATTTAAAGAAGCACAAGAAGCGTATGCAGTTTTATCAGATCCTGAAAAAAGAAAACAATATGATCAGTTTGGTCATGCAGCATTTGCTAATGGTGGATCTGGAGCAGGTGGTTTTTCATCATATGGTGGTGCTGGATTTGATTTTGGTGATATGAGCGATATATTTGACGATTTATTTGGAGGTATGGGTTTTTCATCTTCAAGAAGAAGAGGAAGTACTAATCGTGCTACAAGGGGAAATGATGTACTATACAAAATGACTATTTCTTTTGAAGAAGCAGCATTTGGTTGCAAAAAAGATATAGATATTGATGTTGTAAGTACTTGTTCAAATTGTCATGGTGAAGGTGGGTTTGAAAAGAAAACTTGTAGTGAATGTAGAGGTAGTGGTACTATAACTAAAGAACAACATACTATTTTAGGAAGTTTCTTATCTAAAACTACATGTCCTTATTGTAATGGTACAGGAAGTACTTTTGAAAAGAAATGTAGTACTTGTCGTGGAACAGGTAAAGTTAAAGAGAATAAAACCATTACTGTAACTGTTCCTGCGGGAATTGATACTGAAAATAGATTAAGACTATCTGGTAAGGGTGGTGAAGGAAGTAATGGTGGACCAAATGGAGATTTATATATAGAGTTTACTGTTCGTGATCATGATTACTATAAAAGAGTAGATGATGATATATATTTAGATGTTCCACTTACTATTACTGAGGCAGTACTTGGTTGTAAGAAAGAAATTCCTACGTTATATGGTAATGTATTTTTAACTATACCTGAGGGTACACAAGGTGAAGAAAAACTTAGACTTAAAGGAAAGGGTATTAGTAATGTTAATACAAAGAAAAAAGGAGATATGTATGTTGTTATTAAGGTAATTATTCCTGAGAAGATTACTAAAGAGCAAAGAAAATTATTTGAAAGTTTAAGTGAGACAGAACTAGATAATACTTCTTTTATAAAGAGATTTAAGAAGTTTATTAGGGATAATATTAAGTGAATCTTTAGATAATATTAGAAAACAAACAATATAGTTTGTTTTCTTTTTGCTATCTAAAAAAACATATTGAATTATTTTTGAATTTGTTATAGAATATAATATATAAAAAGAAGGAGTGATTATATGTATTTATATAATTCTTTAACTAGAAGAGAAGAGAAGTTTATACCTAATAAGGAAGGTCATGTAAAGATATATACTTGTGGTCCTACAGTTTATAATTATGCACATATAGGTAATTATCGTAGTTATATTTTTGAAGATATTTTAGTAAAGGGATTAGAATATTTAGGATATGAAGTAGAAAGAGCAATGAATATTACTGATGTAGGTCATCTATCAGGAGATGTTGATACTGGAGAGGATAAGATGGTTGTTCAGGCGAAGAATTTACACAAGGATGTATTGGAAATTGCTAAATTTTATACTGAGGCATTTAAAGATGGATTTAATAAACTTAATTTAAGATGGCCTAGTATAGTTGTTCCTGCAACATCTTGTATTGATACTTATATTGAAATGATTACTAAATTACTAGAAAAGGGATATGCTTATCAATCAAATGGTAATGTTTATTTTGATATTAGTAAGTTAGAGAAATATAATGTTTTTTCTAATCAAGATAGTGAAGATATGATTGTTGGTGCAAGAGATAGTGTTACTGAAGATATGGGGAAGAAAAATCCTTCGGACTTCGCTTTATGGTTTACTAAGAGTAAGTTTGAAAATCAAGCGTTAAAATGGGATAGTCCGTGGGGAGTAGGATATCCTGGATGGCATATTGAATGTTCTGGGATTAGTTATAAATATCTAGGAGAATACTTAGATATACATTGTGGTGGAATAGATAATAAATTTCCACATCATACTAATGAAATTGCACAAAGTGAAAGTTTTTTAGGACATAAATGGTGTAATTATTGGTTTCATGTACTTCATTTAACTGGTAAAAATGGTAAGATGAGTAAGAGTAGTGGGGAATTTATTACTATTAATACTCTAATAGAAAAGGGATATGATCCTATTGTTTATAAATTCTTTTGTCTAGGTAGTGACTATAGAAAAGAGTTAGTATTTAGTTATGACGCAATGGATTCTAGTACTAACACATATAAGAAATTACTTAATAAAATTAGTAACTTAAGTGATGATGGTGCACTAGAAGAAGATAAGATTAAAATATATCAAGATAAATTTAGGGATGCTATTAATAATGATTTAAATACGGCTTCTATGCTTACTGTTTTATATGATGTATTAAAGAGTGATTTAAATGATAGAAGTAAGAAGTATTTAATAAGTGACTTTGATAAGGTACTTTCATTATCTTTGATAAATGATAAAAAGGAAGAAGTTAAAATAGATAATGAAGAGTTTATACTTAGTAAGATAGAAGAAAGAAATACTGCGAAGAAAGAAAAAAATTATCTTCTTGCAGATAAGATAAGAGAAGAATTAAGTGATATGGGTATTATTCTTGTTGATACAAGAGAAGGTACTACATATAAGAAAGCATAATACATAAATTAGTACATAATTTATATTAGATTATATAAAAAGAATAGATTTCTTAAAAAAAATCGTATTTCAGTTGACAAAATAGCGAAATTATACTATAATCTATATCGAAACGGAAAGAAGATGTATTTATCTCACCTGATTACAATAATAGTAATAGGTTAAAAGCCATGATTTTAATTAATAATAATTATAATAATATTAGTGCTTTTTATGATGAATACATATATCTTTATGTATTCATTTTTATAATTTATTGGAGGTGTTTGTTATAGCAAATGTTAGGGAAAACCCTATAAATGAACAAATAAGATGTAGGGAAATGATGGTAATTGGTCCAAATGGAGAACAACTTGGAATTAAAAGTAAACAAGATGCACTTACTCTTGCAGGGTATGCTGGATTTGATTTAGTTTTAATGAGTGATACTTCTAATCCACCTGTATGTAAAATTATGGATTATAATAAGTTTAAGTATGAAAAGAAAAAGAAGTTAAAAGAAACTCAAAAGAAACAAAGAGAAATGACAGTAGATACAAAAGAATTTAGATTATCTGTTACAATTGACAAGCATGATTTTGAGACAAGAGTTAAAAATGCAAGAAAAAATTTAGAAAAGGGATCAAAAATTAAGGCTAGTATTAGATTTAAAGGCCGTCAAATCGCGCATCCTGAACTTGCTAAAGATGTACTTGAAAAATTTGCTTTATCTTTAGAGGATATAGCAGAAGTAGAAATTAAGCCAAATATTGAAGGCAGAAGTATGTATATGCAATTAACACCTAAAAAATAAGAGGAGGAAAATAAAATGGCAAAAAATAAAATGAAAACTCATAAAGCATCAAGCAAAGTATTTAAAGTTAGACAAAGTGGTTCAATAAAAATAACTCATCAAGGAATTAACCATAATACTGGAAAAAACAGTGCAAAAAGAAGCAGACAAAAAAGAAAAAATAGTGAATTAAGTAAAGCAGATTACAAGAGAATTAAAACAATTATAGGATAGGAGAGATGTTAAATGACAAGAGTTAAAGGCGGAACAGTAGCACGTGCTAGAAGAAAAAAAGTTTTAAAACAAGCAAAAGGATATTTTGGTAGTAAACATAGATTATATAAAACTGCTCATGAACAAGTTATGCATTCAGGACAATATGCATTTCGTGATAGAAGACAAAATAAGAGAAACTTTAGAAAGTTATGGATTACAAGAATTAATGCAGCATGTAGAGAAAATGAAATTAGTTATTCTAAGTTTATAAATGGTCTTTCTTTAGCAGGAATTGCAGTAAATAGAAAGATGCTTTCTACAATTGCAATTGAAAGTCCAAAGGATTTTAGTGAATTAGTTAAAATTGCTAAAGATGCACTTGATGGAAAAAAATATGCTCCAAAGAAAGTAGCAAAAGCAGAAACTAAGAAAGAAGAAGTAAAAGAAGTTAAAGCAACTACTAAGAAAGAAACTAAAAAAGATACTAAAGAAGTAAAAGAAACTAAGGCAACTACTAAAAAAACAACTGCTAAAAAAGAAAAAGAAGTTAAATAATTAAAAATATTTACAAAAACGTCTAGATAGACGTTCTTTTTTTTGATATAATTATTATGGTGAAGTAAGATGTTAAAGAAAATAATAGACTATATTTTAATTTTTATGTTACTTATATGGGGATATTTAATTATAAGCGATTATATAAGGGTTAAAAATGATAAAGAAGCAAAGTATTGTATAGATAAAAAGATATATGAATATTATGATGGTACAGTTGAAAAGTGTATGGGAGTATTATATACTGTTTATTATTACGATAGGGATAGTATTAATATAAAAAAAGAATTTGGACCTTTTTGGAAGGAAATGCATGAGTAATGGATTATAGTATTAAGATAGATTCTTTTGAGGGACCACTAGATTTACTTTTACATCTTATTAAGGAAAAGAATATTGATATTTATGATATATCTATTGATGAGATTACTAAAAGTTATTTAGATTATATTAACAAGATGGAAGAATTAAATATTAATGTTGCTTCAAGTTATTTAGTTATGGCTGCAGAACTTATGGAAATTAAGTCTAGAAGTCTTCTTCCTAGCGTTAATTCTACTGATGAGGAAAGTAATGACGAGGAAGAGAGTACTAGAGAAAACTTGATTAATAGATTAGTAGAGTATAAGAAATATAAAGAGATGACGGAAGTATTTAAAGATTTAGAAATTAAAAGAAATGATATATATGTTAAGTCTCCAGAAAATATTAATGATTACATAGAAAAAGAAATATATAATAATGATATGGATGTAGAGTTGTTAGTTAATGCAATGAGAGATTTTCTTGAGAGAAAAAGATTAGAGAAACCACTTAAGACAAAGATTACTAATAAAGAGTATAGTGTTAAGGTAAGAAAAGATGATATAAAAAAGATACTTAAGGTAAGAGGTAAAGTTCAATTTGATGAGTTATTTGAGGAATATAATAAGGGTTATATTGCAGTTACTTTTTTGTCAATATTAGAACTTGCTAAGGAACAAGAATTAAAGATAGTTCAGGAACATAATTTTGATAATATTTTGATAGAAGGTGAAAGTTAATGATAGCAATATTAGAGGGTCTTTTATATATTCAGGGAGATATGGGACTTACTATAGAACAAGTTATGGATATATTAGAAGTTAATATGGATGATGCAAAAAAGTTAGTATATGAGCTTAAAAGTATTTATGATAATGATGTTAATAGAGGACTTAGAATAAATTTTTTGGGTAATACTTTCAAACTTACTACTAAAGAAGAACATAAAGAATACTATAGGAAGTTATTAGTAGATTCAAAGAAAGATGTACTATCTAATTCAGCATTAGAGGTACTTGCAATTATTGCTTATAACGAACCTATTACGAGGGTAGAAATAGATAAAATTAGAGGGGTAGAATCTGTTTATCTTTTAAGAAGATTACTTGCAAAAGGACTTATAAAGGAGTGTGGAAGGAGTGATATACCAGGAAGACCTATATTATATAAGACAACTGATGAATTTTTAGATTGTTTTGGGCTTTCTAGTAAGGAAGATTTGCCTAAGATAGAAATTAATTCTAGTGAAGAAGAAAATGATAATGATGAGACAGATTTATTTAAATCTAAATATGTAGAAGAGGAGTGATTAAAGTTATGTATGATTATACATATTATGGGGATTATGGTTATGATAGTGCTTTTAGTGTAGGAGAATTTGCTATATTTGGAACAGGTACTTTACTTATTGGGGCAGGAATATCTATTCTTATCTTTGTTGCATTATGGAAGATATTTAAGAAAGCTGGTAAGAAGGGTTGGGAAGCAATTATACCTATCTATAATATAATTGTATTATTAGAGATATCTGGACTTCCTACTTGGTATTTAGTTTTATATTTAATACCATTTGTTAACATTTATGCGATGTTTAAAACTTATATAGAATTATCTAAGAAGTTTGGTAAGGATAGTGGATTTGGAGTATTAATGGTATTCTTTCCTGTTATTTGTATGCCTATTTTAGCGTTTAGTAATTGTACTTATAAAAGTAAAGATGTAGTAAATAATATATAGAATTTAGGGTGAGAAATAGTGAATATAATTGATATTATTGATAAGAAAAGAAGAAAAGAAGAACTTACTGATGAAGAGATTGGTTATGTTGTTAATGGTTTTGTAAGTGGTGATATAAAAGATTATCAAATGAGTAGTTTACTTATGGCAATTACTATTAATGATATGACTGATAATGAGGTATATAGTTTAACTAAATATATGTTAAATAGTGGTAGTAAGATAGATCTTTCTATGTTTAATAATGTCTGTGATAAACATTCTACTGGAGGAGTTGGAGATAAGACTACTTTAATTATTTCTCCAATAGTATCTTCTTGTGGTGTTGATGTTGCTAAAATGAGTGGAAGAGGACTAGGTTATACTGGTGGTACTATTGATAAGTTAGAATCTATACCTAATTTTAATGTTAATCTTACTAAGGAAGAATTTATAAAAGAAATTAATGATATTGGTATGTCTATTGTTAGTCAAACGGAAGATTTAGTTATTGCAGATAAAAAGATATATGCTTTAAGAGATGTAACTGGTACAGTATCTTCGGTACCACTTATTGCAAGTTCTATTATGAGTAAGAAGATTGCTTGTGGTTCAAAGAATTTGGTTATTGATTTAAAGTGTGGTAGTGGTGCTTTAATTAATACTATGAAAGATGCTAAAAGACTTGCTAGACTTATGGTTAATATTGGTAAGAATAATGGTATTAGAGTAGTATGCTTAATTACTAATATGGATATTCCTTTAGGTAATAATGTTGGTAATGCTCTAGAAGTAAAAGAAGCAATGGAAATACTTAAGGGAAATAAGATGTGTAATTTATATAAACTATGTATAGAATTATCAAGTTATATGGTTAGTTTGGGACTTAATATAGATTATACTGTTGCAAAAAATAAGGTATTAGATAGTATTAATAGTGGTAAGGCGTATAATAAGTTTTTAGAATTTGTTAAATATCAAAAAGGCGATATAAATAATCTTCCTAGTGCATTATATAAGTGTGAAATAAAAAGTAATGAAGAAGGATATTTAACTAGTATAGATGCTCTTGGTGTTGCTAAGATTAGTTTTTTAACTGGTAGTGGTAGAACTAGTAAGGAAGATAAGATAGATTATGGAAGTGGAGTAGTTATTAATAAGAATATTAATGACTATGTAAGAAAAGGAGATACTATTTATACTATATATTCTAATAAGAAGATAAGTGTAATAGATACTAAATGTTATACTATTTCTAAGGATAAAAAAGAAGACTTAAAATTAATATATGAAGTTATAAAATAAGTAAGAAGATATGTAGATGTTTCTGGTTTACATATTTTTTCTTTTTTGTGCAAAATTATATTATGTATTGACAAATTATTTATGGTGTTGTATTATGTAATTGTACTATTTATAGTAGTACAATTTAGGAGGAGTTATGTTTAAGATACTATTTATAATTATTTCAATATTTTCTTCAGTATATGCAACTTACTTTTTAGTAATGGCATGTGGAATATTTAAGAGGGATGATAAGAAGATATTAGATAAGAAAATTAATAAGTTTGCAATACTTATTGCAGCGAGAAATGAAGAAGGAGTTATTGGAAATTTAATTGATAGTTTAAAGAAACAGAATTATCCTAGTGATAAATATGAAATTATTGTTATAGTTAATAATTGTACTGATAATACTTTAGATGTTTCTAAAGAACATGGTGCAAGTATAATTGAATGTAACGAGAAAGTTAAATCTAAAGGTGAAGTACTTAAGTATACTTTTAATAAATTAGATAAGAGAAAAGATATAGATGCTTATGTTATATTTGATGCAGATAATTTAGTACATGAAGATTTCTTACAAAAGATGAATGATATGATTAATAGGGGATATGCTTTAGCACAAGGATTTAGAGATACTAAAAATGTGAGTGATAATTGGTTAAGTAGTAGTTATGCACTTTTATACTATATGCAAAGTTTATTTATTAATAAAGCAAGATATAATTTAGGTAAATCATCATTTTTAAATGGTACTGGCTTTATGGTTAAAAAAGAAGTTATTGATAAGCATGGGTTTAATCCTGTTACTTTAACTGAGGATATAGAGTTTACCGCAATATGTGCAGTTAATGATGAGAAGATTGCTTTTTGTGAGGATGCTATTACGTATGATGAACAAGTGTCATCTTTTAGAGATTCTTTAAAACAAAGAAAAAGATGGTCTTTTGGTACGGTTCAATGTTTAAAGAATTACTTTTGGCCACTTCTTAAGAAAGGGTTAAAAGAAGGTAAGTTAGAGTGTTTTGATATAATACTATTTTATCTTTCTGTGGTATTGCATGTAGTAACAGCGATTAGTTCACTTAGTTATTCTATATATTTATTTTTTACAATTAAGAGTTTTACTATATCATCATTGATGTTTGTTATATCTCCTTTTGTAGGTTATATAATTGGGGTTATATTTAGACTTTTTGTAATTAAAAAAGTAAATAAGAGTGTTAAAGAAAATATTGGGGGTATATTATTATTTGATTTATTCTTAATTAGTTGGCTTCCTATTAACTTTATATGTCTATTTAAGAAAGATGTAAGTTGGGATCAAATTAAACATAATAGAAATATTAGTGTTAATGATTTGAATATGTAATTATATATAAGGTTTGGAATGGATATTTTATCTATTCTTTTTTTAAAAATTCCTTTACAAAAATTAAAAATATTGCTATACTTAAAGTATATAAAATAGAGATAGGTGATATTTAATGGTTCAGGATTTAGTACATACTAAAACTATAGATGCTAGGTTTGTAAATAAGATTTTATCTCATTGTCCTAATTATGATTATATTATAAATTATGATTATGTATATGGAGATAATATTACAGAAAAGTTAATTGATTGGTATAGAGAACTTATTTTTGCGGTTACTACTGATGATGAAAAACAGTTTAAAGTAATTGAAGCAATTGATCGAGGATTATATTTATATTTAAAAGATAGTAAGTATAAGAAAGAATTTAAGAAAGAGATAACTTCTTTAGATTTAGATTTAGAAAATAAATACTCTATAAAGAAACTTATAAAGAAGATAATTGTTTTTACTGGGAAATATGAGCAGAAACAAATTATGGAAATTACAAGTTCAAAGTGGATATAGTGATAAGGAGAAGTGTATAACTTATGGATGGTAAACAAAGAATAAAAGAAGAAGTATACAAAGATTTGGGGGTAGAGTCTTCGCTTACTCCAGGATTTAATGTTTTACTAGGAAAGAAATTGTTTGAGAATTTAAGTGAAAATGATTTTGATCCTGAAAGGGTGGTTAATGGAGAAAATAATAAATACCTCGTTTTTGGTTTACCTTCATTCTATATTAATAAATATTTAACGGAAGGAATTAAATTAAAAGGTGTTGATTTAATTGTTATGTCTAGTCATGCAAATGATTTAGAGAAATGTTATAATAATAAAAGAAAAAAAATAGAGTATGAATTATATGATAAGTTATCTCGTGCTAGTAGTAAGGAAAAGATTGTATCTTTGATAGATCATGCTGTTAACGGAGTGTTTACAGATATAAATAGAATTTATACTGGGGTATTAGATTATGTTGTTTCAAAGAATGTTGATAATGAGAAAAGAGATAATAATTTCCTTTGGATAAAAGATAATTTAGCTATTTATACTAAAGTTAAAAATGAAGAAATGGCAAAAGTTAAGGAAAAATTAGATAGTGAAAAAGATAAGAGTTTACTTGGTGATGCTAGAAAATTATTGCTTGAATATATGAATAGTGATTATGATAATAGGATTGGTTTTTGTACTGATAGAAATATTGATTTAGCATATTTTGATAAATTACTTAATGTGGTAGAAAAGTATGATTATTCTTTATATGAAGAATATAAAATGTTTGTTAAAGAAAAAAGACATAAACAAATAGAAGACGTAGTAGGTAATTTTAAAACAATAGTTAATGGTATTACGAATGGTGTGGAAGAAAATGGTAAAGTAAGAAATTATGATTTACTTGATTATTCACTTGCTACTAATTTAAATTTTGAAGATTTCCAAACGTTATGTAGAGAGGCTAATTTAAGAGGAGATAAATTTAGAAAAGTAAGAGCATTTGTTGCTAAGAATATGAATGTTGGTTCTAAGAAAACAAAAACGGTGTTAGATGAAAAACTTATTATTGGTAATAAAGAAATATCTATGGAAGAAAAAGAGTATGTACTATCATATTTAAAAAAACATCATGTTGCATTCAATGAGAAAGTTTATATGCTTGCATTAAGAAGGTATTTAAATGGTACTTTAGATGTAGAAGAACAAAAGGTTAAGAAAAAATAAAGAATCTTAACTTTTTTAATTAATCAACAGAGATTATTTAATTTTTTTAAATTTTGTCTTGACTTTTATTTATTTGTATGATATTTTAAATTTAGAGAAGATATGTTATTAGTGCTGAGAATTTCATCTTTAATGATGGTAAACTTTCACACTGAACATTATAGCAATAGATTTTTAAAAAATACCATCTGAGAGTAGGTGGTATTTTTTGTAAAAGTATAAAATTTATTCTTAAAAGGAGGTGTTATATGAAAAAAAAGTTTTTTTATGTTTTACTATTTTTGTTCATTACTGGTTGTAATAAAACTAATGTTGTTAATCAACCACTATTGAATTTTAGTGATGAAAAATCCAGCAATAATTTAGCAGAAATATATACTTTTCCTGATGGAACAAAGGTATATTCGGAATTTGCTAATATTGAATTCGTAATAAGTGATGAAAGGGTTGATTTGTATGATGGCTTTAAATTAGGCAAAATTACGATTGATGAAATAATTAGTAAAATGACCTACAAAGATTCTGCAAATGATGGCGGTTCTAAGATTTATTATTTTGAGGTTGGTGATAATGATTTAGCAGATAGAGATTTTACTCTTGTTCAGTGTCATAAAATTATCTCTATCGAAGATGAAATATTAAAATATAATACTGATATTATTATTGGAACAAATCAAAATATAATAGGAAAATGTGGATTTTAAACTTAAAAAGAAAAATGTTTGATAATGAATATATGATATGTTAAAAATAAGAAGAATCTAAGATAAAGAAATAGATTCTTTTTTATGTATAATTATATAAAACAAATGTATGGTAGTGATTGACATAATTAGAGGGTTATGATATTATGTAAGAAGTAGAAATTATTTATAGTATTTTAGGAGGTGATAAGATATGTACGCTAAGGTTATAGTAGAAGTAGGAGTTAAAAATGTAGATAAGATGTTTACATATATTGTTCCTAAAGAGGTGGAGAAAGATATTAAGGTTGGTTCTAGAGTTAGAGTTAGTTTTGGTAATACTTTTTTAGAGGGTTTTGTTCTTGCTCTTACAAATAATATAGAGGATAATTCTTATGAACTTAAAAGTATTAGTGAATTAGTAGATTTAGTGCCTATTCTTAATAAAGAGATGTTACTTTTAGGTAAGAAGATACAAGAATATACTTTATGTAGTTTAATTAGTGCATATCAAGTTATGTTACCTAAGGCACTTAAGGCTAGTATAAATACTAATATTAATAAGAAGGAAATAAGATATGCTGTTTTAAATAAAGATAGTTCTTATGTATTAGAGTATATAGTTAAGTGTAAGTATATAAATCAAGTTAATTTTTTAAATAAATTACTTAAGGAGAATATGCTTAGGGTAGATAAGTTAGATAGTAGTATTAATACTTTAGTTAAGAAAGAGATAATTAAGTTTATATATAAAGAGGATTATAGATATAAATATAATACTGATAGTAGTGATAATAGAGTTGTTTTAAATGATGAACAAAGAAAGTGTGTAGATACTGTATGTGATAATTTAAATAAGAGTATTACTTATTTGTTATATGGTGTTACTGGTAGTGGCAAAACTGAAGTATATATGAATATTATTGAAAGAGTTAGAAATATTGGTAAGACTGCGATTATGCTAGTTCCTGAGATTAGTTTAACTCCCCAGATAGTAGAAAGATTTACTTTAAGATTTGGTAAAGATATTGCTATTTTACATTCTGGGTTAAGTGATGTAGAGAAATATGATGAATACAGAAAGATAGTTGAGGGAAAAGTTAATATTGTTATTGGAGCAAGAAGTGCTATATTTGCGCCTTTAGATAATCTTGGGGTAATAATTATAGATGAAGAGCATTCACAGACTTATAAGCAAGAAAATAACCCTAGATATCATGCAATTGAAGTTGCTAAGTTAAGAAGTAAATATCATAGTTGTCCAGTAGTTTTAGGAAGTGCTACTCCATCACTAGAAAGTTTTGCAAGGGCAATGAATAAGAATTATCAGTTACTTACTTTAACTAAACGTGCTAATAATATGAAGTTACCTAATGTTAGTATTGTTGATATGAGAGAAGAAGTAAAGAAAGGTAATTTTATATTTTCTACGGAACTTACTAATAAGATTAAGGATAGATTAGAAAAAAAAGAACAGATAATACTTCTTCTTAATAGAAGGGGATACTCTAGTATTATTAGGTGTAGTAAATGTGGTGAGGTAGAGAAATGTCCTAACTGTGATATTAGTTTAACTTATCATAAGAGTAGTAATAATTTGAGATGTCATTACTGTGGATATTCGAAAGTATGTCCCACTGTTTGTAGTAATTGTGGAGATGATGATATTAAGGGAGTTGGGTTAGGTACTGAAAAATTAGAAGAGTATATAGTTAATAATTTTAATGCTAGAGTTGTTAGAATGGATGCTGATACTACAAGTAAAAAGGGTAAGCATGAAGAAATTATTAAAGAGTTTGGAATGGGTAAGTATGATATTCTTTTAGGTACTCAAATGATTGCTAAAGGACTTGACTTTCCTTTGGTTACGTTAGTTGGAGTTATTAATGCAGATATTACTTTAACTATACCAGATTTTAGAAGTAGTGAAAGAACTTTTCAGTTATTGTCGCAGGTGTCAGGTAGAGCAGGAAGAGGAGCATATCCTGGGGAAGTAGTAATTCAAACATATAATAAGGATCATTATAGTATTAATCTTGCAAAGAATCATGATTATATTAGTTTTTATAAAGAAGAGATGAGTATTAGAAAGATGCTTAATTATTCACCATATTATTTTATTACTTTAGTTAAAATTAGTTCAAAAGAGTATGAATTAGGGTTTAAACATGCGAATAAGATTAAGGATTATTTAAGAAACAATATAAGTAGTGATAGTATAATATTAGGTCCTACGATGGCTAGTATGTTTAAGATAAATAATATATATAATTATCAGTGTATTATTAAGTATAAGAAAGATGATAAGTTAATTAAAGCTTTAACATATATAGATAATATATATAAGACTAATAATAAGGTTAATGTAGAAATAGATGTTGATCCAATAAGATTATAAAAAATAAAAAAGTACTAGAAATTTTCCTAGTATTTTTAATGGTCTATATCTAAATTATCATCATCATATTCTTCTGCTTCAATATAATCAGCAGGGGACATTCTTTCTTCTTTAGCGATTTTTTTATCTTCTTTAGATAGGCCCCATAGTTCTGCTTCTTTATCAAATTCTATATCTTTATATGATTTAGTATCTTTTTTGTTGTTGATGTTATTTTTCTTTGTATTTTCTTTTGGAGTTATATAGATTTCTTTATGATGTTTAGTATTATTATTTGTAAATAATCCTAATATAAGGTTTATAATACATTCAAATATTATTATAATTATTTTTATAAAGATATAGATAAGATAGAAAGTAAGCTTAAGTATATATAGTGAAATATTGATGGGTAAAAGTAATAATTTAATCATAGTACACCTCTAGGTATATTATAACATATTTAGTATATATTTTTGATAAAAAGATGAAAATGTTAACGTATGGTTAATTAGTTCTTGTAAAATTTTGAAAAATACTATATAATACTATTAGATTTTGAGGTGAAATAGATGGAAAGATTACAAAAAGTTATAGCAAATTTAGGCTATTGTTCAAGGCGTCATGCTGAAGAGTTAATAATTAATAATCAAGTTATGGTTAATGGAGAAGTTATAAATACACTTGGAAGTAAGGTAAAAAAGGGAGATACTATAGTAGTAGAAGGTAATATTTTAGATAATAATAAAAACTATGAATATTATTTGCTTAATAAGCCTAGAGAGGTTATATGTTCAGCGAGTGATGATAAGAATAGAAAGACAGTAGTAGATTTAATAGATACTACTACTAGAATATATCCTGTTGGAAGATTAGATTATGATACTACAGGGCTTATTTTACTTACTAATGATGGAGAACTTACTAATTTACTTACACATCCTTCTTCAAATATAGATAAGGTATATGTTGCTAAGATTAATGGTATACTTACAGGAAAAGATATACATTTACTTACTAAGGGAGTTATTATTGATGGAAAAAAAACATATCCAGCGAGAGTTAAGGTAAAAAGTGTAGATAAGTATAAGAATAAGAGTATAGTAGAAATTACTATTCATGAAGGTAGAAATCATCAAGTTAAGAAAATGTTTGAAACTTTAGGATATGAAGTATTAAAATTAAAGAGAGAAAAGTATGCATTTTTAACTTTAGATAAGGTTAATGTAGGAAAATATAGAGCACTTACTTTTAAAGAAGTATCTACTTTATATGGGTTATGTAAGAAAAATAAATAGAAGTAGCTAATGCTATTTTTCTTTATCTAAAATTTTATGGTAAATTATGTTATTATGTTGACAAAATTAGTTATATTTCATATAATTATAGAGCATAAAAGAAAGGAGAAAATTATATGAAGAATATATTAAAAACACTTAAAAATTCTATAGTATCTATAATACTTATTATTATATGTTTAGTTATACAAGCTTTTTTAGATTTATCACTTCCTACATATACTTCAGATATTGTTAATAATGGTATTGTGAATTATGGTATTGTTAATAGTTATCCAGATGTTATTAGAGAAAGTGAATATAATAAGTTAACTAAATATTTAACTAGTGATGAAATAGAAGTATTAGATGATAGTTATAATTTAATAGAAAAGGGTAATAGTAATTATACTAATATATATAGTGCAGTTAAAGATGAAAATATATATAAGATTAATGATAAGATAAATAGTGATAAGATTAATAGTATAATGAAAAAAGCGATACTTGTTAATTATGTTTATGAAAATAATATGATTAATAAAGATAATTTAACTAGTATGGGAGATATTAGTAATATAGATGAATCTATAAGTAGTCAGGTAGTATTAAAATATATAAAGGATGAATATACAAATGTTGGAATAGATGTTAATTCTATGCAAATAAGGTATGTTTTTACTTCGGGAGTTAAGATGCTTGGAGTAGTACTTCTTATTGCACTTACTGCAGTTGTTATTAGTTATTTAGCTTCTAGAGTGGCTGCAAAGTTTGGTATGGAACTTAGAAACAAGGTAGTAGAGAAAGTTTTATCTTATAGTGATAAAGAACTTAAAGATTTTTCTGTTGCTTCACTTATTACTAGGAGTACTAATGATATTCAAAATATAACTAATGTTCTTACTATGATATTTAGAAGCGTTGTATTTGCACCAATTATGGGTATAGGAGCATTTATAAAGGTATATAATATGGCTGGTAATATGTCTTGGGTATTAGGATTAGGAATAGGTGCAGTAGTAGTAATTATGGTATTTTTACTAATATGTGTACTTCCTAAGACTAAGAAGTTACAAGGATTAATAGACAAGGTTAACTTAGTAGCTAGAGAAAAACTTACTGGACTTCCTGTTATTAGAACGTTTAATACGGAAAAAGAAGAGGATGAGAGATTTGATGAGGCAAATACTTTACTTACAAAGACTAATTTATTTGTTAATAAGACAATGTCTATGATGTTTCCTACGATAAGTTTAATACTTAGTATGATGTGTATTTTAATTATTTGGGTAGGAGCAGATAAGGTAAATGTTGGTATTATTGGGGTAGGAGATTTACTTGCTTTAATACAATATTCTACTCATGTAATATTCTCATTCTTAATGGTAGCACTTCTTAGTGTGTTTTTACCAAGAACTATTGTATCTATGGGTAGAATTGGAGAAATATTAGATAAGGATAGTGTAGTAAAAGAAAAAGATAAAATAAAGAAGTTTCCTAAGGATAAGAAGGGATATGTTCAATTTAAGGATGTATCATTTAGATATTTTGATGGAGAAGAAGATACTTTAACAAATATTAATTTTACTGCGAAACCTGGGGAAGTTACTGCGATTATTGGATCAACTGGAAGTGGAAAATCTACTTTAATAAATTTAATTCCTAGATTTTTTGATGTAACAGGAGGTAGTATTTTAGTAGATGGAGTAGATATAAGAGATGTTAGTATAAAAGATTTAAGAAGTAAGATTGGGCTTGTTCCTCAAAAAGGGGTATTATTTTCTGGTACTATAGAATCTAATATAAGATTTGGGCTTGATGATATAGATAAAGATAAGGTAGTAGATGCAGCATTAGTTGCAGAAGCAAAAGATTTTATTATGGAAAAAGAGGATAATTTTAATTCTCCAATTAGTCAGGGTGGAAAGAATGTTAGTGGTGGTCAAAAACAAAGACTTGCTATAGCACGTGCAGTAGTTAGAAATCCTGAAATATATATATTTGATGATTCTTTTTCTGCACTTGACTATAAGACAGATTCTTTAGTTAGAAAAAATTTAAGTAAAAAAATAAATGATGCTACTGTTATTATTGTTACACAAAGAGTTAGTACGGTACTTAATGCTAATCAAATTATAGTATTAGATGATGGTAAGTGTGTAGGAATAGGTACTCATAAAGAGTTATTAAATAGTTGTGAAATATATAGGGAAATTGCTTCTTCACAACTAGGAGAGGAGGAGATATAGTATGCCTCCAGTAAGAAATGCGAGTTTAAAGCCAAAAGATTTTAAAAAGACAATTAGGAAGTTATTATCTTATGTTAGTGTATATAAGACTTCAATAATTATAGTTATTATTCTTACTATAATTAGTACTATATTATCTATTGTGGGTCCTAAAATATTAGGAGAAGCAACTACTGAGATATTTACAGGTCTTACTAGTAAGTTAACTGGCGGAAGTGGAGTTAATTTTGATAATGTATTTAAGATACTTTTTAGACTTGGAATACTTTATATAATTAGTACTATATTATCTTATATATGTGGATTTATTATTACTAAAATAGCACAAAATACTTCATATAAGTTAAGAAAAGAAATAATAGAAAAGATTAATAGGATGCCTTTTAGTTACTTTGATAAAACACCTTATGGTGAGACTTTATCTGTTATTACTAATGATACTGATAATTTAAGTATGGGTATTAATCAAACTGCGACTGATTTAATTAGTGCGATAACTACATTAATTGGTATTTTTATAATGATGATGACAATAAATGTTACTATGACACTTATTACTTTAATACTTATACCAATTTCTTTAGTACTTGTTAGTTTTGTGGTAAGAAAAAGTCAACGTTACTTTAAGGATAATCAAGAATATTTAGCTAAAGTTAATGGTAAGGTAGAAGAAATGTATTCTGGAGTTAATATTATTAAGGCATTTAATAATGAAGATTATATGGTAAATGAGTTTAAGGTAGAAAATGAAAAGTTATATAATTCTGCATGGAAGAGTAATTTTATATCAGGACTTATGCATCCGATTATGAATTTTACTGGTAATTTAGGATATGTTGGTATTGCGGTACTTGGAGCATATAATGTTGTTAGAGGTAAGATTACTATTGGAGATGTTCAATCATTTATTCAATATGCGAAGAATTTTACTAATCCAATAAATGAGATTGCACAAATTAGTACAACACTTCAATCTATGTGTGCTTCAGCGGAAAAGATATTTGATTTTCTTGATGAAGAAGAAGAAAAACAAGTTAAAAATAGTATAAAACTTACTAATGTACATGGAGATATTACATTTAATCATGTAAGTTTTGGATATAACAAAGATAATATTATTATTCATGACTTTAATGAAGATGTTAAGGCTGGTCAAAAGATTGCAATAGTAGGTCCTACAGGAGCAGGTAAAACTACAATGGTAAAACTTCTTATGAAATTTTATAGACCTAACAGTGGAGAGATTTTACTTGATGGAGTTAATATTAATAATATAACACGTGAAGATTTAAAGGGGATATTTGGTATGGTACTTCAAGATACTTGGTTATTTAGTGGTACTATTATGGATAATATAAGATATGGTAAGAAAGATGCTACAATGGATGAAGTTATAAGTGCAAGTAAGAGTGCTAATATACATCACTTTATTATGACACAACCTGATACTTATAATATGGTATTAAACGAAGAAACTAATAATATTTCAAGTGGTCAAAAACAACTTATTACTATAGCGAGAGCAATTTTATCAAATCCTAAGGTGCTTATTCTTGATGAAGCTACTTCTTCGGTGGATACTAGAACAGAAATACTTATTCAAAAAGCAATGGATGAACTTATGAAAGGTAGAACTAGTTTTATTATTGCACATAGATTATCTACTATTAAGAATGCTGATTTAATACTTGTTATGGATAATGGTGATATAGTAGAACAAGGAACTCATGAGGAGCTTTTAAAAAAGAATGGATTTTATGCTAAACTATATAACTCACAATTTGATAATGTATAAAAAAGTGTATATTTTATATACTTTTTTTCATAAATATATATATAGTTAATATACTATTACTGGGTGAAAATATGATAGATACTTCTAAATACTTAGATAAAATTAGGAAAGATAATGATGTAAATAAAGATAATAATGGTAATAAAAGAAGAAGAAAAAAGGGGAGTATAATAAATAAGATACTTATATTAGTACTTATATTTATTGTTAATTTAGTGTTTATTAAGGGAAATAGTAAGTATAGAGATTTTGTTTATAAACATATATATAATAATAATTTGTCATTTGCAAAAATAAAAGAATTTTATAATAAATATTTAGGGGGAGTAGAAAACTTAGATGGTATAGTTACTAATACTAAGACTGTATTTAATGAAACTTTAACATATAAAAATAAAGAAAAGTATAAAAATGGATTAAAATTAGTGGTAGAAAAGAACTATTTAGTACCTATTATTAATGATGGATTAGTTATATTTGTGGGAGAAAAAGAAGGATATGGTAATGTTATAATAGTGGGGGGAGTAGATGGTAATAACATTTGGTATGGTAATATGGCTAATACACAAGTTAAATTATATGATTATGTTACTAAGGGAAGTTTACTTGGGGAAGTAAATGATAATTATTTATATATAGTATATGAAAAAGATGGTAATTATCTGGATAGTAATGATATAGTTAAATGAGTAAATTAAATGTTAAATTACATTATACATACTATATATTAATTATATCTTTTTTATTAACAGGACAATTTTTAAATATAATTATTATTACTATGCTTATTTTAGTTCATGAATTAGGACATTATATGGCATGCGTTATTACTAAGATAAAAGTAAAAGAAATAATAATATATCCATATGGTGGTATTACAAAGATAAATGATGTTATAGATATTCCTTTAGGAAGCGAATTTATAATTAGTATATCTGGTATTATTGTACAGAGTTTATTTTATCTTGGTATATTTATTTTATATAGAAATAATATAGTTAGAGAATATAGTTATTTATTGTTTAGAAAGTATCATTATACGATGCTTATATTTAATTTAGTATTTATATATCCCCTTGATGGGATAAAGATATTAAACGTTTTTATAAACAAGATATTTAATTATAGGTTATCTAATATAATAGTTATTGTTATATCTATAGTTAATATAGTTGTATTATTTTTTTGTTTTAAGTTTAATTATTCTTATGTTATGATAGTTAGTGTACTTGTTAGTTATATTATAGATTATGTAAAAAATATTAATTATATATATAATAGATTCTTATTAGAAAAGTATTTATATAGAAAGATATATAAAAGAAAGAGAATCATTGATAATAAGAATAAAATGTATAGAAATACAACACATTTAGTTAAATATAATAAAAAATATTATAAAGAAGATGATTTTTTAAGAAAAATATTTGACTAAAGGTATTATTTATGCTATAATCAATATGTTTTAAAGACCTCGAGTTGATTACTCAACCGCACTAAAAAGGTTAAAAAAGAGTTATCTTACCTTAAAGGCGAGTCTTTTAAATAATTTGAAGGAGGTAAGAAATATGAAAGCAGTAATTGAAACTGGTGGAAAACAAGAATATGTAACTGAGGGTTCTATAATCTATGTTGAAAAATTAGATTTAGAAGAAGGAAGTAAAGTTGTTTTTGACAAAGTATTAATGGTAAATGATGTTGTTGGTAATCCTTATGTTCCAAACGCAACTGTTGAAGGTGTTGTATTAAAACAAGGTAAAGGTAAAAAAATAAGAATATTTACTTATGTACCTAATAAGAGATCTACTAGAAAAACTAGAGGACATCGTCAACCATATACTAAAGTAGAAATTAAGACTATAAAATAAGGTGTCTTATGATTAAGGTTAAACTTAATAATGATGGTAATTATATAAAGGAAATTACTATTACGGGACATGCTAATTATGATATTTATGGTAAAGATATAGTGTGTGCTTCAGTTAGTGCAACTGTTCTTACTACAGTAAATGGTATAATGGCAATAGATGATTCTATTATTTTAGTTTCTTTTCTTAAGGATAAAGTAAATATTAATGTTAAGAGAAATGATAATGTATGTCAAATACTTCTTAATAATATGATATCTTGTTTGAAAGAAATTGAAAAAGAATATCCCAAAAATATGAAAATTTATGATTAAAGGAGGCTAATATAATGTATTTTAATTTTAATATACAATTATTTGCTCATAAAAAAGGTCAAAGTTCTACTAGTAATGGTAGAGATTCTGCAGGTCGTAGACTTGGTGCAAAAGCAAGTGATGGCGAATTTGTAAATGCAGGAAGTATTATTTATCGTCAAAGAGGTACTAAGATTCATCCTGGAAATAATGTTGGAAGAGGTACTGATGATACTTTATATGCAAAAATGAGTGGATATGTTAAATATGAACATTTAGGAAGAGATAAGAAACAAGTAAGCGTTAATGCTACTAGATAATCTCTTTTTTTTATTTATATATAGTAAACAAACGTTTGTGATAGTTGACAAAAAAATAATACTATGATATTATAATAAGCCAAGTTTTGGGGGTTATTTATGAAGAGGTATTATTTTAGAATTATATTTGTATATTTTCTTGTAGTTACTAGTATATTTTTTAGGATGTATAAAGATAATAATGATAATAAAATACAAGAAGAAGATATAAAAAATAGTGCTGTTCAAGAAATAGTAATTTCTAATAATGATGATAAAACTAATTACAAAGAAAAAATAGATGATTTAAGAAAGTTATACAATAACCAAGATGTTATTGGAATATTTAGTATTGATAATACTAATTTTAATGAAGTTGTTATGCAAACAAATGATAACGAGTATTATTTAGATTATAGTATAAGTGGTAATTATGACCAAATAGGACAAGCATTTTTAGATTATAGAGTCAATATAAAGAATGGTAAGAAACTTATTATATATGGTCATAACTCTAATTATTTAAAATTACCTTTTAGTATATTTGAGAATTACTATAATGAGGATTATTATTTAAATCATAAGTATTTATATTTACAAACAGAGGAAGGGATAAATAAGTATTTAATATTTTCTGTTTATATTGAGGTAAGTGATTTTAGTTATTATAGTAAGATGTATTTTAAAAATGATGATGATTACTTAGAACATATAAGTAGTTTAAAAGATAAATCTATATATGATACAGGGGTTAATATAGATAAGAATAGTGAGATACTTATTATACAAACTTGTTCAACGTTAAGTAAATATATGAGTTATGATAATAGTTTTTTACTAGTTATTGGTAAAAAAATATAAAAATGTTTGACAAAAGTAAAATAATGTGATATTATATTATGCCATCAAGGGAATTATAGTTTATTATTATGTATGAATTTTAACATAAACAACCTTTCTATTATCTTTTTATCCTCTATAATTTCCTAGATAAATTTGTTATATAAGAAGAAAAGGGGTTTTAACTTATGTTTCAAATAATTGTTTATATATATAAAATAATTAAAGATAATAAATGTTTAATTATAAATATGTTAACACAGTAAAAATACTTAAATTTGATTTTAAGTATTTTTTATAGCATATAAAGGTTAGTGTCGGGGTCATTATTATATATATTAGTAGTGTTATTAGTAGAACTTTCTAATCTTGTTACTCTTTGTGCTAGTTTATTTACGTTTGTTTCTAGTTTTGTTAGTCTTTTATTTATATCATTTATAGGATTATACATACTAGAATTATTATTATTATTATCATACCCAGTATTATATTGTGTGTTATATGGAATAAAAGTATTTTGATACATCATTGGGTTATTTTGCATCATGTTATTAGGAATAGGCATAAATTGTATAGGCATATTTCCTTGATAACCAAAACTATTGTAAAACATATCTCTATTATTATTCATAAATACTCTCCTTGTTATATTGTATGATAATTATTAAATAAATGTTAATTATTTGTTGTAAAAATATGTATAAATAATGTATAATATTGTTAGGACGTGATTATATGGAAAAATTAGAACTTAAAAATATTAAGGGTACATTTGATTATTTGCCTGAAGAACAAATACTTAGAAATAAGATTATAAATAAGTTAAGTCATGAATTTGAAAAATATGGATATTTACCTTTGGAGACTTCAATACTTTGTTATTATGATTTACTTGCATCGAAATATGCAGGTGGTGCAGAAATATTAAAGGAAGTATATAAGTTAGAAGATCAAGGAAAAAGAAAGTTAGGACTTAGATATGATCTTACTGTACCTTTTGCTAAGGTAATTAGTATGAATAAAAATATTAGTTTACCTTTTAAAAGATATGAGATAGGTAGGGTATATAGAGATGGTCCTGTAAAGTTAGGAAGAAATAGAGAATTTTACCAATGTGATGTAGATGTATGTGGTATTACTGGTTCTTTAATTGAAGCAGAACTTTTATCTATGGCTATTAAATGTTATAAATCTTTAGGTATTGATATATATATTGAATGGAATAATAGAAAACTTATGCAAGGACTAATTAGTAGTTGTGGTATAAGTGAAGGTATAATATCAAGTGTAATTCTTTCTATAGATAAACTTGCTAAGATTGGTAAGGATGGTGTTAAGGAAGAATTGTCATATTTAAATATTGAAGAGGATAAGTTAGATAAATTATTTTCTTATTTTGAGTATGATATTTGCGATATAGAAAAGGAATTTGCTAGTAGTGATAATGCTTTAATTAATGAAGGATTAAAGGAAGTGTTAGAACTTAAGAAATATATTGATGAGTTAGGACTTATAGAATGTAGGTTTACTCCATATCTTGCAAGGGGATTAGAGATTTATACTGGACTTGTATTTGAAGTATTTGATAAGAAACAAAGGATTACTTCTTCAATAGGAGCAGGAGGAAGATATGATAATATAATTACTAACTTTATTGGAGATGGTAATAAGTATCCTGCACTTGGTATGACTTTTGGACTTGCACCAATATATGAGATATTAAAGAATGAAAAACAAGAAAAAGACAGATTATATGATTTACTTATTATTCCTATTGGTACTGATGTTTATTCATTAAAACTTGCTAATAAGATTAGGGATTATGATAAGAATGTTATAATTGAAATGAAAAAGAAGGTTAATAAGAGTCTTGATTGGGCAAATAGAAATAATGTTCCTTATGTTATAGTACTTGGTCAAGATGAAATCGATAGTGGTGTTATTAAGATAAAAGATATGAATAATTCTAGTGATATGGTAGTTAATATTGATGATATAGATACTATAGTAAAGATATTAGATAAGTAAAATTGAATAAAAACTCTCATTTTATTACAAAATATGTATGAAAGGAGAGTTTTTTTGTGGCAAGACATAAGGTAGAAATTAGTAATTTAAATACCAGTGATATAAAAGTACTTAGTAGTGAAGAAGTAAATGAGTTATTTAATAAAATGAAAGAAGGAGATTTAAACGCTAGGGAGGAACTTATCAATGGCAATTTAAAACTTGTTCTTAGTATTTTGAAAAATTTTACTAATAAGACAGATAATATGGATGATTTATTCCAAGTTGGTGTTTTGGGACTTGTTAAGGCTATTGATAATTTTGATACATCTTTTTCTGTTAAGTTATCTACTTATGCAGTACCGATGATTTTGGGGGAAATAAAGAGATATTTAAGAGATAATACTAGTCTTAGAATTAGTAGGAGTGTTAAGGATATTGCGTATAAAACTCTTAAGGTTAAGGAAGAACTTACAAATAAGTTAGGTAAAGAGCCTAGTATAAAAGAAATTAGTGAGGTAATTGGATTTAGTGAGTATGAGATAGTTAATGCTTTAGATAGTTTAAGAGAACCTGTTAGTATGTATGAACCTATTTATAATGATGGGGGAGATACAATATATTTATTTGATCAGTTGAGTAGTAAGGAAGATGTTTATTCACAAGATATTAAAATTGCGGTAGATAAAGCACTTAAAAGTTTAAAACCTAGAGAGCAATATATAATAGATGAAAGATTTATTGTGGGTAAGACTCAAATGGAGATTGCTAATGAACTAGGTATATCACAAGCACAGATATCTAGAATTGAAAAAAATGCTATAACTAACATAAAAAAACTAATAAAATAATAATATTTATTAGGTGATTATATGCATTTAGCAGATTTACAGTCTAAGGAAATAGTAGATATTACTTCAGGAAAAAGGCTTGGACTTATTATAGATGTTATTATATATGAAGATGGTAGGATAAAAAGTTTGATACTTCAAGAAAAGAGAATTAAGAAGTTTCGCGGTAATGATGAGTTAGAGATTTATTGGAGTGAAATAATTAAAATAGGGGATGATATAATACTAATTGACCCTAGAAATAAGGATAAAAAAATATAGAGTTATTTGGGTTAACTCTATATTATGGAATAAATGTAAAATAAAAAACAAGGCTGACCCCCTAAGGAACAGCCTTTTAAAAAGAATAAAAAGGGGTTGGCTAGTGTGATACTAGCACCAATTCGCTTAAAATTTGAATTGGTAGTTACTATAATAGCAGTAAGTGTTTGTTTTGTCAAGTATAAAAATAAAATATTTTTAAAAAAATGTGATTTTTTCTTGAATGTAAAAGTAAATGTACCTAAAAAAAGTGTTGTATGATATGCTTTTTCTTTTTTTAAAATTATAGATAAAGTTACTATCAAAGATAGATAGAATATGATATAATAATTACTTGATAGGTGATGTTATGGGATATATAAAAGGTAAATATACAACATGTATTTTTTCTAATAATGATAATGGATATACTGTTGGAGTACTTAAGATAATAGATACTGATATAAAAGAGTTAAATAATAAGAGTAGTTGTTATTTTGTGGGAGTATTTGATAAGTTAGATTTAAGAAGTAATTATAATATGGAGGGAGAACTTGTAGTTCATAAGAAATATGGAATACAGTTTAATGTTAGTAATTATAGTTTAGTTATTCCTGAAAAGAAAGATGAACTTATAGAATTTTTATCTAGTGATTTGTTCCCTATTGGAGAAAAGACTGCTGAAAAGATAGTATCTAAGTTTAAGGATGAAACAATTGAGGTAATACTTAATAATCCTAATTTGCTTTTATCTATTCCTAGACTTAAAGAAGATAAGATAAATAAGATTCATAATATTCTTAAAAATTATCAAAATACTTCTTCAATAGTATTAGAACTTGGTAAGATGGGATTTAGTACTAAGGATAGTTTAACTATTTTAAATAAATATAAGGTTAATTCGTTAGAAAAAGTTAATAATAATATATATAGTTTAATAGATGAATTAAACTTTAATTTTTCTATGATAGATTCTATTGCACTTAATAATAATATTTTAGAAGATGATGCAAGAAGAATAGATGCTCTTATTATATATATATTAAATGATATTACTTTTAGTAATGGAGATACTTATTCATATATAGATGAGATAATGAAAGGTATTTCTAAGTATGTTGATATTAGTTTAGAAAAGTTAGAATATGCACTTATTAATCTTAATAAAAGTGGTAAGATAGTAATAATGGAAGATAAGTATTATTTAAAGAATTTATATGAGAGTGAATGTTATATTAAAGATAGATTATGTTTTTTAAATGATATGAAAGTTAGAAAGTTACCTAAGTTAAGTGATAAATTAAAGTTACTAGAAAAAGAATTGAATATTGATTATGATACTACACAGGAAAAGGCAATTATTTCTTCTTTGAATAATAATTTTACTATAATTACTGGTGGACCTGGTACGGGAAAAACTACTATTATTAAAGCAATTGTTACTTTACTTACTAAGTATTTAAATGTTGGTGAGGAAAAAATTGCACTTCTTGCTCCAACAGGTAGAGCTAGCAAGAGAATGATGGAAACTACTAATATGAGTGCTTGTACTATACATAAGTATTTAGGTTGGGATAAGGATAAGAATAGTTTTAGAGTAGATAATTATAATCCTAATAATGAAGAGTATATTATAGTAGATGAATCTAGTATGATAGATAGTGTTTTGATGTATTCGTTACTTAAAGGTATTAAAAGAGATTCTAAACTTATAATGGTAGGAGATTATTTCCAACTTCCTAGTGTTAGTCAAGGACAAGTATTAAAGGATTTAATAGAAAGTGAAATGTTTGATGTTATTAAGTTAAATAATTTATATAGACAAGAAGAGGGTAGTTATATAATAAATTTAGCGTATGAGATTAAAGATAAGGATATCGAAGAAGATTTTACTTTAAAAAGAAATGATTATAACTTTATTGTATGCGAAAATGAAAATATTATTGGTAATTTAAAAGAGATTATTAAGAAAGCAAAGGAAAAAGGATTTAATGATAAAAATATCCAAGTACTTGCTCCAATGTATAAGACAATAAATGGAATAGATAGTTTAAATGTTATTTTACAAGATATATTTAATTCTAGAAGTGAAAGTAAGAATGAATTAAATTATGGAGATGTTATATATAGAGAAGGGGATAAGGTATTACAACTTGTAAATGATCCAGATAATAATGTTTTTAACGGAGATATTGGATATATACTAGAAATAAAAAATAATAAGATACTTATAGATTTTGATGATAATTATGTTACTTATGAAAGAGATAAGTTTATTAATTTTAGACATGGATATGCAATTAGTATTCATAAGGCACAAGGTAGTGAATTTAATGTGGTTATTATGCCTATATCTAATTCTTTTAGGAGAATGCTTTATAATAAACTTATTTATACCGCGGTTACTAGAGCAAAAAATAAACTTATTATTTTGGGGGATGCTAAAAGTTTTTTATATGGAGTAAAAAATGATTCTACGATAGAGAGAAAAACTACTTTAAAAGATATGATAATAGATAATTATAAACTTGAAGAAGAAAAGATGAATAATTCTAAGAAGAATAGTTAATAATAGTTATTGAACAATGGTTAATAAAAACTATTGTATTATCATTATTCTAAAGGCGGTGAAATATATGAAATTAAGAGATGGAATTATGCTTGTTGGTGCTGGGGCACTAGGTACTATAATGTATGAACAAATTAAACAAGGTAAGTTTAAGAAAATGATGTCTAAGGTAACTAAGACTAAAAAGAAAATGATGAACGATTTAGAAGAAATGATGTAAGTGCTTTCCCATTTATTTGGGAAGGTTTTTTGTTCTTTTTTAAAGATAATTACATATTATTAAATGTAGGTTAAGAAAGGAATGGTTAAATAATTATGGAAACATTGAAAGTTAGGTCTAAGTCTAATCCTAATTCTGTTGCTGGTGCACTTGCTAATATATTAAGAGAAAAGGAAAGCGTTGAAATTCAAGCAATAGGAGCGGGAGCGTTAAATCAAGCGATTAAGGGAATTGCTATTGCTAGAGGATTTGTTGCACCATCTGGAAAAAATTTAGTATGTATACCTGCATTTACTGATATTATTATTGACGGAGAAGAGAGAACTGCAATTAAGTTAATTATAGAAGCTAAATAGCTTCTTTTAATTTTTTATTCTAGTATAAATATTTATTTTAATAGTTTTATAAATACATTGCAAACTCTTGAGATGGAAGATTATATTATATTTACTGTTTTATATAATTGCTTATCTAAATAAAAAAGTAAGTAAAAAGTGTGAATATATTTGGAATTTTATAACTATTATAGTATAATAAATTAAAGGTGGAATAATATATGTCTAAAATGGACAAAAATAAGAAAAAAATTATTACTATTATATTAGGTATTATATTAATTGCTATAATTGTTTTCTTACTATGGTTTTTCAATCGAAAGTTTGATGTCACTTTTGATTTGAATAATGGTACCAAAGAAGAAGTCATAAAAGTTAAATATCACCAAACCATTAACGAAAAAGATATCAAAGATAAAAAAGATTTAGGGGAATTATTTATTGCTTGGTATGAAGTGGTTGGTATTAAAGAAAATGAAGATGTCTTAGCAGATAAACCATTTGACTTTAATACTAAAATTAATAAGGCTATTAAACTAAAAGCTATTTATGAAGGAAAAGTTGAAACAATTACTATTACTTTTGATTCTAAAGGAGGTAGTGCTATTGATCCTGTTACTATTAATAAAGGAACTGAACTTATACTTCCAAAAGATCCTACATACGATGGTTATACTTTTAAGGGATGGTATGATACAAATGAAACACCTATACATAATAATGCTCTTCTAGAAGAAGATACTACTTTATATGCTGAGTGGGAAAAAATACCTGAGCCTAAGCCAGAACCTAAGAAAGAAGAAAAAATATCTTTATCTTTAAGTAGAGATACTCTTCATGTTAATGGTATTAAAACTGCTACTGCTAGTGCAACAGTTGAAAATTCTAGTGGAAAAGTTACTTATTCATTAAGTGATACGAACTGTATGACTATCGATGAAAATACTGGTGTTATTAGCGTTACTTCTAATCCTAAAAATTGTTCTAATGGAGCTAACATTACGGTAACTGCTAAAACTCCTAGTGGAAAAAGTGCAACAGCTATCATTTATTACGAAAAAGATTTAGTTTTAACTCATGACGGTAAAACTTATACTCACGATGATGATGCAAGTGGTAGATATTCAACTTTCACTGTTAATGCTAATCAAGATGTTAGTTGGAATATTAGTGCTGCTGTAGAGCCATCATATCGTTACACTTATAACGCTTATGAAAATAAAACAACTACATCCGTAACTGGTCGATATAGCATTGACAGTATCGTAGAATCAGGTGCTATTAGCAAAATAAACACTGATGTCAAAGTAACTGCTACTACTAAAGCTGAACAAAAAATATCTTTAGTAATAAAACAATATATAGCATAAAAGATGAATGATGATATATACGTAGAAACAATTATCTATAGTACTATGTATTATATATGCTATTAATGTTGTGTTTTATCAAATATTTACTTATAGAAAGGTATGTATTTAAAGCTTTATAGAATTAAAAATTAGAAAAAACAAAAAAAATTAAAAAAGTACTTGACCTATAAAAAAATAGGTGGTATAATAAATTCAGTTGATAGATAAAAAGAATACTAAATTTAATAATTAATAGTTAAAGTTATAGAGTTATTTATTAATGTCTATAAAAGAATGAGAATAAAATCTTGATTGTAAGAAGAATAAAACATTTTAAATCTATTGGTTATTGTTTCCTTGAAATAATTTATTTAGAGTAGGGGTTAGTGTTCGTTAGTTATAATATTTATTATCATATGGATAAGTAAATATTATGAATGCCTTAGTTGGTCTTATCTACTATCGACTGTATACGTATATCCGAGAGAGAAACTCGAGAATGGATAAGAAATTATGGACTTGACAATAGTTTATAATTTATTCAAAAAACTAGGAAGAACATTAAAATTGTCGTTAATGTTTCTTTTTTTTTGTAATTTTTTTTAAATATATTGACAAGTAATCAAATATTTGATATATTATTATCGTTCATGAAATTTTGTTTTGTCGTGTGACAAAACTTATATTTAATGTAAGAGATGATACACCAGGATATGTGTAAGAAAGGAGGGTTAATATGCCTACAATTAACCAAATAGTTAGAAAAGGAAGAGGAAGTAAAAAATACAAGAGTAAATCTCCAGTTTTAAATGTTGGGATTAATACTATTCAAAAGAAACAAACTAAATTAAATGCTCCACAAAAAAGAGGTGTTTGTACTCGTGTTGGTACTATGACTCCTAAAAAACCTAACTCAGCTCTACGTAAATATGCGCGTGTTAGATTATCTAATGGTATGGAAGTAACTTGTTATATTCCAGGTATTGGACACAATCTACAAGAACATAGTGTTGTTTTAATTAGAGGTGGACGTGTTAAGGACTTAATCGGTGTTAGATATCATATTATTCGTGGTACACTAGATACTGCTGGAGTTCAAAATAGAATGCAAGGTCGTTCTAAATACGGTGCAAAAAGACCTAAGAAATAATTAATATAATTAAATTTTAAATAATTTTGGAAGGAGGATTAATATGCGTAAGAAACGTGCTACAAAAAGAGATGTATTACCTGATGCAATATATAATTCTAAAGTAGTTACTAAACTAATCAATCAAATTATGGATGATGGTAAAAAAGGTACTGCTCAAAGAATTGTATATGATGCATTTGATATAATAAAAGAAAAAACTAATACTGAAGCAATGGATGTATTTGCTAAAGCAATGGATAATATTAAACCAGCACTAGAAATTAAATCTAGAAGAGTTGGTGGATCAAACTATCAAGTTCCTGTTGAAGTTAAACAAGAACGTGCTATGGCACTTGCTTTTCGTTGGCTAACTCAATATGCTAGACTTAGAAGTGGACATTCAATGGCTGAAAATTTAGCTAATGAAATAATTGATGCTTCTAATGGTATTGGTGCTAGTGTTAAGAAGAAAGAAGATACACATAAGATGGCAGAAGCTAATAAAGCATTTGCTCATTATAGATGGTAATAAAGAAAGGAAAATAATATATGGCTCGTAAAATAAGCTTAGAGATGACAAGAAATATTGGAATTATGGCCCATATAGATGCAGGTAAAACTACTTGTACAGAAAGAATTTTATATCATACTGGTAAAATTCATAAAATTGGTGAAACACATGATGGTGAATCACAAATGGACTGGATGGAACAAGAACAAGAACGTGGTATTACTATTACTTCTGCTGCAACAACTGCTTATTGGAAAAAGTATCGTTTCAATATAATCGATACTCCAGGGCATGTAGACTTCACAGTTGAAGTTAGTCGTAGTTTAAGAGTATTAGATGGTGCAGTAGCACTTATTGATGCTCAAGCAGGAGTTGAGCCACAAACTGAAACAGTTTGGAGACAAGCTACTGAATTTAAAGTACCAAGAATTATCTTTGCAAATAAAATGGATAAAATGGGTGCTGACTTCGTTTACAGTTTAGGAACAATCGATTCTAGACTAGGAGTTAATGCAAAACCTATTGAATGGCCAATAGGTGCAGAAAGTGAATTTAATGGAGTTATAGATTTAGTTACTATGAAAGCTTACCATTATGATGGCAAGCCAGAAGAACAAGCAACTGAAATTGAAATTCCAGAAGATTTAAAAGCTATAGCTGAAGAAAAACATGCAGACCTAATTGAAGCTGTTGCTGAATTTGATGATGAATTAATGGAAAAATACCTTGAAGGTGAAGAAATTTCAGTTGAATTAATCAAAAAAGCAATAAGGAAAGGAACTCTAGCAGTAGAATTCTTCCCAGTAATGTGTGGTACAGCATTAGGAAATAAAGGTATTAAGTTATTACTTGATGCAGTTATAGATTACTTACCATCACCACTTGATATAGCTTCAATAAAAGGAATTGATAAAGATGGAAATGAAGTATTAAGACATCCATCTGATGACGAACCATTTAGTGCATTAGCATTTAAAGTTATGACAGATCCATTCGTTGGACGTTTAACATTCTTTAGAGTTTACTCAGGACACTTATCTAGTGGTTCATACATTATGAACTCAACTAAGGGAACTAAAGAGAGAATTGGTCGTATATTATTAATGCATGCTAACCATCGTACAGAAATATCTGATGTATATACAGGAGATATTGCAGCTGCAGTTGGTTTAAAAAATACAACTACTGGAGATACATTATGTGATGAAAAGAAACAAGTTATTCTTGAATCAATGGAATTCCCAGAACCAGTTATCCAATTAGCTGTTGAGCCAAAATCAAAAGCTGATCAAGATAAAATGGGAATAGCATTACAAAAACTTGCTGAAGAAGATCCAACATTCAGAGTTCATACTGATCATGAAACAGGCCAAACAGTTATCTCAGGTATGGGAGAACTTCACCTTGATGTATTAGTAGACAGAATGAGAAGAGAATTCTCAGTTGAATGTAACGTAGGTAAGCCACAAGTTGCTTATCGTGAAACAATCCGTCAAGCTGCTGATTGTGAAGGTAAATATATTAAACAATCAGGTGGACGTGGACAATATGGACACGTATGGATTAAATTCGAACCAAATCCTGATAAAGGGTATGAGTTCGTTGATGCTATCGTTGGTGGTGTAGTTCCTCGTGAATATATACCAGTAACAGATAAAGGATTACAAGAAGCTATGGCTGGTGGAGTTCTTGCTGGATATCCAATGATAGATGTAAAAGCAACATTATTTGATGGTTCATACCATGATGTTGACTCAAGTGAAATGGCATTCAAGATTGCTGCTTCAATGGCATTAAAAGAAGCTAAGAATAAATGTAAACCAGTATTACTAGAACCAATAATGAAAGTTGATGTAACAGTACCAGATGAATATTTTGGAAATGTTATGGGAGACTTAACTAGTAGACGTGGTAAACCTTTAGGACAAGAAAATGTTGGAAATGCAATTAAATTAAGTGCAATGGTTCCACTTGCTGAAATGTTTGGATATGCTACTTCATTAAGAAGTAACAGTCAAGGAAGAGGAAACTTCATTATGCAATTTGATCATTATGAAGAAGTTCCTAAAAACATCGCTGAAGAAATAATTAAAAAAAGCGGTAATTAATGGTAATAGCAGAAGATAACTTCTGATATTATATAAAAAATAGTTGATAATTTATCAATTATTAGTTAAAATATAATAGTAATTAAAAAAAGGAGGAAATAAAAATGGCAAAACAAAAATTTGATCGTTCAAAACCACATGTTAACATTGGTACAATTGGACACGTAGA
>OIYG01000563.1_pt1 | contig 35089 bp, 37 predicted proteins | sample 1587861 | NCBI WGS metagenome assembly OIYG01 (sample SAMN03283272) | human gut metagenome | biome: human-associated habitat; material: feces | host: Homo sapiens | place: Peru | collected 2012 | reverse complement strand
AACACCAACATACGATTGTACAAATGATAATGATAAATTCACAGTAGATGCAAGTACTGGTAATGGAAAACTAACATATCCAATAGCCTTAATGACAGCAGATGAAATAGCATATGCTGGAGGAGTAGCATTTGAAAATGCACCAATGTGGTATTATACAAATAGTTCATTAGAGAGTTCAACAGGTGCAACACTCTGGTGGTCTTTGTCGCCTTACGGTTGGAATGGCGGCGGTGCTGGCTCGTGGTATGTGCGTGGTTCGGCTGATCCTGGTTACTTGGGCAGCGGCGGCGTCAGCTACTCGCGCGGTGTGCGTCCTGCCATTTCTCTCAAAGCTTGTACACTTTGGACTTCCGGAAATGGAGCACCAGAAACGCCTTACGAAATCGTAGGAAACGGTGGCTGCTAGAATATGGAGATATGGGTCTCGTGAAAACCATTTCACGAGACGGTTATCCGGCGCAAGGTGCCGGCAGGGGTTTTGAAAAATGGTATAATGTGCTTGATGCACTTTATATAGGGAATAAACTATTATAGTGGGAACTTTTTGATGCTTTGGGTGGTCTTTGTCACCTAACAATTGGAATGGCAACAATGCTAACTCGTGGCTTGTGAATGGTTCGGATAATCCTGGTAACTTGAACAACAACAACGTCAACAACTCGAACGGTGTGCGTCCTGCCAATTTCTCTAATGCTTAAGTTAGTTTCTATTGTAGAAGTAGAAATATTGAGTAGCTTAAGTAAAGGAAGAATCATAATAAATATTATGGTAGATTTGACTGTAGAGAAACAAGTTTATTTCCTAGGATTAAGTCCTAAATACCGATATAATCAGTCTAGTTATTTTAGTAATGTTTGTGAAAGATTGACTATTCTTAGGTTATGTTAAATATTAAGCAGTAAAAATGATTTTTTACTGCTTTATTTTTTGGAGAAAAAAGTGAAGAAAGAAGATATAAAGAGGGTTAAAATTATGTATAGTGATGTAGTAGTATTAAGTAAGAATGGAATATTTTATTATGCTTATAATGAAGATGCTTTTGTTGTTTCTTATATAATGGGATATAATGTTAAAAATAATAAAGTGGGTTTTCCAGTAAATAGTTTAGAAAAAGTAATAAGTGTATTTTCTAAAATGAAAGTAAGTATATATGTAGATGATATGTTATTTGAATTTGGTAATAACTATAAAAAGTATTTAGATGAATATAAAAGTAAATTTGAAGTAGAATGGTTAATGAACGATTTAAATAAAAGTATAAAAGAAATACTTAAAAGAGATAGAGATAGTTATAAAATAATAAAGGAGTATTTAAGTAATATTTAGTATGAAAGATTTTATAATTTATAATAAAGTAAAATGGTTAATTGATTATACTGATGTATATATAATTAATTCATATAGTAAAGTACGTATAAGTATTAAAATCAAACTACAGGATAATTTATATAATCTTCTTGAGAATTTAATTAGAAGTGTAGTTAATAAAGGTAATATAAGGAATAAGTATATTAACGAAATGTTAGTTAATATAATGTTATTAGATTATTAAGAAAAATAGATTTAATAGTTTTATAAATTGTTTAAATGAAATAAAAAAAATGGTATTAAGTTGGTGTAATAATGAAAAGAGTAAAATGTGTATATGATAATATGTTAGATTATGATAAAATACTTAAAGTATATAATAAGTTAAAAGTAACTTCTAGAAATAAAAAAGAAGTACTTTCTTTTTCATTAAATCTTAATGAAAATATATATAATATTTTGAATAAGATTAAAAAAGGTACATATAAGTTTGGCAAATATAACATATTTTTAATAAAGGAACCAAAGTATAGGCTTATTATGAGTGAGAATTTCACTGATAAAATAGTTAATCATTTATTTAGTAATGAACTTATAAGCGTGCTTAATAAAACTTTAATTTATAGTAATGTTGCCACCAGATGTTGTAAAGGTAGTAATCTTGCTTATAAGTTATTTGTTAAATATACAAATAAACTATTATATAAAGGTGATATTTATGTTTTAAAAATAGATATAAGTAAATTCTTTTACAATATAAATCATAATATATTAATTAAATTATGTGAAGAAAAGATTAAGGATAAAAAAGCTATTAAATTTTTAAAAGATATTCTTAGTACTACTAATTATAGTTATATTAATAAAGAAATTAAAAGAATTATTAAGGGTAAGGATATTGATATACCTTTATATAAATATGGATATGGACTTCCTATAGGAAATATGTCTAGCCAAATACTTGCAGTATTTTTCTTAAGTAAAATAGATCATTTAATTAAAGAAAAACTAAAGTGTAAGTATTATATTAGGTATATGGACGATTTAGTTATATTGGATAGTGACAAATCTAAGTTAAAGAACATATATTCTGATATTGTAAAGTTGATAGAGAGTTTTGATTTAAAAGTTAATGATAAAAGTAGAATATATAATTTAAGTAATGGAGTGAATTTTCTTGGATATAATTTTAAGATAAATAATGGGCTAATTATTAGATATAAAAAGGATACTATTAAAAGGATTGATAAGAAACTTACTAATCTATTTATATATGATATAAATAGATTATATAAAGTGTTTCCAAGTTATAAAGGTTATTTAAGTTTTAGTAATACAGTTAAAAGAAGTATATATTTATAAAAAAGCCTTTCTTTTTGTTTAGCACTTGACAAAATGATTTTAATTTACTATTCTTATAACTGACAAGTGTAAAATGTAGTAATTTTAAGGAAGGTGGAAATTTTGAAAAATTTAGTTATAGTGGAAAGTCCTAGTAAGAGTAAAACTATTGAGAAGTATCTTGGTAAAGATTATAAAGTAACTAGTAGTAAAGGTCATATTAGGGATTTAGCAACATCAGGTAAGTATGGTTTAGGAGTAGACCTTGAGGATAATTTTAAGCCTAATTATAAGGTTATTAAAGGTAAGAGTAAGCTTGTTAATGATTTGAAAAAAGAGATTAATAAGAGTGATTATGTAATACTTGCAACCGACCCAGATAGAGAGGGAGAAGCAATAAGTTGGCATTTAAAAGATGCATTAGGTTTAAGTGATAATTATGGAAGAGTAGTTTTTAATGAAATAACTGAAAATGCTATAAAAGAAGCATTTAAACATCCTAGAGATATTGATATGGATTTAGTACATAGTCAAGAAAGTAGAAGAATATTAGATAGAATAATAGGTTTTAGATTAAGTAAATTAATGCAAAATAAAACTGAAGGTAAAAGTGCAGGCCGTGTACAAAGTGTAGCATTAAAACTAATTGTAGATAGAGAAAGAGAAATAGAAAAGTTTGTAAGTGAAGAATATTTTACAATAGAAGCTATATTTAAAGATTTTGAAGCTACTTTAAGTAAGTATAAGAATAAAAAGATAGAAATTAAAACTCCAGTAGAAAGAGATAAAATATTAAATAGTCTTTCTAATGCATTTACTATAGAAAATATAGAAAGTAAAGAAAAGAAGAAAAGTAGTAAACTTCCTTTTACAACAAGTACATTAACACAACTTGCTAGTATTAAACTTAACTTTAGTGCATCTAAAACAATGAAACTTGCACAGGGGTTATATGAAGGTAAAAAAGTAAATAATGAGTTAGTAGGTTTAATAAGTTATATGAGAACTGACTCGACTAGATTAAGTGATTCTTTTGTAAAAAGTGCATTTGACTTTATTAAGGCTAACTATGGTAAAGAGTATGTAGGGTATGTTAAAAAAGTAAAAGAAAAAGAAAATGTACAAGATGCTCACGAAGGTATTAGACCTACTAGTATAATGAGAACTCCAGAGAGTATAAAATCATTCTTAACTCCGGATGAGTATAAATTATATAACCTTATATATATAAGAACACTTGCTAGTTTAATGGCAGAAGCTAAAGTATTAGCAACAAGTATAGTACTAGATAATAATGATTATAAATTTAATGCAAGTGGGCAAGTACTAACATTTGATGGATATTTAAAAGTATATGGAGATTTTGAAGAAACTAAAGATAAAATATTACCTGACTTTTCAAGTTATAATTCTAATGTAATAATAAGTAAAGAAATTAAAGCAACTAGTCACTTTACAGAACCACCTGCAAGATTTACTGAAGATAAATTAATAAAAGAATTAGAAAGTTTAGGAATAGGTAGACCTAGTACATATGTAAAAATTATTGAAGTATTAAAAGAAAGAAAATATATTAGTGTAGATAATAAGAAATTTGTACCAACTTTAGTAGGAATACAAGTTACAGATAAATTACAAGAATTCTTTAGTTCAATAATAAATGTAGAATATACTAGTAAAATGGAAACTGATCTTGATAAGGTAGCTGAAGGTAAAGAAGTTTGGTATGAACTTTTAAAAGATTTTTATAAAGATTTTGAACCACTTGTAGATGAAGCATATACTAAGATGGAAAAAGAAAGCCCAGAAGAAACTGGAGAAGCTTGTCCATTATGTGGTAAACCATTAGTGTATAGACACGGTAAATTTGGTAGATTCGTTGCTTGTAGTGGATACCCTGAGTGTAAATACATTCCTAAGACTACTACTGAAGTAAAAAAGATATGTGATTGTCCTAAGTGTGGTGGAGATATCATAGTAAAGAAAACTAAAAGAGGTAAAAACTTCTATGGATGTAATAATTATCCTAAATGTACATATGCTTTATGGGATAAACCAACTGGAGAAGTGTGCCCTAAATGTGGAGGGTTATTAGTTACTAAAAAAGGTGAAGTAATATGCTCAGAATGTGACAAATAGTTTAACTTTATATTTAAATATGATATAATTTAAGAAGAAACGAGGTATTATTATGAAACTAAATAAAAAAGGTTGGGGACTAGGTGTATTCTTAGTATTCATAGCATTATTTATAATCTGTTTACTTACAGTAGCAATTGCTTTAAGAGCACACGGACTATTAGATGAAAATTGGAACTGGATAAAACCTGGACAAACTACAAATAAAAAAGATGATAAGACTGATTATAGTAAACTTGAAGATGATTTAGTTATAGGTACTAAAAAGTATATAGAAGAATACTATAATAATAACTTAGGATTAGATACACTTAATATTAAGGTAAAATCTTTAGTAGATAAAGGATTTATAGATGAACCAAAAGACAAAGATGGTTCTTGCAGTGGATACGTAAGTGTATATTTAAATAGTAGTGATGAAATAACATATAAACCATATTTAAAATGTAAAAAATATGAAACTAAAGGTTATACAGAAAGGCACGATGGTTAATGAGTAATAAAATAATAATATTATGGGGGAGTATAATAATACTATTAATTACTATATTATTTATTATTGGAATTAACTATGAGAAAGAAATTAAATATATTAATATAAAACAAGAAGTAAAAGAAAGTGTAAAGAAATATATTAAAGAAAATAATATAAAAGATGACTTTGAAATAACTAGTGAAGAGTTAGAAAGTGAAGGATACTTAAAAGAAATAAAACTAGATGATAAAATATGTGCAGCAGATATAAGTGTTAAAAAAGTATTAATCTTTAAAAAATATAATATAGAATTTACTTGCATAAAAAATAAGGAGCAAAGTTAATTTTGCTCCTTTAATAATTGTAATTAATTTTGTACAAGAGTATTGACTTTGTGTACTTTATATGGTATAATTCTAATCAGTTGAGGGGGATAAGTTATGAATGAAAATATTAAAAAAGTATGTAGTATGAGCGATACTATGAAAAAGTATATGGCAATGGATTATTTACTTGATAATAAGTATGTAGATATAGCTGAGTTCGATAAGTACTATCGTGAGAATTTAAGTCTAGCAAGCATAGACTTCTTCGGAAGATACAGTGGCAGAGGTATAAATTTAGAACTAGATGAAGAGGTTGTAGTAAAATCAAGAAATGCAAGGTATATTTACAATTTCTTCTACATTGAAGGAGCAAATATTCCTAAGTTACAAGATGCCTTGATTAAAACAGGAAATATAGATTTAATGATAGATTCTTGTGATTTTTCGAGTGTAGATTGTAAGAAATATGAAGACTATATTATCAATACTGGAATAGCAGCAATTATTACTCAGTTTGCCATAAAAGTAAGAAAAGCTAATATTCCAAGACTTGAAGATGCTATTATAAAAACACAAGATGTAAAAGAAATATATCGTTTTGCTACTAATGTTGAGGGGGCAAACCGTATTAAACTAAATAAAGAATTGTTTAGCTTAAATTTAGTCTATGCAGTTGCAGTCTATGTAGTTGATTTTATCTCGGATTATAATATTATTCCTGTATCAGAACAATCTATAAGAAAAGTACTTGAAGGCGTAGACAAAAGTTTTTTAGAAGAGATTCTTAGAGAGGTCGAATCCCGTAAAAAATATAACAATTATTCTGAACGTACAGAAACACTTTATAAAGTAGTAATAGAATTACTTAAAGACCCAAAAGAAAAACTTACAATAAAACATTAATGATGCAAGTACATTTAATCTTGATGAAATAAGAGAATTATTTGAAGACGAAGGATTTACTAAGTAAAAAAATTATAAGGAGCAAAGTTAATTTTGCTCTTTTCGTTTTTAGTAAACCACGGCAAAATATCGACTTTTGCCGTGGTTAACTTTAAATTATATTAGATGATGAAAAATGATTTATAGTTATGAAGAAATAATTTTCAATTAAATAAAGCTTTAATAGTTCACTAACAATTGACTAAAACACTAATTTGTGGTATATTTATGTAGTCATTTGAACTATTATTTTAATTTATATATTATGAAAAGGAGTGATAACTTATGAATAAAATAAGAGTATTTAGTCTTGGGGGATTAAATGAAAATGGTAAAAATTTATATGTAATAGAAATCAATAATAGAATATTGTTATTTGATGCAGGACTTAAGTATGCAAGTGAAAAGATGCTTGGAGTAGATTATGTTATACCTGATTTCGAGTATTTACTTGAAAATAAAAAAAGAATAGTAGGTTTGTTTATAAGTCACGCACATTATGAAAATATGGGAGCAGTTACTGACCTTTTAAAACAAATACCAGAGATTCATATATTTGCAACAAATTATACATCTAAAATACTTGAAATAGAAGCAAAAGAAGCTGAGATAAGTATTAGAAACTTACATATTATAAAACCTCATAGAAAGATAGACTTTAAAGAATTTAGTGTATTTCCTTTTAGTGTGAGCCATAGTGTTCCTGAAAGTGTAGGTTTTAGTATAAACACACCAGATGGTGCAATAGTGTATATGGGGGATTATGTAATTGATTCAACTATGAAAGGTGCTTATGATATGGATTTAGGTAAACTTGCTTATATTGGTAAACAAGGGGTACTTTTACTAATGCAAGAAAGTGTATTCAGTGAAAAGACTGGATTTACAAGTCCTAATCATAAACTTGACAAATACTTTAAAAACGCTGTAGAAAAGAGTGAAGGAAGATTAATATTTAGTATCCTTCCACTTCATTTACTTACTATACAAAATATATTTGATGCAGTAAAGGGTACTGATAGAAAAGTAGTAGTAATGGGTAAATACTTACAAACTATTATAGAAATGGCAATTCGTGAAGGATACCTAGATGTTCCAAATGGAATGATTGGTGACTTAAAAGATTTAAAAGAAAAAAATACTGTAATACTAGTGAGTAATGATAGAGAAGCTCCATACTATAATTTATCAAGAATAGTAAATGGATATGATAAATATGTGTCACTAGAAGTAAATGATTCAATATGTTTTGCTGATCCATCATATGAAGCACAAGAACTTACAAGTGTAAAAATTAAAAATGAAATAGCTATTCACGGGATTAATATATTTGATGTACCAAAAAATAAAAATGTACGTCTTCACGCTTCTAGTCAAGATTTAATGCTAATGGTTAAAATATTTAATCCTAAATATTATATGCCTATAAAAGGGGAATATCGTTATCAGGTTGCTAATGCTAAACTAGCTAGTTTAGTTGGAATACCAAATGAAAATATATTCCTTAAAGAAAATGGAGATGTAGTATATATAGAAGATGGTACATTTGTGGATAAAGGTGAACATATTAAAGTAGATGATATTTTAATAGATGGTAAAAGTTCTAGTGATGTAGGAGAACTAGTTTTAAAAGATAGAGAAATGCTTGGTAATAATGGATTAATATTAATAAGTGCAACGGTTGATAAAAAGACTAAACAAATAATTAATGGACCAGAAGTATTATCAAGAGGATTTATATTTGCTAAAGATAACTTAGATGTAATAGAAGAAATTAAAAAGAAAAGTTTAGAAATTATTAAAAATAATACACATAATGGAAAATATGCTGATTATTCTAAAATTAGAAATGATATTAGAGATGATGTTGGGTCTTACTTATATAAATTAACTGAAAGTAAACCAGTAATATTAACTGTTATTCAAGAAATGTAGGTGGAATATGATATATTTGGACTATAGTGCTACAACACCAGTACTTCCTGAGGTATTAGATTCATACGTAAAGACAACAACTGAATATATAGGAAATGCTAACTCAATACATAATTTAGGTGTAAAGAGTAAAGAATTAATGCTAAAGGCAAGTAAGCAAATAGCTGAGTGTTTAGGATGCAAATTTAATGAACTTATTTATACAAGTGGGAGTAGTGAAAGCAATAGCACTGCAATAAAAGGTGTAGCATTTAAATATAGTAATCGTGGAAAACACATTATAACAACTCATTATGAACATAAAAGCGTTACTGAAACAATGGAATTTTTAAGTACTAAGGGATTTGAAATTAGTTATGTATCACTTAAGAGTGATGGAAGTATTGATTTAAAAGAATTAGAAAGTCTAATAAGAGAAGATACAATATTAGTAAGTGTATGTGCTGTAAATAGTGAAGTAGGCTTAAAAGCACCTCTTAAAACAATAAGACAAATAATTAATAAAAAGAATCCAAAAGTAATATTTCATAGTGATATGACTCAGGCACTTGGTAAAATTAATATTAATTTAAGTGATGTAGATTTAGCTAGTATGAGTTCACATAAAATATATGCACCTAAAGGAATAGGACTTTTATATAAAAGAAATAATCTTGAAATTGAACCACTTATATATGGTCTTACAGAAAATTGCCCTTATAGAGGAGGAACACCAGCTCTTCCATTAATAGTAAGTTTTGCTAAGGCAGTAAGAATTATTACAGAAAACTTACCAGCAAACATAAAAGTAGTAGAAAGTCTTAATGAGATGGTTTATAACGGTTTAAAAGATTTACCTGTACATATAAATTCTAATAACTTATGTGTGCCTCAAATATTTAACTTAAGTTTAATTAATATAAAAAGTGAAACATTCGTAAGAGCAATAGAAAAATATGGAGTTTATATAAGTACTACAACAGCCTGTTCGAGTAATGAACCTAGTTCAATACTAAAATATATAACTAGTGATAAAAGCATAAATACAACAAGTATAAGAGTAAGTATAAGCCATTTAACAACTAAAAAAGAAATAGAAGAATTTATAGTAGCTTTTCACAAAACATATAATGAACTACTATTAAAGGAGTAATTATGACAGAAGTAATAATGATAAAATATGCAGAATTAACTACTAAAAAAGATAATAGAAATTTCTTCATAAATACTTTAGAAAAAAATATACATCATATATTAAGTGACTTAAAGCCAGTTATTAAAAAAGACTATTATAGAATGTTTGTATATGTAAGTGAAGTAGATGAGGCAATAAATAGATTAACTAATGTATTTGGAATTCACGAAGTAGTAAAATGTATATTTACAGAAAATAAAGAATTTGAAAATATATGTAAAATATCTGCGTCTTTAATAGAAGAAAATAAAACGTTTAAAGTAGAAACTAATAGAAGTGATAAGTCTTATCCAATTAATAGTATGGAATTATCAAGAAACGTAGGTGGATTCTTACTAAAGAATGTTAAAGGCTTAAAAGTAGATGTACATAATCCAGAAGTACTTATTAATATAGAGATTAGACGTGAAGGAGTTTACATTTATAAAAACGGTATTAAAGCACTAGGTGGTTATCCAGTTGGTACTTTAGGAAAAGCACTTCTTATGCTAAGTGGTGGAATTGACTCAGTAGTTGCTGGATACGAAACAATGAAAAGAGGAGTTAAATTAGATTTTATATATTTTGAAAGTTTACCCCATACTAGTTTAGAAGCAAGAGAAAAAGTAATAAGTCTTGCTAAGATTCTTAAAGGATATGGCAATACTGGAAAACTTTTAGTAGTGCCTTTTACTAAGATTCAAGAAAGTATTTATACAAATATGAAAGGTGATTATATGATTACCTTAATGAGAAGACAAATGTATAGAATTGCTGAGAGGGTAGCTAAAAGAAGAAATTTAACTGCAATAGTTAATGGAGAAAGTATCGGACAAGTTGCAAGTCAAACACTAACAAGTATGAGAGTAGTAAATGATGTAACAAATTATCCAATTATAAGACCTCTTGCAAGTTTTGATAAACTAGAAATAATGAATATTGCAAGAAAAATAGGTAGTTATGAAATAAGTATACTTCCATATATTGATTGTTGTACTGTATTTGTACCAACTCATCCAGTAATAAATCCAAGTCTTGATGTTGCAAAAAAGGAAGAAGAAAAACTTGATATGGAATTACTTGATGAAGCTATTAAAAATATATTAGTAATAGACTTAGATGAAAAAGACACGTCTAGTGACTTACTTTAAAGAAAAAAACACTAAAAATACTTGAAATTTATTACTTTTTGTAGTATATTTGAATTACGAAGCACGAAAGTTTTTTTTTTATAAAACAAAATGGAGGAGTTTATGAGTAAAATAAAAGCATTTTTTAAAGGCGTTGAAAAAGAAAGAAAAATGGTAAGGTGGCCTAGTGGAAAAGATATGGCTAAATATTCTGTAATGGTTTTAACTTTAATGGTATTCTTTGGATTATATTTCTATCTACTAGATGTATTATTTACTTTCTTGAAAGGATTAGTGAGTTAATATGGATAATCAAAAATTATGGTATGTAGTTAATACTTATTCAGGACATGAAAGTAAAGTTAAAGAAAACCTTCTTATGAGAAAAGATTCTATGGGAATGGAAAATAATATTTTTAGAGTAATAGTACCTGAAACAAAAGAAGTAGAAATTAAAGATGGAGTTAAAAAAGAAAAAACAAAGAAAATGTTTCCAGGATATGTTCTAGTTGAAATGATAATGAGCGATGAAGCTTGGTATGCAGTTAGAAATACTCCAGGAGTAACTGGATTCATAGGTTCAAGTGGTAAAGGTGCTAAACCAATTCCTTTATCTCCTCAAGAAATAGATAAGATACTTGCTAGTGAAGGTATAAGTAGACTAGATATAGAAACTGACTTAAATGAAGGGGATTCAGTTAAAATCGTTGATGGTCCATTTAATGGAATGTTTGGTAAAGTACAAAGTATTGATCTTGAAAATGAAAAACTAAATGTATTAATAGACTTATTCGGACAAGAAACACCAGTAGAAGTAGACTTAGTTCAAATTAGTAAATGTTAAAAAAGTGCAATTAATTGCACTTTTTTATTTTAAATTATCTAGTATATTAAGAAGTACTAATTTAGAATAACTATAAGTAAGCCCGCCTTGAACAAATAAAGCATAAGGTTCTCTAAGTGGTGCATCAGCTGATAGTTCGATACTAGAACCAGTAGTAAATGCTGGACTAGCCATTATAATTTTATCTTTATAACCAGGCATATCACTTACAACAGGTGTGTAAAACGAGTTAACAGGACCCATCTCTTGAACACATTTTGCAAAATTAATAAGATTTTCTTCATTCTTTAAATATACTGTTAAAACGATATCACATTTTTCTTCATTATATCTAGGACTAACTTCGTAACCTTTATCTTCTAAAATTTTACTATATAATGCTGATGTTTTAAGGCTAGAACTAACAGCCCTTGGTGCTAAGTAAAGTCCCATTAAAAACATTCTATTAGAATCTAAACTAGGTCCAACTTCTTTTCCTTCTCCAGGTAAATAAAGTCTTTCACTAACTAGATTAATATATTTTCGTTTACCAGCAACATATGCTCCATGAGTACACACTCCACCACCAAGATTCTTAATGAGTGAACCCACCATAACATCTGCCCCAACTTCAGTAGGGAAGCAGTTCTCAACAAATTCAGTATAGCAATTGTCTACAAATATTATAATTTCAGGATTAATACTCTTAACAAGTTTAATAACTTTAGTAACTTTATCAATAGTTAAACTCTTTCTTAAAGAGTAACCTTTACTTCTTTGAATATAAACAAGTTTAATACCATCTAAACTATCTTTAATCTTTTCATAGTCAAAGTCATTATCTATTAAATCAATCTGTTTATAATTAATATTATAACTTTTAAGAGAACTTGAGTTTTCTGTAATACCAATTACTTCGTGCATTGTATCATAAGGTAATCCACTTATACTTAAAAATGCATCTCCTGGTCTTAAAAGGGCGCTTAAACTAATACTTAAAGCGTGACTACCACTTACAAATTCTCTTCTAACTAAAGTATCTTCACATCTAAATATTTCACTGAAGATTCCTTCAATCTTATCTCTACCAATGTCATTATATCCATATCCAGTAGTGCCAGAAAAATCAGTTTCATTTAACTTAAACTTATGAAAAGCATCAATAACTTTTTTACTATTAATTAATTCTTGCCTATCAATATCCTCAAAAACATTTTTAAGTTTCTTTTCAGCATCACTTATAACTTTTAAATTTTTATTTACTATTATCATCTTTTTCCTCCATCTATTCTTATAACTGCATCATTAATATAACTAGCTTTATCACTACTTAAAAAGCAAATCAAATTTGCAACTTCATTAGGGCTTGCAAATCTTTTCATAATAATCTTTTCTTTTACTTCATTTTTAAACTCTTCACTTAAAGAATTATTCATAGGTGTATCTATCCAGCCAGGGCACACAGTATTAACCCTGATAGTGCCTTCAAAATATTTAGCTAAATTGTGTGATAAATTAATAAGCCCAGCTTTGGAAGCATCATAATCAATACTTTCTATATAATAGTCATCAATACCATTATTAGAAGATACATTAATTATTACACCAGAGCCATTCTTTTTCATATAATTACCAAAAATTCTGCTAGACAAGAAAGGTCCGATTAAATTAGTATCAACTACTTGCATAAATTCTTCTTTAGTTTTTAAATTAAAATCATTATCAATAGAAATACCTGCATTATTAACAAGTACATCTAATCTATTAAATTTAGACTTTATTTCATTAAGTACATTTTTTAAATCATCTTCATTAGTAATGTCACACTTAATAGTAAGCGTATCTACTTTGTATTCTTTTTTAATCCTAGCCTCTAAGTTAAGCGCTTCTTCTTTATGTCTTAAATATGTAATAACTATATCATAGCCTTCACTTGCAAGCTCACAAGCCGTGCTTGCCCCAAGACCTATACTTGATCCGATTACTAAAGCTACTTTTCTCATAAAAATCCCCTCACTTCTTTGAGTATTTTATCATAAAAGTATGTTTTTTTCAAAAAAACTTGATTAAATCTCTAAAGTTCTTGTAAACTAGCGAAATATTTGTTATAATTTTGAGTGTAAAAAAAGGAGGCAATTCAAAATGGCAAAAAAAGAGAACAGAGAAGGCGTAGCACTTCAATGTACAGTATGTAAAGAAATAAATTACTTAACTAGTAAGAATAAAAAGAATACTGAAGGTAAACTTGAAATAAACAAGTTCTGTCCTAGATGTAATAAAACAACTGCACATAAAGAAAGAAAGGCTGATTAATTATGTTTAACGTTAATGATATCAAAAATGGTATGACTATCAGTTATGAAGGTAATGTATACCAAGTAGTAGAATTCCAACACGTAAAACCAGGTAAGGGTAGTGCTTTTGTTAAAACTAAATTAAAAAATTTAAGAACTAATACTACTCAAGAAATAACTTTCAATGCTGGTATTAAACTAGAAAAAGCAAATGTAACTAAAAAAGCATTAAGTTATCTTTATAATGATGGAGATACTTATGTATTTATGGATAATAATACTTATGATCAATTAGAATTACCTAAAAGCAAAGTTGCTGAATATATTAAATTCTTAAAAGAAGGATTAAATGTTGAAGTAATGAGCTATGAAGGTGAAGTAATTGGTATAAGTCTTCCAGAAAAAGTAAGTTATAAAATTATAGAAACTGAAATGGCAGTTAAAGGTAACACAACTAGTGGTGCACAAAAAGACGCTACTATAGAGACTGGATATACAGTAAAAGTACCATTATTTATAGAAAATGGAGAAGAAATAATCATTACAACAAGTGATGGAAAATATTCTTCAAGAGCATAGAAATATGTTCTTTTTTTATTATAACTTCATAATATTCTTTAGGAGGGGTAATAAATGATTAATAAACAAAGTATGTGGTTTTTAACACTTTTCTCTTTAGTTCTTATTCTTGGAGTATATTATGTAACTATGCCCAATGACTTATTAAAAGGGAAAATAACTGGAGAAGATATTAAAAAAGAAGTAAATGTAAATGTTACAGAAGGAGATGCTTTAATCGCAATGCGTGCTAATAGGGATGAAAAAGTTGCACTAGAAGTAGATAAACTAGAAGAGATACTTACTAATGAAAGTACAACTCCTGAAGATAAAAATAAAGCGTTTGAAGAACTTAAACTTCTTAACATAAATGTATCTAAAGAAAGTAGTTTAGAAGAGAAGATAGAAACTAAATTTGGAATTAAAAGTTATATTGAAATTAATAAAGATAATATAAAGGTTGTAATTAGTTCCAAGGAACACGATGCAAGTTTAGCAAACAATATAATGAGATGTATACAAGAAGAATATAAAGAAAAAATGTACATAACAGTTGAGTTTGAATAGCAAAACTTAAGTTTTCTCATAGAATACTATAGTGAATAAGGTGGTGTCTATGAGTAAAAATATTTTAACCACGAGAGAAAAAGAGGTGTTTTCACTTTTAGTAAAAAATTATACAACAAAGAATATTGCTGATAAATTATTTATAAGTGAAAAAACAGTGAGAAATCACATATCTAATGTTATGCAAAAATTAGAAGTCGAATCTCGTACATCCGCGGTTATCGAATTAATTAAACTTGGTGAAATTGAAATAGAAAATGACTAAATTGTCATTTTTTTAAATATAAATAATATAATTATCTTGAGGAGTGTTTATATGTTAAAAAGATTTGGTTTTAGAAAACTAGCTGTTACTACAAGTGCATTATTTGTAATTGGATTACTTTACTTTTTTCCTAGTAAGACTCTTAAAATAGATGAGAGTATTAATTATTATGATGAAAAAGATTACACAGAAGTATTTTTACTTGATTCAAATAATTTTGTAAGTGAAGTATCAGTATTAGATAAAGAAACTGATTTAGTAAAAAAATTAAAAAATAAAATGGAATTATTAATAAAAAAAGATAATAATGAGAAAGTTCCTAAAAATTTCGTAGGAGTGGTTCCTATGAATACGAAAGTGCTTTCATTAGTAGTTGATAATGGGGTATGTACAGTTGATTTTTCAAAAGAAATATTAAGTGTAACTGCTAGTATGGAAGAAAAAATGATAGAAGCGATTATTTATACTTTAACATCAAGTGAAGAAGTTAAGAGTGTAGTAATTAAAGTAGAAAACAAAGTATTAGAAAGGTTACCTAATTCTAATCAACTTTTACCTAATGTATTAGATAGAAGTTATGGAATTAATAAAGATTATGATATAAATAATTTATATGATTTAACTAAAACGACAGTATATTATAGTAAACTGAATGATAAAGAGGTATATTATGTACCAGTAACTAAAATAACAAATAATAATGAAGATAAAATAAGTGTAATAGTAAGTGAACTTAAAAGTAGTGTGCTTTATCAAAGTAATTTAAATAGTTATCTTAATTCTAAAGCAGAATTACTTGATTATAAAAAAGAAGAAGATGTTATGAAATTAACTTTTAATGATAAGATATTTTATTCTATGTATGATAAAAATATATTGGAAGAAGTAGTATATACAATAGGAAAAAGTGTAAAAGATAATTATGATGTAAATGAAGTAGTGTTTTATGTAGGGGATGAAATGATTACAAAGTATTAAAAAAAACTCTAGGCTTATAACCTAGAGTTAATTTTTCATAAATGGTGACTCCGAGACGATTCGAACGTCCGACCGACGGCTTAGAAGGCCGTTGCTCTATCCTGCTGAGCTACGGAGCCAGATCACTTAACACTTCTAAAGTATACAATAATTTTTGAATAATATCAAGTCCTTTTTATTAATTTGTGCAAAATTTTAAAATATATGTATATGCAAGAAAGTGTAAAACTTGTGCGTAAAATCTTGTGTCAAATAAAATAAAAAAAGTAATTCTCATACTTTTATCGTATAAGTATTATAGGAGGGCGAAATATGACTAAGAAAGTGGAGGTGTTACAAGAAGATAAATATGACTGTGCAGCTGCTTCGTTATTATCACTTATTAAGTACTACGGTGGTAATATGTGTATAGAAGATGTAAGAAGGCTAATAAATACTACTAAAATGGGTACAAATGCTTATGACTTAATTAGTGGTGCTAAAATGATTGGCTTTGATGGAATGGGTGAAAAAGTTTCTTTTAAAGAATTAATAAAAGAATTTGATATACCCCTAATCGCACACATAAAGAAAAATAACTTCTATCATTTTATTGTTATATATAAAATAGATAATCATAAGAAAAAATTAGTAATAATGGATCCTAGCGTTGGGCTAATTAAAATGACTTATGAAAAATTTGCATCTATATATGAAGGCACTGTTATTAAATTAGTAAAAACTAAAGAATTACCTAAAGTAGAAAAGAAAAATGAACTATTAAAAGTAATAATAAAAAGTATACTAAAAAATAAAAAAGAGTTAAGTTTAATAATTGTAATATCTTCTATAGTAATTATATTTAGTATGTTAGCATCTATATTTTATAAATTACTTTTTGATAATACTAATTATATATATAAATATTCTTTTATATTTATTATGATAATAATAACTAAAGGTTTATTTGATTTAATTAGAAACATTATCTTAAATAATTTAAATAAAAAAATAGAACTATCTATTACAGATATAATGCTCTTAAGACTATTTCATCTTCCATATAGTTACCACAAAAATAAAACTACTGGAGAAATCCTGAGCAGACTTAATGATTTAATGCTAATTAAAGATTTAATATTAGAATTATTCTATAACTCATTTGTGAATATTTTAATTCTTATAAGTACCCTAGTATTTATGGCCTATATAAGTATTAAACTAGTGTTAATCTCGCTTATAATGTTTTCTATATACTTACTAATTACAATTATATATACTAAACACTTTAAAAAGAAAATAAGATGTGTGCAAGAAAGTAAAGGTATATATAATTCAAAATTGATAGAAAGTATAGAAGGACTTGAAACTATTAGTAATTTAAATGTAACTAATATATTTAAAAAAAGAGTTTATGATTCCTATAAAGATAATTGTATAGAAACAAATAAGTACAATTTTTGTAACATAACTATAGGTATATTTAAAAATTCTTTATTAGATATAAGTAACGTTTTGATATTAATGTATTCAGCACTTGTCTTAAAGTCCTTCAGTGTAGGAAATATAATGTTAGTATATGTACTTTATACTAATTATATAAGTGCTATGAAATCTATAATAGATTACTTACCAGAGTTTAGTTATGCTTATCAAAACATTGATAAAGTAAATGGTATATTAAAAGAATATAAATCTTCAAATAATGGAAATTTAATTAATGGGGATATAAGTATAAGTGGTTTATCCTATAAAGTAAGTGATTACATTTTTAAAGGCATTAATATAGTAATAAAAGAAAAAGATAAGCTAGTTCTTGTGGGTAAAAGTGGATGTGGTAAAAGTACACTTTTAAAAATATTACTTAAATATTTTAATGATTATGAAGGTACTATTAAGGTGGGAACGGTTAATTTAAAAGATATAAGTGATGACTCTATAAGAAAAAGTTTTACATATGTCGGGCAAAATGAGAAGTTATTTAATGATACTCTTAAAGGGAATATTTTAATGGGAAGAAATATTAATGAAAATAAGTATAAAAGTGTTATTAAAATAACTAAGATAGATGAAATAATTAATAGTAAATCATTAAAAGAAAATTTTCTAATAGAGGAAGATGGTTTTAATTTGAGTGGTGGCGAAAGACAAAGAATAATCTTAGCGCGTGCTTTACTTAAAGAAAGTAATTACTTATTGATTGATGAGGCTCTAAGTGAAGTAGATTATAATTTGGAAAAGAATATAGTTTTAAATCTTTTTAAATATTATAAGAATAAAACTATAATATATGTTTCTCATAAAAAGGAAATAGAGAAATTATTTAATAAAAAAATTATTTTAGAAAAGGAGTGATATTGTGACTAAAGAGGAATTAATGAAAGTAGAAGGAGGAGTATCCTGGGGATTATGGGGAATTGCAGGAGTAATTGCTTCATTTATTATGGGATTCTATGAAGGAGTCATGAATCCAGTGAGATGTGGTAAATAGAAAGGAGTAAGTATGAATAACGAAGAACTAGTTAAAGTAGTAGGGGGAATAAGTTTTTCTTCCTCACTTATAAATGCAGTAGTTAAAGCATTTACAACTATATATGATTTTGGAAGAAGATTAGGAAGTGGACTTCTTAGAAGTCGTTATGGACAAACTTGTCCTTTAGAATAAAGTGAAACCAGCATAAGCTGGTTTCACTTATTTAAAAACTTAGACTAATTAGGTTGAAACTTTCACGCAATTTTGATAAAATTAAGTAGTAATATTAATTGGAGTGATTAAAGTGGCGAGAAGTAGAAAAAAGATAAAAAAGAGGAATGTGAGTATATTATTTCTTATATTAATAGCAATCTTTGTGTGTATAGCTATATTTATTAAAAAAGATGATTTAAATACATCTAAAATTAGTGTAGATTATCCTAATACAGTAAATGCTGATAATAAATATAATGTAAAAGTTTCTTATAATGATGATGTTAAGAATTTAAAATGTAGTTTAGATAATAAAGAATATGTAGATATAAATGAATGTAATTTTGATTTAAATCCAGGAAAATATACTATATATCTTAAGAATGATAGTCTATTTATTAAAAAGACTTTTACTGTAGAAAGTAAATATGAAGGAACATTTAGTAGTACAATTGATAAACTAGAAACATATTACTTAGCCTCTAATGGTAAGAAAGCATTTAAGTTTACTTTTGATTATCCAAAAGGTTTTGATACAAAAGTTACTTATAAAGTAGAAGACCCTAGTGTATTAAAAGTAGAAAATGACACTATGGTTGCTTTAAAAGCTGGAAAAACTAAAGTAACAGCAACATTAAAAGATGGTAACTCAAAGACTTATAATGTTGTAGTAACCGATTTGATAGTAAGTCCTGTAATTAATACAAATAAACCATTTTTACCTTGTGGAAGATATACTAAAGAAGAAAATGAACTGCTTGATAAAATACTTGCTTCAAGAGTAGAAGAAGCTGGTGTAGGAACAAGGGCAGGGGTTGCAGCTGCAGCAAGATTTATTACACTTGAATTTCCTTATACAATTAAATATTTTAATGAAAATGGAAGAATGGGTACAACTGTTGCAAATGGTATAGATGCTGAAGGAAGATATTATCATAAAGGTTTATACTTAAATGAATATAAATTTAGTGAATTAACAGGTAAAAGCACAGCAACTGGTCCTCAAATATGGGGATGTGATTTACATGATTCATTTCTTAGTGGTTTAAGAGGTGGATATCTAATGAGACCTAATGGATTTACTTGTAGTGGTTTTGCCACTTGGGCTATGTTAAATGGTGGATTTGATGTAGGAGATGTTGGAGCAGGAGATAGAACTGACGTGGCAAACGAACTATCAGATATGGGTCCACATATTCAATTAACTTATGACTTTATGAAAAATGGAGACTACCAAGTAGGAGACTTTATTGCAAGGGATGGACACGCTGCTATAATAATAGGTTTTGATGATAAAAATATCTATACAGCTGAAAGCCTTCCACCAAAATTAAAAGTTTATGTATATGAAAGATGGACAGGAATAGTTAATGATCCAAATTTAACATATACAATAGATATGACTGGAATATATCCAAATGGAGAAGGAACAATAGAAGATATGTGGTAAGCGCTATATAAGCGCTTTTCTTTTTGGAACAAAATCTATAGCTGATATAAAAGGAGTGGTATAAATATTAGAAGGAATAAGAGCGTTATATCTTCTAAATCCTTCATTTACGATTAACTCGGTATTACTCAAAGTATGCTTTCCACTTACAAAAGGAACTTTAATAAAAGTTTTGAAATTTCTGAAATATTCAACGTAACCATACTTAACACTATTATTCATAAGTGTTTTTTTTCTTAAATATCCTCCGTGTAAATGACCACTAAAGAATAAGTCAAATTTATTTATGTTCTCATTATTAGATAAATAAGAATAGTATACAGAAAGTGGATCGTGTACTAAATTTATATTATATAACTTTTTATTAGTAATGGCTTTTTTAAGTTTATCATTTAAAATAATTCCATTTTCTCCAAATAAATTTTTAGATAAATATGATTCTCTTGGTAATGTAGTGCCAAAAATATCAAAATCATCATACTTAAAATCATTATCATTTAAAGGTATTAAATTACTGTTATTTTTTAAGCTCATAAATCTTTTAATAATCATTTCATAATTTTTAGAATTACAAAAATCTAAATCGTGATTGCCAAGAGACATTAAAACTGGAGCTTTACTAAGTAAACTTAAATCATCAAAAATACTTTTTACTAAATTAAATACTTTATCATTTAGATAATATTTAGCATCCATAATATCTCCGGATACTAAAATAAAATCTATTTTCTTTTTGCTTTTTAAAATAAATTCTTTTAATTCAGTTATAAGTCTGCTATTAATAATCTTTCCAAAATGGGTATCTGCAATTCCAATAGCATAATACCTTTTTGTAAGTTTATCACTTTTTAATGTATATTCCTTTGAAATAATCATATACCTCACCATTATAATTATATCACCAAGAGAAGATATTAGAATAAGTAAATGTTATTAATGTAAAAAAGTAATTTAATCTTTTTAAGTTGATTTTTTTTTGATACAATAAGTTAGAGGAAGTGAATTATGAAACGCGCAATTTTGATAGATGGCAACAATTTGTTATTTAGGAGTTATTATGCAACTGCATATAGTGGTAGTTTGATGAGAAATAGTAGTGGTTTTCCTACTAATGCTCTTTTTGGTTTTGTTAATATGATGAATAAGATAGTTAATGAAGAAAATCCAGAGTATATAGTAGTTGCTTTTGATAAAGGGAAGAATTTTAGACACGAAAAGTATAAGGACTATAAAGCAGGTAGGATAGAGACACCAAAAGATTTGCTTGTTCAGTTTCCTAAGGCATATGAAGTGTTAGATGCAATGGGGATTAAATGGGTTAGTTGTGATAATTATGAAGCTGATGATATTATTGGTACATTTGCTAAGATGGCTGATATTGATAAAGAATATGATGCTACAATTGTAAGTAGTGATAAGGATTTATTACAGCTTATTAGTTCTGATGTTAATGTTAAACTTTTGAAACAGAAAGATTATATTTTAATGGATGAAAAAGTGTTTTTTGATACTTATGGTCTTAAACCAGTTAGAATGGTTGATTTAAAAGCACTTATGGGAGACGCTTCTGATAATATACCCGGAGTTAAGGGGATAGGCGAGAAAACTGCGCTTAATATACTTCACGAGTTTGATACTATAGAAAACTTATATGATAATATAGATAAAGTTAAGGGTAAGACTAAAGAGAAGTTGATATTAGGAAAAGAAAGTGCTTTTTTTAGTAAAGAGATGGCTACTATTTACAAGGATGTACCTATTAATTTAACTTTTGAGGATATTAAGTTTAATGGTTTTGATATAGAAAAGCTTACTAAGTTATATAGAGAATTTGAGTTTTATAGTTTTATTAAAAAGTTAGAAACTTTTGTTAATAAAGTAGAAGGGCAACTTGAACTTGATTTTTCTTCTAAGAGAGAAGTAGAAACTAATATAATGCCATATATAAGAGTTAAAGAGAAACTTAATATTGATAAAGAGTTTGCATTTTATTTAGAAGTAAGTAGAGAAAATTATCATATGGCTAAACCTATTTATTTAGTTTTAGAGTATATGAATCAATATTATGTACTTGATGAAGAGGCTATTATTTTAAATAAAGATATTTTTACTTATGCTACTAGTACTTATGATGCTAAGAAGAGTATATGTTTTTTAGAGAGGTATGGTATTAAACTTAATAATTTAAAGTATGATACTATGATAGCTAGTTATTTATTAAATCAGAATACTAAAGATGATATTGCATATCTTGCTAATACTAAGGGATATAATATTATGTTTTATGAGACTATGATTAAAGATGAAAATGTTATAGTTTTAGATGATATTTTAATTAATAATTTAATTTCTAAAGTTAAGTTTATAGCCAATACTAAGAGTGAGTTTTTGAGTTTGCTTAAGAGTGAGAATAGTCTTGAACTTTATGAAAATATAGAGATTCCTCTTATTCCTGTTCTTGCTAGAATGGAAATGAATGGTATTAGAGTTAGTTTAAGTGAACTTGATAATATTAGGGAAGACTTAGAGAGTAGAATTAATAATGTAGAAGAAGAAATATTTTTGCTTGCTGGAGAAAGATTTAATATATTGAGTTCTAAACAGACTGGGGCTATTTTATTTGAGAAGATGGGAATGCCTTATAAGAAGAGAAAGAGTGAAGAGAATTATAAGACTGATCATGATACTTTAATGAAATATTATGATATGAGTCCCATTATTGAACTTATTCTTGAGTATAGAAATTTATCTAAGCTTATTAATACGTATATGGAGAGTTTAAAGAGGTTTGTTTTAGATGATGGTAAGATTCATACTATTTTTAAACAAGCTGTTACTAGAACTGGTAGACTTTCTTGTACTGAGCCTAATCTTCAGAATATTCCTATTAGAGCTGAGGATGGAAAGAGAATTAGGAAAGCGTTTTTACCTAATCCTGGGGATGTTATTTTAACTAGTGATTATAGTCAGATAGAGCTTAGATTGCTAGCGCATATTTCTAAAGATGAAGCTTTAATTAATGCGTTTAAGAGTCATGAAGATATTCATACTAAGGTTGCTAGTGATATTTATGGAATTCCTATTAGTGAAGTAACTAAGAATCAGAGAAGAACTGCTAAGGCTGTTATTTTTGGTATTGTTTATGGTATTAGTGGATTTGGTCTTGGAGAGAATCTTAGTTTAAGTTCTAAGGAGGCTAAGGTATATATTGATAAGTATTTAAGTATGTATCCTAGTGTTAAGGCTTATATGGAAGAGATAGTTAAAAAGGCTAAGGATGATGGATATGTTACAACTATTTTTGGTAGAAGAAGAGTTATTGAAGAACTTAATAATACTAATTATATGATTAGAAAGAGTGGAGAGAGAATGGCTCTTAATACTCCAGTGCAAGGGTCTAGTGCTGATATTATTAAGAAGGCTATGATAGAGATAGATAGTGAAATTATTAAAAGAGGACTTAATACTAAGATGTTAATTCAAGTACACGATGAACTTGTTTTCTCAGTACCTAAGAGTGAACTAGCACTAGTTAAAGAACTTGTAGCAAATGTTATGGAAAATACATATAAAATATTAGTGCCACTTAAAGTAGAAGAAGAAATTGGAGATAACTGGTACGATGCTAAGTAAGGAGGCTCGTAATGGAAAGTAAGGTTTTGCTTAGGAGTTTGTTTGTTAATTTATTTTTAACAATTTTAAAGTTTGTTAATGGTATTATTAGTGGATCTAAAACACTTTTGTCAGATGCAGTGCATTCATTTAGTGATTTGTCTACTGATATTATTGGAATTATAGGAAGTAAACTTTCTAATAAAAAACCGGATGAGAGTCATCCTTATGGTCACGGGAAACTTGAGTATTTAACGAGTATTATTATGAGCATATTTATTATATCTTTGGGGGTTAGTATAATAATTGCTGCTTTTAAATTTGAAACTAAGGTTAAAAACGCGTATGCTTTAATAGTTTTATTCTTTACTGCTTTTATTAAATATTTACTTTCTAATTATTTAAAGAAAAAGGGAACTTTACTTAATAGCACAATTATATTAACTAATGCTACTGAGAGTAAGTTTGATTCTTTAAATTCTCTTATTGCATCTATATTTGTTGTGTTTTCTTTAATTAATTTGCCTTTTTTTAGGTATGCTGATTTAATTGGGTCTATAGTGATAGCTGTTTTGACTATTAAAGTAGGACTAGAAATATTTATTAGTAATATTAAGAGTATACTTGGAGAAGTCGAGCTTGATAAGAATGTAATTAGAGAAGTTATGCAGGTAGTTAGTAAGAGTAATGTTATAGTTAAAAGAGTGTCTTTAATTAAGTATGGTTCTTATTATAAAGGGGTTATAGATATTATTTATGATGAAGATGCTAAACTTAAAGATATTTATTTAATAGAGAAGAATATTAAAAGAGATTTAAAGAAAAGTAATTTAAGAGTTAGATATGTAACTGTTAATTTTGAACCAAAAAGCACACTATAGGGTTATGGTGTGCTCTTTTAATTCATTGGTTTTAGTGCTTGTGATTAAGTTATATATTCTAGTTGCTTTAAGTTCTAGTTCTTCATTATTTTCTTTAGTATATTTTGTATAGATTGGAATATTTATGTCTTTTTTTATTTTACTATAGTATTTTTTACCTTCTTTACTTAAGCCTAGAAGTCTAATATAGTTTAATGATTTATATTTTAAACTTTCTTCTTTTGTGAATCCTACTAGAATGTTCATTAGTATTCTATTTGCTCTTAAGCTTGTGATTCTTTTGTTTTTAATACTGTTTACTAATTCTTCGTAACTATTTGATTTAATAGCACTTTTGTATATTCTGTTTTCTATTCCTTCTGTTACTAAGTGATATTTATATAGTGATTCTTTTTCACTTATTATTTTATATTTTAGTAGGGTAAATATTTTATCATAAGGTATTTTTTTAAGTAAGTTTTCACTATAGTTTGGAATGTATTTTTTAACACTTTTATTTTCACTTAAGTATTCTCTTATTTTGTATGCACTTATTATGTTAGTGTCATTAGCTTTATAAAAGTCATTTGTTCTTTTTATAGGAAGGACTTCTATTTTGTAGTTGTTTCTAATTATTTCTTTTATGTAGCTTACTCCTAATAAGTCGTTACTTTCTTTTATTGTTTTTCCGGTTAAATCTTTTATAGCTTTACTTAAACTTGTGGGGTAGTTATTTCCTTCACCTATATACGATTTTACAAGTGAGTCAAATTGGTCATTATTGATTTGTAAGTTTGCTATTTCATATAAGAAGTCCTTGTTAGCTGATTCACTTCCAAATACAAGTGTGTTTATTTTAAATTCGTTTAGCATTTTAAGAGCAGCATAACTAAAAGTGTCGGCGGACTGGTTAGAATATGCAAAAGGTACTTCTAATACAATATCTACTTTGTTTTGAAGTGCTAGTAAGGTTTTAGTGTATTTATCAAGTACGCTTAATTCTCCTCTTTCTGTAAAGTTACCACTCATACTTACTATAATTATACTTTCTGGAAACATTTTTTTTATTAATTCTATTTGATATATATGTCCATTATGAAGTGGATTATATTCTGCAACTATTCCTACTATTTTCACGTAAATCACCAAGTATATTTTACTAAATAGCTAGCGTTTTTTCAATACTGTTAACTTGTGCTAGATATAAATACGAAAATGTAGTATAATTATTAGGGATGGAGGTATAAAGTGTTAGATATTAGTAAGTTAAAAAATGGAACATTAGAGAAAATTGACTTTGATGAAATAGTAAATTTTACGGATGATGATATTAAAGATACTTCAATTAAAAGACTTAGTAATGTGAGGGCTAAGGGAAGTATTGAGAGAATTAATGATGATATTTATCATTTGACTCTTAATATTACTGGAGATATGGTTCTTTTATGTGCTAGAAGTTTAGAAGAAGTAGTGTATCCAATTGACATATTTATTGATAAAAACGTCAGTGAAACGACAAATGAGGACGAAAAACCAATTATTTTGCAAAATTCACTTGATATTTTTGGAATTGTATGGGAAAATATTGTACTGGAAGTTCCACTTCGTGTAGTAAAGGAAAATGCAAAATTTTTAAGTGAAGGAAATGGATGGAGCTTGATAGAAGAAAATGATGATAACACTAATTTACCTTTTGGTGAATTAAAATCAATGTTAGATATGGAGGAGAAAAGATGAAATTTGATTTACAATTATTTGCTGTTCCAGCAAGACGTGTAAGTAAGACTGCTAAAAGAGCTAGAAGAACTCATTTAAAGAAAGAGGCTCCAACAGTTGTTACTTGTCCTAATTGTGGAGAACCTTTAATGCCACATCGTGCTTGTACTAAGTGTGGTTTCTACAAAGGTAAAGAAGCAGTTAAAGTTAATAAGTCTGAAAATTAATTGGACTTATTTTTTTTGACAAAATATTCATATTTTCTCATTTATAATGTTGTTGGTGAATGTTATGAATAAGAAAATATTTTTTGTTTTAGTTTTAGTAAGTATTGGTTTTAGTTTAGTTGTTTTTAAGATTTATAAGAGTAAGAAAGAAAGTGATTATACATATTATTTGGTGCAGGTCGGTGCTTTTAAGAGTTATGATAATTTGTCTACGTTAAGTAAAAAGTATGAAAATTATATAGTGAGAGAAGAAGATGGACTTTTTAAACTTTTTATAGGTGTTACTAAAAGTGAGGAAGTGTATGATAAGATTATTAGAATGTATAGTCTTACTTCTTCTAATTATAAGAAAGTAGTTAGGTTAAATAATAAAGATTTTGATAGATATATTACTAAGTTAGATGAACTTATTAAAATTGCGAATAATCAAAATGAAACTGATACTTTAGTTAAAGAGGGACTTAAAGAACTTAATAAAGTGCTTGATAATAATAAGAAGAAATAGTATTATATAGGTAACTATTAACTTTTTCATATTCAGAAAGGAGAATATGAAATTAAAAGATGTTGTTGATGAAGAGAAGCCTAGAGAGAAATTAAGAAGGCTCGGGCCTAAAGCACTTAGTGATTCAGAATTATTAAGTATTATTTTGAGGACGGGGAATAAGGATGAGTCTGTTAATGAACTTTCAAATAAAATTCTTAAAGAGATTGGAGGAGTAAAAGGACTTAAGGAAATGACTTTGAATAGTTTGATGAAAGTTAAAGGTATTAAACTTTCTAAAGCATCAATTATTATAGCTTCTTTTGAACTTGCTAAGAGAGGACTATTTACTTATACTAAAGTTAAATTTAGGAATGTAGAAGATATGTATAATTATGTTAAACTTGATTATTTAGATTTTACTCAAGAGAAGTTTGTTATTTTACTTTTTGATATTAAGATGAGACTTATTTTAAAAAAAGAACTTTTTATTGGTACGATTAATGAAATTAATATTAGTCCGAGAGAGATTTTTAAGGAGGCACTTAAAGAAAATGCATCATTTATAGTACTTTGTCATAATCATCCTAGTGGGGATGTGACTCCAAGTATGCAGGATGATTTGACTACTGATAAGCTTATAGAGATAGGTAAAATGATGCAAGTAAGAGTTATAGACCATTTAATTATAGGCAGTGATTCATATTTTAGTTATTATGAAAATATGCAAAATAATAAGTTTAATGAATAATATTAAATGGGTGGTTATATGGACAAAAAAGAAGAGTTTAAAGAGTTTTTGAAGAAAAATCCACATTTATCTTATTATGTTAATGAAGGGACGACTACGTATCAGAAACTTTTTGAAACTTTTGATATTTATGGAAGTGATTCTAGTGTTTGGAATAGTTTTAAGGGTAAGACTGTTAAGGAAGAGAGCAAACTTGGTGATGGGGTTAAGAATATTTTAGGTAATTTAAAGAATGTTGATTTAGATAAACTTGAAGATAATATTTCTTCTCTTGAGAAAGCACTTGGATTTTTAGAAGAGATTATGTCTTCTAGAAGTGAAAAGAAAGAAGAAAAGAAAGAGAAGAAAAAAAGGGAAAGTGAGATAGAAAGGTTTTTTGATGATTAATGAAATATGAGGTTAAAGAAAAGATATATAGTGATGCTAATTTGCTCAGATACTTAAGAGAAAATTCTGCGTGGTATAAATGGCTTAATAGAAATGAAGCACTTGTAAATATGGAGAATGAAATGAAGGAAAGATATGGTCTTAGATTTAAAGATAAGGTTGATAAGGTTAGTACTGGACTTGATTTAATTAATGCATTTATGAATGTTACTAAAGAGTAGTTTACACATTTTACATATTTTGATTTAAAAGTATTGACTATGATAAAAAATATTTGCTATAATGTAACTATGGTAAAGAGAGGTATATTTTCCAAGTATATCTTGATAGAAGGAGAGGATGATTGGAATGAAGAAATTAAATAAGAAAGGTTTTACACTAGTTGAATTATTAGCTGTTATAGCAATACTTGCAATATTAATGTTATTAGTTACACCAAATATTATTAATATGTTTACTAAGGGTAGAAAAGATGCATTTAAAGTAGATGCTCAAAGTATTTGGAAAAATGCTGAAACTACATATTTAAATGAATCAGTTGCTGGTACAGCACCTACAGCATTTTGTAATAAAGTTTCAGCTGCTACTAAAACTGCTACAAATTGTGTAGCAATGACAGGTGCTAGTAGTGCAATGGCTTACTATGTAGATTTTAAAGATGGTAAAATAAATAACTTCTTAGTTGCTAATTCAAACTATAATTTAACAAGTAAAAATGTTGATATGCTTAAAGAAGATGGTAAAACTTCTGCTATAGTAGATGGTGGTAAAGAAGAAATCACTTGTACAGTTGATAGTGGAACAACTACTTGTAGCTTTACAAAATAGTTAATTAAATTAGAAGGTAAATCCTTCTTTTTTTTTGTTTGTAAATATATTATAATATTTATAGGAGAGAAGTATGAATTATATACCATTAAATGTTAAAACTCATTATGAACTTTTGTCTAGTTTAATTAAACTAGATGAACTTTGTTTATATTTAAATAATAATAGTATTAATGCTGTAGGTGTTACTGATAGTAATATGTTTGGTACTATGGAACTTTTTAAAGAGTGTAATAAGTATAATATTAAACCTATAATAGGTGCTTATTTTGAAGTTCAGGATTTTAAGATGATTTTGTATGCTAAAAATTATGATGGGTATGTAAATTTACTTAATTTAGTTAGTATAAGAAACACTAGTGAGATAACTTTAGAAATTTTAAAGAAACATTTAGATGGAATTATATGCGTTACTAAAGATTATGAAAATTTTACTAAGTATTTTGAGGTGTTTAGTGATTTATATTTATGTTATAGCAATAGTGCTGAAAAGACTAGTGCTTTAGTGTTTACTGACAAAGTAGTTTATATGAAAGAATCGCTTTATTTAGAAGAAGACGACAAAGAGTATTTGATGTATTTAAATATGATTAGAGATTCTAAGACTATTGATGATAAAGATAATTATAGTTATGATAATGCTTTAAATTATATGGTGAGTGAAAGTGATGCTAAGACTACTTATGAGTTTTCTAGTTTAATTAATATAGTGATGCCTGAGGTAAAATATGAACTACCTAAGTATTCAAGTGATAGTGATGAAGTCTTAACTAATCTTGCTTTTAAAGGGCTTAATAAAAGACTTGATGGGAATGTTAGTGGGGAATATTTAGATAGAATTAATATGGAACTTGATGTTATTAAGAGTATGCATTTTTCTGATTATTTTCTTATAGTTTATGATTTTATACTTTATGCTAAGAAAAATAAAATAGTAATTGGGCCTGGAAGAGGTAGTGCGTGTGCTAGTTTAGTTAGTTATTCTCTTGGTATTACTGAAATAGATCCACTTAAGTATGATTTGATCTTTGAAAGATTTCTTAATAAGGATAGAATTACTATGCCAGATATAGATACTGATATTGAGTATTTGAGAAGAGATGAAGTTGTAAATTATGTTAAAGAAAAGTATGGGATAGATAAAGTAAGTAATATTATTACTTTTGGTACTCTTCAGCTTAAAGCAGTGCTTAGAGATGTTGGTAGGGTTCTTAATATGCCTGGTGGTAAAATTGATTATCTAATTAAGAGTATTAATTTAGAAAATTCTTTTAAAGAAACTATAGGAAATGATGCGTTTAATAAATTGATTAGAGAGAATAAGGATTATGCTTTTTTAGTTAGGATATGTAAGAGGCTTGAAGGCCTTAAAAGACATACTAGTGTGCACGCGGCAGGTGTTATTATAAGTGATAAGCCTTTGATGGATAAAGTACCTATTTATAATAATGGTTATTGTTTGCTTAGTGGATATACTATGGAATATTTAGAAAGTTTAGGTCTTTTGAAAATAGATTTTCTTGCTTTAAAAAACTTGACTATTGTTGATAAGGTATTAAAAAAGGTACAAAGTGAAAAAGGTATTTATATTAATATTAATAAACTTCCTACTGACGATAAAAAAGCTCTTAGTGTGTTTTATAATGCTAATACTACTGGAATATTTCAGTTTGAGAGTTCTGGTATGATGCAGTTTTTAAAAGCACTTAAAGTTGACAGTTTTGATGATGTTATTAGTGCAATAGCCCTTTATAGGCCAGGGCCTAGAGATATGATACCTAAATATATTAATGTTAAGTTTAAAAGAGAGAAACCTACATATATAGTGCCAGAACTTGAAAGTATTTTAAAAAGTACAAATGGTATAATTATTTATCAGGAACAAATAATTGAGATATTAAAAAGAATTGGTTCCTTTACATATAGTGAAGCAGATATAATAAGGCGTGCGATGAGTAAGAAAAAAGAAGAAGCTATTCTTATGTATAGAGAAAAGTTTGTGACTGGTGCTGTTAATAATGGTGTTTCTGAGGATAAAGCTAATCAAATTTATGATTTGGTTTTAAAGTTTGCTAATTATGGTTTTAATAAAGGACACTCTGTTGCTTATGCATATTTAGCATATTCTATGGCTTATTTAAAGGCTTATTTCCCAGAATATTTTATGACTACTATTTTAGATATGGTTACTCACGATGAGGTTAAGACTAATCTTTATATAAATGAAGCTAAGAAGTTTAAACTTGATTTTATTTTTGCAGATATTAATAAGAGTAGTGACATATATGTAACAATTGATAAAACTATTTATTTACCTTTTACTACTATTAAAAATGTTGGAAAAGAGTCAGTGAATGCTATTTTGAAAGAAAGAGAAAATGGAGAGTTTACTAGTTTTATTGATTTCTTTAAGAGAATGTATAAACGTCTTAAAGTTAATGTGATTGAATCTCTTATTTATGCCGGAGCGCTTGACTCATTTGGTTTAACAAGAAGGACAATGATTCAGAACATTACTTCTTTAACTGAGTATGCTAAGCTTTTAAATGATTTAGATGAATCTCTTGTAAGTGTTCCTGAGATTATAAATTATGAAGAGTATGATGAAAATGAACTTTATGAACAAGAGATAAATAGCTATGGATTTTATATAGAGAATCATCCAGTTACTAAATATAATAGAGATGGTATGTGCCTTTTATGCAACATTAGCAAACAATTTGATAAGATGGTTAATGTTCTTGTTCTTGTTGAAAGTGCAAAAGAGATAGAAACTAAGAAAAAAGATAAGATGGTTTTTCTTACTGTTAGTGATGAAACTGCTAGGTCTACTTTGGTTATTTTTCCTAATATGTATAAAGAGTATGCTGGACTTAAAAAGGGAGATATAATTAAAGTTAGAGCTAAAGTTGAGAAGAGAATGGGAGACTATCAGTTAATTGCAAATAAATTAGAAAAAATGTAAAAAATTTTTTCTTGTGATATTTAATTTTGATATTTATTCTTCTATTATAAATGATTAGAATGTTTTAAATAAACCCCTAGAAAATTCAGTTTTTAGGGGTTTTGACATTATTTTGAAAGTGTGTTAAATTGTTTTTGAAGGAGGTGAGGTATGGAAAAAATAAAGAATTATGTTAGTGAGAGAAAGCTTGAACTTTTAATTATAGTTCTTCTTTTAGGCACCATTTGTTTTCTTGTTTGGAATAGTTATTTTAAGAAAGATAAAGTTCTTTTAGAAGACGATGATGTTAACCTTATAAGTGATACTTTAGAAAAAGTAGAAGATAGTTCTAATGTAAGTGAAGAAAAGTATATTTGGGTGGATGTTAAGGGAGAAGTTAAGAAACCAGGAGTTTATAAGCTTAAAGAAAATTCTAGGGTTATTGATGCAATTAATGCATCAGGTGGTTTAACTAAGAAAGCTTATACTAAATATATTAATTTAAGTAAAATTTTAAAAGATGAAAACGTGATTATTGTAAATAGTACTAGTGAAATTAAAAAAGTAAGTTCAGGTAACAATATTACTGAAGTCAAAATAAATAATAATTCTAAAAATTCGGTTTCTATTAGTGAAAGTGAACTCATTACTAACGATAACGTGAAAAGTGAAGAAGATAATACTGGTAATAGTTTAGAAAGTAATCAAAAAGTAAATATTAATACTGCTACTAAAGAAGAACTTATGAAACTATCTAATATTGGAGAGAGTAAGGCTGAGAAGATAATTGATTATAGGATGGCTAATGGTAATTTTAATTCTATTGAAGATATTAAAAAAGTAAGTGGGATTGGGGACAAACTTTATGATAGTATTAAGGAAAATATTACTGTGTGATAATCTTTATAGGTTTCTAGTTATTTTAGCACTTATTTTTAGTTTATGTGTTACTAAAGTTAAAAAGTATGAGAGTAAATATGATCCAGATGATACTAGTTTTAAATGTATTCTAAAAGAGTATAAAATAAGTGGAGGTAAACTTGATTTAATTTTGAAATGTAAAGAAAAGTTAAAAGCTACATACTATATTAAATCTTTAGATGAGAAAAAATACTTTGAATCAAATTTACTTATTGGTTCTAAAGTAGAAGTGAGCGGAACTTTAGAAGAGGCTAAGAATAATACTTTACCGTATATGTTTAATTATAAGAAATATTTATATAATGAAAAAATATATTATTTATTAAAAGTAGATAGTATTAGACTTAATAATAAGAATATTAATGTTTTATATAATCTCAAGAATTATCTATATAAAAGAGCAGAGAGATTCCAAGATAAGAGCTATATTTATGCTTTTATATTAGGTAAGACAACTTATATAGATGAAGAAGTAATTACTTCTTATAGAGAAAATGGAATTAGTCATTTATTTGCTTTGTCAGGGCTTCACGTTAGTATTTTTAGTGCGCTTATTTTATTTGTACTAAAGAGGTTTAAGGTAAGTGAGCTCGTGAGTTACATATTTGTGTTTATTTTTTTAATGATGTTTTCATTTATTACTAATTTTTCTCCATCTATTTTAAGAGCCTCTTTACTTTTCTTTCTACTTGGAATTAATAAAGTGTTTTATTTTAATGTTAAACAAGTTAATGTACTTTATTTAGTTTTCAGTACTTTAGTTATAATTAATCCATTTATAATTTATAAGATTAGCTTTATTTTATCATTTCTTGCTGCTTTCTTTTTAATGATTTCATCAGACTTAATTAGTGACAAGGGTTATTTGAAAGGATTATTTAAAGTAAGTCTAGTTAGTTTTATTGGCACTATGAGTGTAAGCATTTATTATTTTGGATATATTAATTTATTAGGTACAGTTCTTAATTTAGTGTTTGTCCCATTTGTTAGTTTTATTATTTTTCCATTTACTTTGTTAACTTTTATTTTTCCATTTGCTTCTAAAATTTTGTATTTCATTACCGATATACTAGAAATACTTAGTACATTTTTTAATAAATTTAAGATAATTATCTATTTCCCTAAAGTTAGCATCTGGTTTGTAGTTATCTTTGTAATGACATTTGCTATTTTTGTTAAAGTTAGAAAGAAAGTATTACTTTTAGTTTTAATGCTTCTTCTTGTCTTAGTTAAGATTAAGCCTCTTTTTAAGACTTCAACTGATATTTATTATTTAGATGTCGGGCAGGGAGATTCTATTTTGCTTACAAGTCGTTATACCAAAACAAATATGCTTATTGATACAGGGGGCAAGACTACTTATAAAAAAGAAGAATGGGCGAAGGGAAAAACTAGTTCTATTGTTAAATCAAGTACTATACCTTTTATGAGAAAACTTGGAATTAATAAACTTGATTATTTAATTATTACTCACGGGGATTATGATCATATGGGCGAAGCAATAAATTTGGTTAATAACTTTAAAGTAGAAAAAGTTATTTTTAATTGTGGCGAGTTCAATGATTTAGAAAAGGAATTAATTAAGGTATTAGATAAAAATAATACAAAATATTATTCATGTATTAAAGAGTTAAATATAGATGATAACAAATTATATTTTTTACAAACAAAAGAATATGATAACGAAAACGATAATAGTAATGTTATTTATACTGAACTTAATGGATATAAATTTATGTTTATGGGTGATGCAGGGATAGAGAAAGAAAAGGATATATTAGATAAATACAATATTTCTGATATAGATGTATTAAAAGTAGGACATCATGGAAGTAAGACAAGCAGTAGTAAGTCTTTTATAAATGAAATTAATCCTAAGAATTCCATTATTAGTGTTGGAAAGAATAATAGATATGGTCATCCAAATGAAGAAGTATTGGACACTTTAAATGATTCAAAAATATATAGAACAGATCAAGATGGTAGTATTATGTTTAAAATTAAAAA
>OIYG01000561.1_pt1 | contig 35111 bp, 25 predicted proteins | sample 1587861 | NCBI WGS metagenome assembly OIYG01 (sample SAMN03283272) | human gut metagenome | biome: human-associated habitat; material: feces | host: Homo sapiens | place: Peru | collected 2012 | reverse complement strand
TAATATTCGTTATTTATATACTTTTTCAACTATCAATGAAGTGTTTATTAGTCTTCAAAGAGCTTATGTTGATGCGGTTGCGGGTCATGAGTTAGCTTTAAGAGCTTTGATCAGGGGCAGTGATGACTATCGTTTCTTGGATGAGAATGTTTTGACTTCTAAATTGGGTGTTGCGTTTAAGAAAGACTACGATCAAAGTTTTTTAGCTTTGTTGGCTAATACTTTGCATGAGATGAGAAATGATGGAACTATTAAAGAAATTGTTGATAGTTATACAAGTAATGTGATGATGGAGGATGGTAATGAATAAGAGAAAAGTTTATTTGCCATTGTCTATTGGTTTAATGATTTGTTTGCTTACTTTTTTTATAAGTAATACCATTGCGATGTCTAACATATTAAAGACAGCTAATGATACTATTGATTATGCCAAGAAACAAGTTACTTCGTATGAGGATTATTTGAATGTAAATAAGACTAAGAGTGAGACTCGTTTGATTGGTAAATCAATTGAGTTTGTGGATAGATATCATAGTAGTAGTGATTTATCTTGGATTGATGATTATTTAAGTGTTCAACATATTACTGGTATTTCTATTGTGGATAGAGACTATAATGTGTTGGTTCAATATGGTGAAGAATTACCTGATGGTATTCTTTCTTTAAATAATAATATTGATGCGATTTTTGATTATCCCACTAAGGTCTTTGCGTCTAATTATAAAAAAGACGGGATGGCTTATGATGTGGTAGCTTTGTCTTTTGAAGAAGATAAGCTTGCGATTGTGAATTATTGTAAGGATATTTTGGATTCTGATGATAATTTTTCTTATCTGTTTGATGGTTTTAATTTTAATTATGATGGTATTTTGGCTATCGCAAAAGATTCAACAGTAATCGCAACCAGTGGTGTTGGTGATTATTCGCCTTTGGTTTTTAAGTTTAATTCTTATGAGAATCTTGATTTGATTGTCAATGACCATGATTTTATCTATCTAAGAATGGATGGTAATTCTTGGTATGGCATTTGTAATAGAACGTCCACATATGATTATTATGTGTTTTATCCTAGTAAAACAGTTAATCTGGCACGTTTTACTGCTCCTTTTATGGCTGGTTTGTTGTTGCTTGTGGTGTATTATTTGGCTACATTATCTAAACACAAGAAAGAGGTTTTGAATTTAGAAAAAGAGCGTAAACAAATGAGTATTATTGAGTCAATAAGTAGTATTTATTATTGTGCTATTTTTATTGATGTTAATAAAAATACTTATGAGTTTGTGAATGATAAGGGTAATATTGCAGGTTTTTATAATGGTATTAGTGATGCGGATAAAATGCTTTGTAAGATGTTGGATTCTTTCTATGCTGGTAAAAGAAATGATGAGTATCATGAATTTTTGGATTTTAGACATTGTGAGAAGGTTTTAAAAAATCAACCTTATGTGACTAAGACTTTTAAACATGTGGCCCATTGGTTTGATGTTACTTGTTTCCCACTTAGAAATGATAATGGGGTTATAGATAAGGTTATTTATTTGTGGCTTGATAAGACAAGTGAGAAGGAAAAGGAAATGGATTATAACAAGCGTTTGGTTAATGCACTTGATCAAGAAAAAAGGGCTAATGCCACTAAGACTTCTTTCTTAAGAAGAATGTCTCATGATATTAGAACTCCTATCAATGGTATCAGGGGTCTTGTAAAGATTGCCAAAGATAATGAAGGTGATAAGGAAAAGATAAATGAATGTCTTAATAAGATTTTGGAAAGTTCTGGTTTCTTGTTAAGTCTTGTTAATGATGTATTGGATATGAATAAGTTAGAGTCTGGTGAAATAACTTTGGACCATAATCCGTTTAAGTTAGATAAGATTATTAATAATGCGATTGATATTACTAAGGTAAGGGCAAATGAAAGGGATATTACGATTACTAGTGATATTAAGATTGAATATAATGATTTGATAGGTTCTCCTTTACATTTGGCTCAAATTTTCCAGAATATTATTAATAATGCAGTTAAGTATAATCACAAAGAGGGTTCTATTAATATTACTTTAAGTGAAGTACTTTGTCCTGGAAATAAGGTATTACTAAAGTTTGAATGTGCTGATACTGGCATTGGTATGTCTAATGAATTCCAAGAGAATGTATTTAAGCCTTTTGCCCAAGAGGGGAATACCGCTAGGGGTACTTATGAGGGTACAGGTTTGGGTATGGCTATTACTAAGGAACTGGTTGATAAGATGGGTGGTTCGATTGGCTTTAGTAGCGTGGTTGATAAGGGTACAACTTTTGTGGTAGAGCTTCCTTTTGATTTAGGCAAAAGTGCTTTAAAAGAGGTTGAAGAAGAAAATTATGATGTTAGTGGTTTACATGTTTTGGTTGTCGAAGACAATGAAATAAACAGGGAAATCGCAACGTTTATGTTAGAAAGTGTGGGTATAGTGCCAGCTTGTGTAAACAATGGTAAAGAGGCCTTAGATAAGCTAAAAGAGGGAACTTACGATTGTATCTTGATGGATGTTATGATGCCTGTTATGGGAGGTCTTGAGGCTACAAGACAATTGAGGGCAATGGGAATTGTTACACCTATTATTGCGATGAGTGCTAATGCGTTTAAGGATGATGTTGAAAGAAGCTTGAAGGCAGGCATGAATGCTCATTTGTCTAAACCTATTGATGAGAAGTTGTTGGTTAAGACTATCTATAAGTTTTGTAAGAAATAGTTGTTGATGAAAAATCTAATTATCCTTTCGCATTTGTTTTTCCTACCAGTTAAATATATATGAGGGGATTTTTATTTTGATACTATAAAGTGAAAGCATCTATGGGTTATTATCTAGTTGTTTCCAACCTGATAATCACTTTTTAAATTTTCTAATCTTTTGTTGAAGCTTGTTATAATGATGAGGTATTAAAGGAGTATTTTAGATGAATAAGAAATTATTATTGATACCAATATTGATGTTGTTACTAACGGGCTGTGGTGAAGTAACAAAATTAAATATTACTACTACTGAACCCATTACGATTGACGCCACAGAAAAGTTAGATCCAAGTATCTATTTAAAGAACTTAGATAAGAATGCAACTGTTGATTATGAAATTAAAGACAATGAATTAATCATTTCTGTAACTAAAGGTGATAAAGTAACTAGCTTTAACATTCCGGTAGAAGTAAATGAACCAAAGGTTTCAATTGATAGACACATCACAGTTGATAAGTATGTAGGTTACGATTTAGAACAATACATCCATGAAGATGAAGGCGTAACCCACACAATAGACTTTGATGATGATACAGGCAAATTATCAGTGACATTTACTAAGGGTGAGTGGACAAAAGTCATTGATGATGATGTGACAGTATTAGATAGCAATCCTCTAAATGTATGGCCAAAAACTTACTCTTGTCAAGAAGGTTCAGACACAAGTAGAACTCGTATTTTAGAAGAAGATGGTACCCAATGTTTAATAGACCATGATGACAACATTCCATATTATGGAACATACAAATATAACGACAACAATACTTTTTATTTCTATCATACAGATATAGTTGATTATTTAGATGATTATCCTAATGTTAAGGGAAATTATGAGCAATTTGTAATTACCTATCGTACTTATGATGGCTATTCTAAGGAAGTGTGTACATTAATTAAATAAGTAATCTTGGATTAATTTCCAAGATTTTTTATAAACAAATAAAGACCTTACAAAATAAAAGGCGTTGGGTATAATTCCAACGTCATATCCTTTTCTTGTCATTGGTGTTCGGCACAATGATAAACGAAAGGAATATCATATTTATTTGGAATTAAAAATGGCGGCTCATTATAAGCCACCATTTAACTTAATTGATATCAGTGCAAGATTCTTGATCATTGGCGTATACACAAGCTCTAAAGCTTCCATCGCCTACATCATAGAATTCAACTGATCCTTCACCAGAAGAACTAGAGAAGTAATCACCGTTCTTGTATAGAGTAACTTCACCATATACAGAACTAGATCCACTTTGTTGGTAATGAGGGAAGTAACATCTACCTGTTGCGTTGGTTGTTTTTCCAAAGACATTAGTAGCTGTTAAATCTTGTTGACCATTAGAACAGAAGTAACCACCTGAATAGAAGTTAACTACAATTCTACCATCGTCTGTTTTAGAACCAGTAGCGTTTAAACCACCATTAGCGTTTTCTTTAACAGGAAGCTTAGCTAGTACTGAAGAAACACTTGTTAATGGGTTTTTCTTAAGAGCACTTGTCTTAATTAATCCTTTAACTGTTTCGTGCCCTCCATCTGGTGCACAATATGGATAAGCACCTTTGACAATAGTTACATCAGATACATCATCAGGTCTTTGTACACCTTTAGTATTTCCTTCAACATTCTCATCTAATTCGTTTAAGATATATCTGCCAATTCTACCTTTTAAGTTAGCCATATCTTCACTTGTTGTGAAGTAAGAACCAACTTCAGCTCTATCAAAGCCTAGCCAGATAGAAATTGTGAAGTTTGAGTTTTGACATACTAGCCACATATCTTTTGGAGCACCAGTAGGGATACCATATGCTCTACCACTTGTTGACCAGTCGGTAGTACCTGTTTTAGCGTATACTGGATATTTTCTCTTTAATATCTGCATATTATTGTAATATGGTCCAGAGACGTTGTATTCAAGGCATGTAGCTGTCATATAGGCTGCAGCGCTTGAGATTACTTGAGTACCCTTTGTATCACTTACATATTCACTGTCGTCTTGGAAGACAATCTTTTGAATAGTATGTGGTTTTATATAATAGCCATCGTTCATGAATATTGCATGAGCTGCAGCTAATTGTACCGGAGTAACAAGACATGTATTACCACCAATTGCCCATTGAAGGTCAAAAGTATCTAGATTTCTTGTAATTCCAATTTCTCTTAAATATTCCTTAACACCATCTTCACCAATTTCTTTAATTACGGCTTGTAATGTTTGAACAGCCGGTGTATTTAAAGAACGTGCAATAGCCTCAGTTATTAACATATCACCTGTATAACCTTGTCCACCTGCATTAGCGATAAGGACATTGCCACCATATAAGTAGTATGGCATATCGGTAATTGTATGAGCTGTAGACCAACCTAGTCTATCGAAGGCTAGGGCATATTCAATTACTGGTTTAATTGATGAGCCTGGTTGTAAGTAAGAACTTGTAGCTCTATTAAATTGACGAGCTGATTGTGCTTGATTACGGCCACCACCCAAGGCAATTAGTTCACCAGTTTGGTTATTTAATACAGTAAGAGCTGATTGTTCAAGATCATTTGAATATTTTAAATCAGTTTTTTCGTTTTCAATGTTATATAGAACTTCCTGCATATAAGGGTTCATCGCTGTATAAATATGCATTGAAGTTGTATATGGATTCTTACCAGTAACCTCAGTTGCCTCTTCGATTACTGCATCAATATAGTCTTGGTAATATTGGCTATATGAATTAAACTTCTTGGCAACACCGGTTAATAAATTTTCAATTTTAACAGTCTTGGCAAGAGCTGCTTCTTCTTTAGTAATATAGCCATGATATGCCATCAAGTCTAATACTTCAGCAGTTCTTTTTTGAGCATTTTCAAGATAAGTAATATTTGAATTTAAATAAATATAAGATTCATCATGCTTATATAGTTCGTTATAAGGATTATAGTTATTTGGAGCGTTGATGATACCAGCCAAGAAAGCTGATTCAACAAGTCCTAGTTCACTTGCGTCCTTACCGAAGTAGTATTGAGCTGCCTTTTGAACGCCTCTGATGTTGTTACCATAGTTAATCTTATTAATATATAGTGCTAAGATGTCTTTCTTACTAACTTCTTTGTTAGCTTCGATAGCTAGTACGATTTCTTGCATCTTTCTTTGAACACCACTCATACCCTTGTGGGCTGCCATAGTAGATTCACCATCGGCATCTACTTGGAAATAAGAGTTTTTAACCAGTTGCATGGTCATGGTAGAGCCACCTTGTCCAAAGCCTCCTGATTTGATATTTTCAAGGATCGCCTTAGTGAAACGTGGGATATCAAAGCCAAAGTGTTCGAAGTATCTTGAGTCTTCAATTGATAAGAAAGCATCAACTAAGCTGTTTGGCATATCATCATATTCGATGTTTTCTCTTAGATATAAACCAAGTTCTACAATTTCATCGCCATTCATATCATAGATAACACTAGATTCTTGTGAATCTAATTTAGCTCTATCGAATTCCGGTTTACCCTCTAGTAGTTTGTTGGCGAAGATAATAGCACCTATACCACCTAGTATTCCAATAACCGCAATAATACATGTGATTGTTGCGAATACTTTAGTGATTGTCTTAGCCTTAGGTCTTTTAGAAGTATTGTCTTCTTTAGGTTCTTCTGTTTTCTTTTCTTCTATAAAGATAGAAGGCTTCTTAGGTTCAGATTCGAGCCCATCAGATTCGAGCCCAGATTCGAGCCCGGTATCTTCAACTATAGGTGTAGACTTTTCGTCCTTTGTTTCCTTTTTGTCGTTTGTAACTGTTGGCTCTTCTTTCTTCTTAGGTTTAGAAGTTTTCTTAGTGCTAGAAGTCTTTTTCTTAGAATTAGATTTGACATCCTTGCTTTCTTCCACCGCAAGACTAGCGTCTTCATCGTTAGCTTTAGGCGCCCTCTTGTTTGTATTCTTTAATGTGCTGTTTTTCTTCCTTTTTTGATAAGGAGTTAAATCATCAATATCATTTCTTTTCATACCGCATAATTATATCCTAAATAGGTCAATAACGCACTATTTATGCTAGAATTAAATCATTAGAGAGGAAGTAATTTCTTGATGGGAAATGTAAGAATTGATGCTCTTAGGGAGCAGATGAAAGACAACAATATTGATGTCTATTATTTGAATACTTCTGACTATCATATGTCAGAGTATGTTCCTTTGTATTTTAAGACAATCGAATACTTTAGTGGTTTTAGCGGATCTTTGGCTACTTTATTAGTAGATTTAGAGAATGCTTATATTTTTGTTGATGGCCGTTATCATATTCAAGCTGAGAAACAATGCCTACCAAACGATGTACAAGTAGTAAAACTTGGCACTGCTGGTGCATTAGAACCTATTGAATTTATTAAGAAGAATTATGCTGGCAAGGTTATTGGCTTAGATGGTAAGAGAACTAGTATTAACTTTGCATCAGACTTAAGTGATTTCAAGATTAAGAGTATTGATATTTATTCTAGTTTGATTGAAAACAGAGTTAGTTTATCAACTGATTTAATCTATGAACTAGGAATTGAATATACAGGTTTAAGTAGAAGACAAAAATTAAATAATGTTAAGTATATTCTTGATGGTAAGACTCATATTGTGAATAATCTTGAGTCTATTGCGTATATCTTGAATTTAAGGGGCAATGATATTTTATGCACTCCAGTGTTCTTGGCTTATTTAGTTTTTAATAAGAATGATGTTTATTTCTTTATTAATATAGAGCGATTGAGTGAAGAATTATTAGATAAGTTATATGCAGATGGCATTATTATTAGACCTTATGATGCTTATTATGATTTCTTGAAGACTTTAAAGAATGAAGTGGTATTGCTAGATAAGACTAAGGTAAACTATGAGACTTATTCTTTAATTTGTAAACATAATAGAATTGTTGATTGTTTATCTATTATTGAAGAGATGAAGTCAATGAAGAATGATGTTGAAATAGAGAATTCTAAGTTAGCTCATATTTATGATGGTGTTGCCATGGTGCGTTTCTTAAAGTGGTTGGATGAAACTGATAAGGAAACATTAAACGAATATATTGTGGCTAATAAGCTTAATGAATTTAGATTGTCATATAAGGCCTTTGACTTAAGTTTTAATCCGATTGTTGCCTATAACGCTAATGCGGCTATGATGCATTATGCACCAACTGAAGAGAATAATGCTAGTTTACATAATGAGGGTATTATCTTGGTTGATTCAGGTGGTCAATATAAGGAGGGTACTACCGATATTACAAGAACTATTTGTGTTGGTGAAGTAAGTGATGAATTGAAGAAGCATTTTACTACTGTATTAAAGTCAATGTTTAACTTGAGTAGTGTTAAGTTTATGAAGGGTTTAAATGGTCTTCAACTTGATATCTTAGCAAGAAAAGATATTTGGGAATTAGGTATTGATTATAGATGCGGCACAGGCCATGGTGTGGGTCATGTCTTATCAGTCCATGAGGCGCCACCTAATATTCGTTATATGCATACTTTGGGTAAGAGCGAGGAAGTTCCTATTAGAAAGGGCAATATCGTTTCTGATGAACCTGGTATTTATCTAGAGGGTAAGTATGGTATTCGTTGTGAGAATATGTTACTAGCGGTTGAGGATGAATTAAATGAGTATGGTCAATTTATGCGTTTTGATACTTTGACTATGGTTCCTTTTGATTTAAGACTTATTGATAAGAGATATTTGGATAAGAAGACAATTAATTTGATTAATGAGTATCACAAGACTGTTTATCATACTTTGGCTCCTTATTTGAATGCTGATGAATTAATTTATTTGGGTAAGATTACTCAGGAGATTTAATGAAGATTTTAAATTGGAATGTTAATGGTCTTAGGGCTATTTTAGGAAAGGGTGATTTGTTGGCTTTTATGGCTAGGGAGAATCCTGATATTATGGCCTTCGAGGAGACTAAGATGCAGGAAGCACAATTAAACTATAACTTCGATGGTTATTACCGTTATATGAATTGTGCTGAGAAGAAGGGTTATTCAGGTACGATGGTGCTTACAAAAGAGAAACCATTGTCAGTAACTTATGACATTGAGGGTGAGGATCATCCAAAAGAAGGCAGAGTTATTACTTTAGAGTATCCTTCATTCTATTTTGTGTGTGCTTATGTTCCTAATTCTAAGGATGGTCTAAAAAGACTTGATTATCGTATGAAGTGGGAAGATGATTTGCGCAAGCATTTGGTAAAATTAGATAAGATTAAGCCAGTTATTTATACAGGTGATTTGAATGTGGCTCACAATGAGATAGATTTAAAAAATCCTGATGACAATCACTTTAATGCTGGTTTTTCAGACCAAGAAAGAGAAAAGTTTACATGTTTATTGGATGCAGGTTTTGTGGATACCTATCGTTACTTGTATCCTAGCGATGTTAAGTATTCTTGGTGGTCATATCGTACAAGAGCTAGAGAAAGGAATATAGGGTGGCGTATTGATTATTTTGTAGTTTCTAAAAGATTTATGGAAAAGGTAGAAGATTCACTTATTTATGATGATATCTACGGTAGTGATCATTGTCCTGTAGGACTTATAGTAAAGGAGAATTAATAATGAAATTTGTAGAAGAAAATTATGAGAACATGCTTGCTGATTTAAAGACTTTAGTTAGTTATAATTCAGTATACTCTGATGATGTGAAGCCTTTTGGTAGTGTTAATCGTGAAGTGTTGGATAAGGCTTTAGAGCTTATGGCTGCTAAGGGCTTTAATACTAAGAATGTTGATTACTATGCAGGTTATGGCGAAATTGGTCAAGGTGAAGAAGTAATTGGTATCTTGGCTCACCTTGATATTGTTCCTGTTGGTGAAGGTTGGGACAGCAATCCGCTTGAAGTAGTTCAAAAGGGTGATCGTCTATATGGTAGAGGTGTTTCCGATGATAAGGGCGCTGCTGTTGCAAGTATGTACGCTATGAAATATCTTTTAGATACAGGTTATGAATTTAAGAAGAGAGTTAGATTGATTCTTGGTTGTAATGAAGAATCAGGTTCTGCTTGTATTGAACATTATGTTGAAAAAGAGGGTCATGTAGATTTGGGCTTTACTCCAGATGGCGAGTTCCCTGGTATTTATGCCGAAAAGGGTATGGCTGGTGGCTTTATTATTGGTAAGTCAAAGATTATCGATATTAAGGGTGGTCAGGCTGATAATGTTGTATGTAATAAGGTAGTATGTACTCTTCCTGAAAATAGTTACGATGTCGCAAAGTTTGATAGTTTTATGAAGGAACATAATATCGAATATAGTGTTGATGGTAATACTGTTACTGTATTAGGTGTGGCAGCTCATGCTTCTTTACCTGATGCTGGTGTTAATGCGATTAATCATTTAATGGAAGCTTTATATGTAGCTGATTTCCATGATCCATTTGTTGATTATATTCATAAGTATATTGGCCTAGAGCTACATGGTGAGACATTAGGTTTGGATGCACTTAAGGATGAGACTAATTCTAGTGTTAACTTGGGCGTGATTGGCAAGAATGGTGATAATGTAGAATGTACTTTGGATATTCGTTTCCCTATTACTAGAAAAGACGAGGAGATTGCAGAAGTATTAAATAAGGCGGTAGCTGATGATTGTGGCATTAGATTAGACTACAATATCAATCCTTTATACTATGATAAGAATTCTAAGTTAGTTCAATCTTTGTTGAAGGCTTATAGATCAATTGTTGATGATCAAAGAGATATGATTGCCATTGGTGGTGGTACTTATGCTAAGAGTATGAATAATATCATTGCGTTTGGCTGTGCCTTTAATGAGGAAGAGAATCATATTCATGATGCCAATGAATCTTTAAGCATTGAGGAATTTAAGAAGCAAGTTGAAATCTATATCGAGGCTATTAAGAATTTAAACGAGGCTTAGTTTATGGATTATAGGAAAGTCGCTCTTATTTACGATTTTGATAAGACTTTATCGCCAATTGATATGCAAGAGTTCCATTATATTGGAAAGCTTGGTTATAAGGAGACTGGCAGCTTTTGGGCTGAGTCTGAAAGGGATAAGTATGCATCTAATATGGATGGTATCTTGTCTTATATGCATTTGATGGTAAAGAAGAATCCTGCTTTGACTAAGAAAGAGTTGGTTGATGAGGGTGCTTTTATTGAACTTTATAAGGGTGTGGATACTTGGTTTGATCGTGTTAATGAATATGGTAGGAAACAGGGAATTGAAGTAGAACATTTTATTGTTTCTAGCGGTATTAGAGAGATGATCATGGGAACAAGTATCGCTGATAAGTTTAAGAAAGTATATGCATGTAGCTATACTTATGATGAAAATGATAAGCCTGTTTGGCCAAGTAGGGTAGTGAATTATACTACAAAGACTCAGTATTTATTTAGAATCAATAAGGGTGTTTTTGATGAGACTAATGATCTTGATTTGAACACAAAGACGCCTGAAGAGGATAAGTATGTGCCTTTTAGTAATATGGTTTACTTTGGTGATGGGCTTACTGATGTTCCTAGCATGCTGGTGATGCGAGAAGAGGGCGGTACTGCGGTGGCGGTCTATGGTTCTAAACAGGCAAAGGAAAAAATTGCTAAGGAACTACAGGATGAAAAAAGAGCTGACTATATGCTTGCAGCTGACTATAGTGAAGGTTCAGCTGCTGAAGAATTAGTTAAAGCTATCATTGATTCTGTTGCGGTTAATATAAGGTTGAGGGAACTTAAGAATAATGGCTAGTTTTTATTTAGATGATTATCGTTTGATTAGTGTTAGGAAGTCTGAATTGGCTTTGACTGAGAATCTAAAATTGCTAGTCAATAATACCGAGGTTAAGTTTAATATCTCTGATGATGTTGATTATGTTTATCTTCATTTAGAAGAGGATTTCAATGAGTTGAACCGTTATATGGTTCTTCTTGATGGTATTCCTTTTGAGATTAAGTTCCGTTTTATTGTGCAAACCGAAAGGTTTGATGAAGAATATCGTGTTGATTTAAATACACTAGGTTCTTTTGTGGAAGGTAATAAGACCACCTTTAGATTGTGGTCTCCTTTAAGCAAGACTGCTATTTTACATCTTGATAATGTCATTCATAAGATGAACTATGTAGGTAGGGGTGTTTTTGAGCTTTCTTTTGATAGGAACTTGAGTGGTCACTTTTATCATTATTCTACTTTAAGGGAAAGTGTCTATGCGTTTACTGATCCTTTTTCTTATGCTGATAAGGATCATAAGAATTCTTATGTAGTGGATAAGAATAAATTAAAGTATGATAAGGTACCTTTGAAGCATATTGATACACCTATTATTTATGAGACTTCTGTTAGAGATTTTACAAGTGATAGTGTGAGTTTTAAGTATCCTCAAACTTTTAAGGGCATGTGTGAACAGGGGGCAAGGCTAGATGGTGAGTCTGTTGGCTTTGATTATTTGAAGAAACTAGGGATAACTTATGTTCAGCTTATGCCTATTTTTGCGTTTGATTTAGATCATAGTGATTATAACTGGGGTTATAATCCTTTGACTTATAATAGTCTTCATCAGGCTTATTGTTATGGTAAGGAGCCATATGAACAGATTAATGAATTGAGAGAATTTATTAGTTTGTGCCATAAAAACGGTATGGGTGTAACTTTTGATGTGGTGTTTAATCATGTCTATAATGTTAAGTCTTTTAATTTAGCTAATATGCTTCCTTATTATTTCTTTAGATATAAGGATGGTAAGCTTGGTAATGCCTCATATTGTGGTAATGAAGTGAGGACTGAGGCTTTCTTTACAAGAGAATATTTGAAATTGTTGGTTAAGCGTTTCATTGATATCTATGATTTAGATGGTTATCGTTTTGACTTAATGGGTATTCTTGATGTTGAGACTATTGAGGCAATTAGAGATACTGCAAGAAGCTTAAAGCCTGATTTCTTGATGTATGGTGAAGGTTGGAACATGGGTGATATCGTTCCCTTTGAGTATCGTGCTATTAAGGAGAATGCTTATAAGCTTGAAGGTGTGGCTTTCTTTAATGATGATTTTAGAAGAACGATTAGAGGAAACTATATCGATGATAAGAATGCTTATATGCTAGGTAATGTTGATGCTAGAGATCGTGTCAAGAGAGTAATGAGTGGTTCTTATGAGTATGGTTTAAATATCAATCAGACTATTAATTATATCGAGTGTCATGATAATTATACGGTTTATGATAAGGTATCTAGATTCTTTGATGATGAGAAGATGGTGACAAGAATCTGTAAGTTGTCTATGGCTCTTGTGATGATTTCTAGGGGTATTCCTTTTATTAATTCAGGTGAGGAGTTCTTGCGTACTAAGCATGGTATTGATAATACCTATAATTTGGATGATAGTATCAATATGTTGGATTGGCATCGTAAGAATAATTATTTAGATGTTGCCAGGTATTTTAGTGACTTGTGTCTTTTAAGAAAGACTTATAAGGAGTTTACTAGGGAAGATACAAGTGTTGAATTTATAGATTATTATGAGGTTTTAATCTATAAACTAGGGGATTTGACTATCTATATTAATCCATGTATTTTTGATCATGTTTATAATGACGAGATGGAGCATGAAGTAATTTTTGATGATAGTGGTTTTGTGAATTACAAACGTAGCGTGTTAAAAATTAAAGCTTTTAGCATTTTGATAACTAAATAAATAGTAAACGCTTACATTTGGTAATATAATAGTTATACGAGGGGGTATTTGTTGTTATGAATAATAATTCAATGGTTGCGATGATACTTGCTGGGGGCAGAGGTTCAAGATTGTTTGATTTAACTAAGACGGTCGCTAAGCCTGCTGTCCATTTTGGTGGTAAGTATCGTATTATCGATTTTGCGCTTTCAAACTGTGCTAACTCTAACATTAAGACTGTTGGTGTTTTATTGCAGTATGAATCAACATTACTTGGATCTTATGTTTCTCATGAACATACATGGGGTCTTGATATGAATGGTGGTGGCGTTTATGCTTTATCTCCAAGAGAAAAAGATGAATCTAATCTAGATGTTTATCGTGGTACTGCTGATGCGATTACCCAGAATATCGATTTCTTGGATGATGCTGATCCTGAATATGTATTGATTCTTTCAGGTGACCACATCTATAAGATGAATTATGAGAGGATGTTGGCTAAGCATATTGAGACTAAGGCTGAGGCTACTATCGCCGTTATGGAAGTTCCTATGAAGGAAGCAAGTCGTTTCGGTATTATGAATTGTAATGATACTGATGAGATTGTTGAGTTTGAGGAGAAGCCTGCTAATCCTAAGTCTAACTTAGCCTCAATGGGCGTTTATATTTTCTCTTATAAGACTTTAAGAAAGTATCTAAAGGCAGATGAGAAGAATAATGAGTCTAATCATGACTTTGGTAAGGATATTATTCCTGCTTATTTGGCCGCTGGTTTGAAGTTACAAGCTTATCGTTTCAAGGGTTATTGGAAGGATGTTGGTACTATCGATTCTCTTTGGGAAGCTAATATGGACTTATTGGATCATACAAGTGAATTGAATTTATATGATAATGAGTGGAAGATTTATACATCTGATGCGTTGGCTACTCCGCAATTAATTAGTTCTAAGGCTAAGGTTAAGAATGCTTATATTACTCAGGGTTGTGTTGTTGATGGTGAGGTAGAGCATTCAGTGCTTTTCACAAATTCTAAGATTTCTGAGGGTGCTGTTGTTAAGGATACTGTAATCATGAATGATGTAAAAGTTGGTAAGAATGTTCATTTGAATAGATGTCTTGTACAAGATGGTGTTAAGATTCCTGATGGTGTGACTCTTGGTGATCCTAAGTCAGATAAGATTCTTTTGGTTACTAAAAAAGTAGTAAGTGAGGTTGAATAATGAGTAAGAGAGCTTTAGGTATCATTAATATTGAACCAAGTTATGTTCATGTAGAAGGAATTGAAGATTATCGTCCAATTTCAGCTACTTCTTTTATGGGTAGATATCGTATTATTGACTTTATCTTATCTAATTTAACAAATTCTGGCGTTAATAATATTGAAGTACAGGTTAAGAATAGACCTCGTTCTACTATTCAACATATTCAACGCACTGATTATAATATCAATACTAAAAGAGGTCATATTAGAATTCTTCATGGTGAGAAGCCTATTCCTAATGAAATTTATAATACTGATGTAGCTAGTTTGATGGCTAATTTGAAGTATTTTGAGGAAGATAATTCACCTTATGTAATTTTGGCTCCTTCTCATTTCATTTATGTTCAAGATTTCTCTAAGATGCTTGATTATCATATTGAGTCTAAGAATGATATTACTGTTTTATATCAAAATGTAAATACAGCTAATGAAGATTTCTTAATGTGTGATACTTTGGATATTGATGAGAATAAGGTAATCACAAATATTGATAAGAATCTAGGTAAAGGTAAGCGCGCGAAGGTTTCACTTGAGACTTATATCATGTCTAAGAAGATTTTCATTGATATGATTTATGCAGCTTTATCTACATCTTCTTTATATTCATTAAGTGATATTATCGCTGATGGTTTGGATGTATTTAAGATTGGTGGTTATTTACATACTGGTTATGCTGCTTGTATTTCAACTTTGAATTCATATTATAAGGCTAGTATGGATATTAAGAATGAAAAAGAATTGTCTAATATCTTTAGCGATGATTGGCCTATTTATACAGCTACTAATGATACTTGTCCAACAACTTATACAAAGACTTCTAATGTTTCTAATTGTGTAGTTGGTAATGGTTGTATCATTGAGGGTACTGTTGAAAATTGTGTTATTGGTAGAAATGTAGTAGTTAAAGAGGGCGCTGTAATTAAGGACAGTATTATCATGCCTGATGCTCTTATTAATAAGAATGTTAAGATGGACAAGTGTGTTGTAGATAGACTTGCGATTGTAACTCATATTAAGGCTTTAAATGGCAGTGAACATGCACCTTTATATGTTAAAAGGGGAGACCGTATCTAGATGAAGAAGGTATTGTACGTTGCGTACGAATCATTACCTTTTATTAAAACTGGCGGTCTAGCTGATGTAGCTTATGCATTACCTAAGGCGATAGACAAGTATAATGTCAGTGTCGTTTTACCTTTGCATAAACTTATTAAGGATAATTATTTAGATAAGTTATCTTTAGTTAAAACAATCAATATTAGATTTGCTTCATCAATCGATGAAGCAAATCTTTATACACTTGACAATGAAGGTGTTACTTATTATTTCATTGAGAATGATAAGTATTTTAATAGATCAGATGTTTATGGCTATGATGATGACGTTTTGCGTTTCATGTTTTTTAGTATTGCCGTAATCGAATTTATGATTGAATTAAAGAGGTATCCTGAGATTATTCATTGTAATGATTATCATACGGCTTTGATTCCTGCATTATGTAAGTATCGTTACAACAATATTAAGGCTATAGACAAAATTAAATTTATTTATACAATCCATAATCTTATTTATCAAGGAAGCTATAGTAAGCGTTATTACATATATTTAGAGATTGATGATAAGTATTGGATTGATGGTACTTTAAGATTTAATGATGAGCTTAATTTCATGAAAATTGGCATTTGCACTGCTGATAAGATTACAACCGTTTCTTCAGTATATGCTTCTGAGATTTTAAATGGATATTCAGGACAAGGATTAGATCAGGTATTAAGATATCGTAAAGATGATATCGTCGGTATTACAAATGGCATTGATTATGACTTGTTTGATCCAAGTAGGGATGAATATTTATATAAGAAGTATAGTGTCAGCAATTATTTAAAGGGTAAGGCTTTTAATAAGAAGACATTACTTGAGACAATAGGTCTAAATGATAATGGCGATATGTTGGTTGGTGTTATTTCGCGTCTTACTAATCAAAAAGGTTTTGACTTGTTGTTGAATGTTTATCATCAAATCTTAAGGAAGAAGGTTAAGTTAGTTATTATTGGCTCTGGTGAAAGCAAGTATGAATATGCCTTTAGGATAATGGAAAAGGAATATCCAAGTCGTGTTCGTTATTTCTGTGTCTATAATGAGGAACTAGCTCATAAGGTTTATGCGGCTTGTGATTTGATGTTGATGCCTTCTTTGTTTGAACCGTGTGGTCTTTCGCAGCTTATCGCTATGCGTTATGGTACGCTTCCGCTTGTTAGGGAAACAGGTGGCTTATTGGAGACTGTGGAACCATATAATGAGTATGAAAAAACGGGTAGAGGTTTCTCGTTTACCCCATTTAATTCTTTGGATATGATGATTGTGTTTAATTATGCATATCGTCAATATTTTGATAATCAAAAGGATTATAAGATGTTAATAAGAAACGCTATGAAGTATGATTCTTCGTTTAAGACTGTTTCTTTTAAATATGAAAAATTATATGATGAGGTATTAAAACATGTTAAAAAAGTATGACAAATTTTTTGAGGGTTATGAATTAGAGGCTTACAAACTTTTTGGTTCTCATATCAAGGATGGTGGTATGGAATTTACTGTTTGGGCTCCTCATGCACATAAGGTAGAAGTATTTACTTCTAAGGATATGTTTACATATCTTTATCCTTTAGAAAGAATTGATGAAAGAGGTGTTTGGCAGGGTTTTATTCCTGATATGGAGCCAATTTATTCTTATCGTTATCGTATTTATAAGAATGATACTTATTGGATTGATAAGTTTGATCCATATTCTTATAGATGTGAGAGAAGACCAAGTACTGCTTCTGTAATGTATGATTTGGATTACTATACTTTTAGTGATGATGCATATAAGAAGAAACAAACTAATAATTATAGTGAGAAGATTAATATTTATGAGTGTCATTTGGGTGGTTTCAAGAAATATGAAAATGAATTTGAGACTTATCGTTTAATTAAGGATGATCTTGTTCCTTATTTAAAGGACATGGGTTATACTCATCTAGAATTGATGCCAATCTTTGAGTATCCTTTTGATGGTTCATGGGGTTATCAAAGCTTAGGCTTCTTTGCGTCTACTAGTAGATATGGAACTCCTTATGATTTGATGGACTTAATTAATGAGTGTCATAAGAATAATATCGGTGTAATTCTTGATGTTGTGTTTATGCATTTTGCGAATGATGGTTATGGTTTGATTAATTATGATTTTGAACCATGTTACGAATATAGAGAATATCATTTGGCTCATTCTGATTGGGGTACTATGTGCTTTGACTTAGCAAGTGGTCCAGTAGTTTCTTATTTGATGTCTTCGGCTAATTTCTTTATTGATAGATATCATATAGATGGTTTAAGATTTGATGCGGTTTCTCATTTTATTTATCATCATGGTAATAGAGACTTGGGTGAGAATGTTGCTGGTCAAAGCTTTGTGAAACGTATCAATTATCATTTAAAGGATTTACATCCTAATTGTATGTTGATTGCGGAAGATTCTACTGACTTCCCTAATGTAACTAGAAAAGTTGAAGATGGTGGTCTAGGTTTTGATTATAAGTGGGATTTAGGTTGGATGAATGATACATTAAGATATTATGCGATGGATCCAATTTATCGTAAGTATCATCATAATGATTTAACTTTCTCTATGGCTTATTTCTATTCTGAAAGATTCTTATTACCTTTCTCTCATGATGAGGTAGTTCATTCAAAGAAGACTATCGTTGATAAGATGTGGGGTACTTATGAGGATAAGTTTAAACAATGTCGTAACCTTTATGTATATATGTATACACATCCTGGTAAGAAGCTTAATTTCATGGGTAATGATATTGCGACTATTAGAGAATTCGACGAGAACAAGGAACTTGACTGGTTCTTGTTAGATTATCCTTTACATAATGGCTTTAAGCTATTGGTTAAAGAATTGTCTCATATGTATAGTGAGTATGATACTTTCTCTAAGTATGATTATGATCCTACTTACTTTAAGTGGATTGATGCGGATAATGCAGAACAATCTGTTTATATCTATTATCGTTATGATGAGGATTATTGTTTCATTACATTGCTTAACAATACTCCTAATTCCTATACAAATTATCAAATTGGTGTGCCTTATGCTGGTACATATACTGAGGTTATTAACTCTGAAGCTGAGAAGTATGGTGGTTGTGGCCAAGTTAATGTCAAGGCAATTAGGTCTAAGGCTCTTCCTTTCCATAAGCTAGATAATAGTATTAAGCTAACTGTTGCCCCATTTGCAGGTATTGTGTTAAAGACCAAACTTAAAAAACCAACAGTAAAGAAAAGAACCAAGGTTGAAGGTAAAGTGAAGAAGGCAACTTCTGTTAAGAAGACTACTTCTACTAAGACTACAAGAGCTAAGAAAGAGCCAGCTCCTTCTAAAAAGAGTGCGGTAAAAAAGGCTACAACAAAGACTAAAACTAAGAAAGAAGCGTAATGGTTCTTTTCTTGAAATATTAAAGATTAAGTGTTATATATAAGTTAAAGATGGCTCTTCACCTCCAACCATTAGGTGTCGTGGTCATCTTTTTATATAAGTATTTAAAATATTGTTAATTAATGATATTTTAATAGTGTAAGAGAAAACTTATTTGATTAAGGGTTTGAGTATGACTTTAGGTTTGTGGATTTTTATAAGGTTGTTATATTCAAACCCGCTTTTATGATAAATTTTTTTAGACATCATTGTCCATTTGCGAGCTCCTTTCTAATTTTTGATTAGTTTACGGACAAATTCAATTATGAGAAAGGTTTTTTTAATTTGTATTCGCAAGAAAAAAACAAGAATTAGAAATATTGGTGGATGATAAAATTGTTATAGAGGTACTATGTCAAAGATAAAGATAACAGATAGTCATATTAAGCGTTATGCCTATATAGAACTAGAATTAATCTATAAAGAGTTTAATAGTGGTGTAGGCGGTTTAAATAGTGCTGATGTTGATGATCATAGAAAGAAATATGGAGCTAATACGTTTACAGAGAATAAGGATTCTTTTATTAGAAGATTAAGAAGAGCTTTTATTAATCCTTTTAATGTGATTTTGTTGGTACTAGGAGTTATTAGCTTATTAACTGATGTTTTGACTACGAGCAACTTTAGTAAGAATGTTACTACTGCGACTGTGATTTTTATCATGATTCTAATAAGTGGCACTATTCGTTTGGTGCAGGAATTAAGAGCTATGAAGGCTTCTTTACAATTAGAGAGATTGATTCATGAGAATATTCTTGTTAGAAGAGATGGTGTAACCAAAGAGATTCCTGCTGAAGAGCTGGTTGTTGGTGATATTGTAATGCTAACATGTGGCCAAAGAATACCTGGCGATATTAGGCTGGTGTCTTGTAATGATTTGTTTGTATCAGAAGCTTCAATTACTGGTGAGAGTAATGTGGCGGAGAAGACTTGCGATAATTTAGCTTTTATGACTACTACGGTAATTAGTGGTAGTGGTGAGGGCATTGTTTTGGCAGTTGGTGCTAAAACTTTATATGGTAATTTTGTAAAGAATGAAACGGGCGAGAAGAATGCGTTTGAGAAGGGTGCAAATTCGATTGCCTTTGTCTTATTAAAATTTATTGCGGTACTGATTCCGATTGTCTTTATCTTGTTTGGACTAACTAAGGGTAATTGGTTAGAGTCTTTCGCGTTTGCCTTATCAGTGGCAGTAGGTTTGATTCCAGAAATGCTTCCGATGGTAGTGACTGCCTGTCTTGCTAGGGGTAGCATTATCATGTCTAAGAAAGAAACGATCATCAAGGATATTAATGCCATGCAGGGCTTTGGTAGTATGGATGTCTTGTGTATGGATAAGACGGGTACTTTGACTAATGAGAGTATCTTGTTGGAGTATTATATGGATATCCTGGGAAATGAATCTAAGGAGGTTTTAGATTTAGCTTATCTTAATAGTTATTATCATTCTGGTGTTAGGAATCCTATTGATAATGCGATTTTAGCTTGTAAATCAATGCCTGGGAAATATAGTTATTATGAAAATTTAGTATTAGAATGCAAAAAGATAGATGAGATTCCTTTTGATTATGCAAGAAAGTATGTAAGTGTCTTAGCAAATAATCAATTGATTATGAAGGGTGATATCTATAGAGTCTTAGATAGATGCAAATATGTTGAATATAAGGGTGAATTAGTTTTAATTGATGAAAATAGTAGGAGTAATGTAGCCCTTGTTGTGGATGAGATGCTAAGGGATGGCATGAAGGTTATTGCGCTTGCTAAGAAGGAATTAAATAAGATTAGTATTGATGTAGATGATGAAAATGATATGGTGCTGATGGGGTATTTGGCTTTCTTTGATGCGCCAAAAAGAAGCGCTAAGGATTCTATTAGTGCTTTAAAGAGACTTAAGGTTGTTCCTAAGATTCTAACAGGTGATCAAAAAGATGTGACCATTAATGTATGTAAAAGAGTGGGCATACCTTGTGACAAGGTTGTTGATGGTTTAACTTTAGATAAGCTAAGTGATTATGAGTTTAGTTCTATAGTTGAGAATACACATGTATTTGTAGAATTAACACCAGGACAAAAGTATCGTATCGTTGATGTATTAAAAGATAATGGACATACTGTAGGTTATTTGGGAGATGGTATTAATGATATACCAGCACTAGGTGAGGCTAATGTGGGTATATCTGTTGATACAGCTGTTGATGCGGCTAAGGATAGTGCGGATGTTATCTTGTTACAGAAGGATTTAGGGGTATTAGAAGAGGCTATCTTAGAGGGTAGAAAGACTTTTACTAATATGCTTAAGTATATTAAGATTACAGCTAGTTCCAACTTTGGTAATATTCTTTCGATTGTTTGTGCTAGTGCCTTTTTGCCATTTTTGCCAATGAGCGCAATTCAAATTTTATTATTAAATCTTTTATATGATATTCTATGTATTATTTTGCCATGGGATAATGTAGATGAAGAAGATACTGTCGAGCCTAAGGATTGGTCTGGAAAGACACTTGGAAGATTTATGTTATCTTTTGGGCCTATTAGTTCTTTGTTTGATATCGCGGCTTTCTTGTTCCTTTATTTTGTGTTGTGTCCAATGTTGTGTGGTGGTTTAACTTATACCAATATTGTTGATGTTAATATGCAAATAAGGTATATTTCATTATTTCAAACAGGATGGTTTTTGGAGTCAATGTGGACTCAAGTATTAATTCTTCATTTCCTAAGAACACGTAAGATGCCTATTATTCAAAGTAGGCCTTCTATGGCGGTTACTTGTATTACTTTTATGGGTATTATTGTGTTTACGATATTAACTTTCCCAGCTGGGGTGTCTTTCTTTGGTTTTACTAGATTGCCATCATGGTATTTTGTATTCTTGTTGGGTATTGTAGTGTTGTATAGTTTGTTGACGGCACTTGTTAAGAGCTTCTATCAAAAAAAGTATAAGGAACTTATATAAGGAGGGAGAACTATGAAAAAGAATATTGGTTTTATTCAAGTAGATTCTCACCTTTTAGAGTACTTATATAAACAATTAATTATGTCTGATGAGGATTGTGAGGAACTACTTGGCGGCATTGAGGATATGCTTATGGGTAATGTTACTTCCTTACTTTTGAGTAGTGAGAAAGTAACTTCTTCAGATGTTTTGAAGATAGGTGATATGGAAATCTATCAAAAGAGTAGAAGAGTTATTGTGGGTGGTAATGAGGTTAGTTTAACACCTAAGGAATTTGATATCTTATATTTTTTGGCTGAGAATAGGGGTGAAGTGTTTACTAAGGAACAGATATATAAGGCCGTGTGGTCTAATGATTATTTGTTGGATGATAGTAATATTATGGCTTTTATTAGAAAGCTAAGGAAGAAGATTGAGCCAGATCCTGATGCACCAATTTATATTTTGACAATTTGGGGTATCGGTTATAAGTTTAATGATCAATTGTAAGAATTCTTACTAAATCGCAAGAAAAACGCAAGGATTTAACCATGGGGTTGTCCTTGCGTTTTTTATATTCTTAAAGTGTAAGGAGGTACATTGTTATGAAAATAAAAATAGATTCTACTGTTCACCTCTATGGTATTTGTTGTTTCTAGTGTTGTATGTAGTTTATATGGTGGGGTATTTATGAAGATAGCGTCAATTTTATTTGGAATTATATTTGTAGTAATTGGAATTACATTTGCGTTTAAGAAGAATGTAGATGAGCGTTTATATAGAAATGTGGGTGAGATTATTGCGATAAGTGGCATCATCTTTCTAATAAATGGTTTGTGCCCAGCCTTTGATAAACATTGGTTCACAGGCAGTATGATAGCATGGTTTGTGATAGCGGGCTTGGATGTTTTGTATATCGAAAAAGGGGGTAAGAGAAATGAACAAGAAGGAAAATCGTATCGTAACTAGACAAGAAGTTCAAAAGGCAGTGATTCGTGATGAACAGAATCATCGCATTGAGTTTGCGGCTGGCAATCCTATTGAGGAGATTTTAAATAGTGTTCATACAAATATAAATGGACTTGATGAAGAAAATGTTGAATTGAATCGTACAAAGTATGGTTCAAATAAGGTGACTCATGAGAAGAAACAATCAGTTTGGAAAAGATTGGCTGGAGCGTTTATTAATCCGTTTACGGCAATCTTGTTCTGTTTGGCTATTGTGTCTACAATGACTGATATGGTTTTTCCTCATTATTCAATGTTGGGTAGTTCACCTGAGGATTTTAATCCTTTGACTGTAATTATTATTTTGACTATGGTTATTATTTCAGGAACTTTACGTTTTGTGCAAGAATCAAGAAGTGGTAATGCGGCAGAGAAACTTTTAGCTATGATCACAACAACTTGTACAGTAACAAGAAAGAATCAGGTTAAGGTTGAAATTGCGATGGATGATTTGGTGGTCGGTGATATTGTGCACTTGTCAGCTGGTGATATGATTCCCGGGGATGTGCGTATTCTTGAGGCTAAGGATTTGTTTGTATCACAGGCTAGTTTAACTGGTGAGAGTGAGCCAATTGAGAAGACTGTAGGTATTTGTCCTTTAAAAGAAAGCATTACTGATTATACAAATATTGCCTTTATGGGTTCTAATGTCATTTCTGGTAGTGCTACTGCTGTGGTTATTTGTACTGGTGATAATACATTGTTTGGTTCTATGGCATCAACTCTAGCAGAAGATGCGGTTGAGACTAACTTTACAAAGGGTGTTAATGCGGTATCTTGGGTTTTGATTCGTTTTATGTTGGTGATGGTGCCACTAGTGTTCTTTATTAATGGTATTACTAAGGGTGATTGGTTGGATGCGTTCTTGTTTGGTATTTCGATTGCGGTTGGTTTGACACCGGAGATGCTTCCAATGATTGTGACAACATGTTTGGCTAAGGGTGCTGTCAGCATGTCCAAGAAGAAGACAATTGTGAAGAATTTGAATTCTATTCAAAACTTTGGGGCAATTGATGTTTTGTGCACTGATAAGACGGGTACTTTGACTCAGGATAAGGTGGTTTTGGAGTATCACTTAAATATTAATGGTGATGATGATACAAGGGTGCTTCGTCATGCATATTTGAATAGTTATTTTCAAACAGGTTATAAGAATTTAATGGATTTGGCTATTATTCATAAGACTGAGGAAGAGGAGGCTAATGATTCAAGATTATTAGATTTGTCTGAGAATTATGTAAAAGTTGATGAGATTCCTTTTGATTTGACTCGTCGTCGTTTGACTACTGTTGTTCAAGATAAAAGTGGTAAGACTCAGATGGTTACTAAGGGTGCTATTGAGGAGATGTTGTCAATTTGTGCTTATGCAGAGTGTGATGGTAAGGTCAAACCATTAACAAAGGATGTTCGTGAGGAAATTTTAAGGGTTGTTGATGATTTGAATGATAAGGGTTTTAGAGTGTTGGGCTTAGCTCAAAAGAGTAATCCTTCTCCTACTGATTCATTTGGTGTACAAGATGAGTGTGATATGGTTCTAATGGGCTATTTGGCTTTCCTTGATTCTCCAAAGGAGTCTACTGCTGATGCGATTAAGGCTTTAAGAGACCATGGTGTTACTACTAAGATTTTGACTGGCGATAATGATAAGGTTACTCGTACTATTTGTAAGCAGGTTGGTTTAGAGGTTAATAATATGCTTCTAGGTTCTGATTTGGATAGAATGTCTGATTTTGATTTGGCTAAGCTTATTGATGATACTCAAGTGTTCGCAAAACTAACTCCTGAGCAAAAGGCTCGTGTTGTGAGAATTTTGCGTGAGAATGGTCATACTGTTGGTTTTATGGGCGATGGCATTAATGATGCAGTGGCTATGAAGACAGCGGATATTGGAATTTCTGTGGATACTGCGGTGGATGTGGCGAAGGAGTCTGCGGATATTATTTTGTTGGAGAAGGATTTGATGGTACTTGAACAGGGCATTATTGAGGGTCGTAAGACTTATGCAAATATGATTAAGTATATTAAGATGACTGCTTCTAGTAACTTCGGTAATATGTTTTCAGTTTTAGCAGCTTCAGCTTTACTCCCATTCCTTCCAATGATGAGTGTACAACTAATTTTATTGAATCTAATTTATGATTTATCTTGTGCTGCAATTCCTTGGGATAATGTGGATGAAGAGTTTATCACTAAGCCAAAGAAATGGGATGCGTCTAGTGTGGGTAGTTTTATGATTTGGATTGGTCCTACAAGTTCTATCTTTGATTTCACTACTTATATCTTTATGTATTTTGTGTTCTGTCCAATGTTTGTGTCTAATGGCGTGTTGTTTAATGATTTGGCTATGCATTATCAAGGAGCTGAATTGTTGGCTATGCAGACAAATTATATTGGCATGTTCCAGGCTGGTTGGTTTGTAGAGTCTATGTGGAGTCAAACACTTGTTATTCATATGATTCGTACTCAAAAGTTACCGTTTATTCAAAGTAGAGCTAGTGCTCCTTTGACTCTTGTGACAATGACTGGTATTGCGTTATTAACTATTATTCCGTTTACTCCAGTTGGTGATGCGTTGGGTTTTGCAGCATTACCTGGATCATATTTCGCTTATTTGATTCCTTGTATCTTGTTGTATATGTTGTTGGCTACAAGTTTAAAGAAGGCTTATGTGCGTCATTATGGCGAGCTTTTATAGGAGGTTATTATGACTAAGATTAATTGGCAAGCTCTTTGGTTCAAGATCTTTGGAACTAATGAATGGTTAGGTTTAAATATGGGCTTTTGGGTAGGTATGGCAGTTGTTATTTTGATTGTCATTATCATGAATGTGGTGTTCTGGTCTATAAAACCTGTTGATAAGAAAAAATAGTCCACTATGTGGGCTTTTCTTTTGGTCATTAAATAAGGTGTGCTTGCATATGGTGATAAAATAGTAGAAGTAAGAAAGAAGGTTTTATATTTATGATAAATGTTTATATTATTTCAGGCTTTTTGGGTGCTGGTAAGACTACTTTCATTCAAAAGTTATTAACAGAGAAGAAGTTTTCTAAGGTAATGTTACTAGAGAATGAATTTGGTGAAGTTGGTGTTGATGGAGCTTTCTTCGATAGTGCTTTAAATGTAAAAGAGATTAATAATGGTTGTATCTGTTGTTCCTTAAAGGGTGATTTTAAGTCAGCTTTAGAAGAGATTGAGGATATGGATGTAACTGATTTGATTATTGAACCATCTGGTGTTGGTAAGTTATCAGATATTTTAAATGTAGTAAAAGAAGATGAGGACTTTAGAGTAGTTTCTCATGTTTGTGTTGTAGATGTTAAGACTTGTAAGAAGTATCATAAGAACTTTAAGGAATACTTTGATGACCAGGTTAAGGCAGCTAATGCGGTTATCTTGTCTCATGTTGATGTAGCTGATGATAAGGTAAAGGCAGCTAAGGAAATTATTCATGAGGTTCATGATGATGTGCTTGTTATTGATAAGCCAATTGAGTCTTATTCTATTGAAGAGCTTATGGATTTGATTGTGGCAGGTCATGAGGAAGAGTGTGAGTGTGGATGTCATCATGATCATGAACACGATCATGAATGCTGTTGTGGTCATCATCATCATGACCATGAGTGTGAACATGACCATGACCATGAACATCATCACCACCATCACCATGATGATGACGACGATGATGATGAAGTATTTAAGAATCAAATCGTTAGAACCGATTATGTGTTTACTAAGGAAGAACTTGAGAGTATCTTGTCTAATGTTGATGAGGATATCATCCGTATTAAGGGTTATGTTAATTCAAACGAGGGTACTTTGTATCTAAATTATGTTTTAAATGAATATCATATTTATTTGGGTGAGAAAAGAGAAGATTCTTTAGTTTCTATTATTGGTACAAAGATTGATAGAAATAAGTATAAAGAGGTTTTCCATGGATAGACCAATATATATGGTTACGGGTTTTCTTGATTCTGGCAAGACTACGGCAATTAAGAGAACTTTGTCAGATCCACGTTTTACAGAAGGAGAATCTACTTTGATCATTTCTTTTGAAGAGGGTGATGAGGAGTATGATAAGGAGTTTTTAGAGAAGACTCATAGTGATGTTGTTTATTTGGATTATAAGGATTTTGATGATAATAAGTTGTTAGAGCTTGATGATATTTATAATCCTGATCGTTTCTTTATTGAGTTTAATGGTATGGATGATGATGCGACTTTGATTAATATGGATTTACCTTTGGGTATGGAGTTTGCTCAATTAATTTGTACTATTGATGCGTCTAAGTTTAAGTTACAGGTTACTAATATGCCTCAGTTCTTATTTAATCATGTTAATGCGTGCGAGATTATCGTGTTAAATCGTTATGAGGGTGCTGATTTTAGGTATCTAAGAAATAATATCAAGAGCATGAATCAATATTGTGCTATTGGCTTAGAAGATGAAAATGGCAATATGTATGAGATGCCTAAGGATGATTTGTTTAGTAAGGATAATCTTGATATTAGTGATGCTGATTATGGTTTGTTCTACATGGATGCGATTGATAATTACAAGAAGTATGATGGCGCTCCTATAAAGTTTAATGGTTTCTATTATGAGGGAGATAAGAAAACTAAGGTATTCGGTAGATTCGCAATGGTGTGTTGTGCAAATGATACACAGCGTTTAGCGATGATGGTGACTAACCTTGATGGGGAATATATCGAGGGTCACTATTATCATGTAGAAGGTATCTTTAGGGTTAGAAATGAAAAAGGCGGTATTCGTATCTATATTGAGGGTAAGAGTGCTGGCGAGATTGATAAGCCTAAGGATGAGTTTGTGACTTTTAACTAATGACACTAGTAGGTTTATTTATAGAAGGTTTATTGTCTTTCTTGTCACCTTGTGTGCTGCCTATGATTCCCTTGTATATGTCATATTTGGCAACGGATAAGAAGGATAATAAGTTAGATATTTTCTTAAATTCATTATGTTTTGTCCTGGGACTTAGTTTAATCTTTTTGATACTAGCTTTAGCAGTTGATACGATTAAGCCTTTATTAGATAAATATAGTGATATGGTGTCTTTGATTAGTGGTATCTTAATAATCTTGTTTGGATTAAAGGAAGTGGGCATACTTAAGATCCAACTTCCAGGTTTCAACAAAGCCTTAGATTTTGATACCTCTAATATGAACTATTTTAAGGCGTTTCTATTGGGATTTGTCTTTTCCCTTGTAATGTCACCATGTATAGGTCCAATGTTGTCTAGTGCCATTTTAATTGGTGCTAATAGTGCTTCTGGTTTCCTATATGTGATGGTATATGCCCTAGGTTTATTAATTCCTTTCTTTATTACAGGCTTATTTACAAGTAAGGCAGTTACTTATCTTAAGAGTAAGAAACATGTATTAAAATATGTTGGTGTTATAGCTGGTGTTATTCTTATTATTTATGGTTCGTATAGTTTTATGAATGGCTATAAGAATTTGAATAAATTAAATAGTAATAATACTGTTAATGTGGAAGATAAGAATGTATTACCAAGTGGTGATTTTGTTGATCAAGATGGTAATGTGATTAACTTTAGTGATTATAAGGATAAGTATGTTGCTTTAAATTTCATTGCGACATGGTGTCATTATTGTATAAAGGAGATTCCTGATTACCAAGCTTTTGCGAAAGAGAATAATGATGTGAAGGCTTTCTATGTGATGTCTTCTAATACATCTGGTGCAAGTGAGGAACAAATTAAGGAGTTTATTAAGGAACAGGGTATCGAATTACAAGTAATTATCGATAATGATGATACTTTATATAGTCTATTTAGACCATCTGGTTATCCTACTATGTTTGTAGCGGGAAAGGATAATAAGATACTTGGTTATGTGTCTGGTGCTTATGATAAAGATGGTTTAAATTCATTGCTTAATAAGGTTAAAGAGCAAGAAGATTAACTGGTACTCTAAACTATCAAGTTGATGTATATTACAGAAACGAACCACTTTTATGTTTATAGAAGTGGTTTTTTAATGTTGCTAGTGTGTTTTTTTCTATATAATGTGCTTATAAGGAGAACATCATATGATAAATAATAAGAAATATAAAGCGTTGATTGCGGTTATTGCGATTTTTCTAGTCTTTGTATATTTGTTGATGTTCCATAAGTGGAACGTTAAGGTGACAATACAAGGAATAGAGAATGGCTTTGTGGATATTGATGTTGATTATAGTGGTGGCTTATATACATGTGAATTGTCTAATGAGAAGAAAACATATGTTAATGGTGATGAATTAGAAATATCATGTACAAGCAATCTATTTTCGTCTGTTAATAAACAAATAGAATATGAGATAAGCGATTTATATACAAACGACGATGACTTGGATGTTTTATTTAAACAATGGGAAAATAGAGAGGTAAAGTATGGTGATACCATAAAGAAAGATGATGTTGCTGCGGTGTTTAAGAAGACTCAAGATAATCATACTTCCGATTATTATTGTATCGTACAAGGACCTAAGGAGTTTGTTGGTTACTTTGATAGAGGTATTGTATATGATGAAGTAAATAAACAATATGTGCAATTTCTTGATAAAAAATTCAAAGACCTTACATTTGAGCCTACCGTCATACACATCCATGATATATTTGTGACTTTGGATTCCTATCAAAGTGAATTAGATTATACTTGTATCTATGTCCGTGATGATTTTAAAAGTTTAATTGAATAAGAAAAGGTTCACTACATAGTGAACCTTTAATATAGTTAATTAATCAATTAGTAATTATTTAACGATTTCAGTAACGTTACCAGAACCTACTGTTCTACCGCCTTCTCTGATTGAGAACTTAGTACCGTTTTCAATAGCGATTGGAGCGATTAGTTCAACAGTCATTAATACGTTATCACCAGGCATTACCATTTCCATTGGTTCGCCACTGTTGTCCTTGATTTCTTCAACAACACCAGTAACGTCAGTAGTACGGAAATAGAATTGTGGACGGTAGTTTACTACGAATGGAGTATGACGACCACCTTCTTCTTTAGTTAATACGTATACTTGAGCCTTGAACTTTGTATGAGGAGTAACTGTACCAGGCTTAGCTAATACTTGTCCTCTTTCGATTTCATCTCTGTTTACACCACGAAGTAATGCACCGATGTTATCGCCTGCTTCAGCTAAGTCTAATTGCTTTCTGAACATTTCAAGACCAGTGATAACTGTCTTTCTTGTAGGCTTGATACCAACGATTTCAACTTCATCGTTTAAGTGAGCAACACCACGTTCTACTCTACCTGTAGCAACTGTACCACGACCAGTGATTGTGAATACGTCTTCTACAGACATTAAGAATGGCTTATCCATTTCTCTTGCAGGTGAAGGGATGTATTCATCTACAGCATCCATTAATTCATCAATCTTAGCTTCATAAGCTGGATCGCCTTCAAGAGCCTTAAGAGCTGAACCTCTGATGATTGGGCAGTTGTCACCGTCAAATCCGTATTCATCTAATAATTCTCTAACTTCCATTTCAACTAAGTCGATTAATTCTTCATCATCAACCATATCGCACTTGTTTAAGAATACAACAATTTTAGGTACACCAACTTGTCTAGCAAGTAAGATGTGTTCTCTAGTTTGAGGCATTGGTCCATCAGTAGCAGCAACAACAAGGATAGCACCATCCATTTGAGCAGCACCAGTGATCATGTTCTTAACATAGTCAGCGTGTCCTGGGCAGTCAACGTGAGCATAGTGTCTCTTTGCAGTCTTATATTCAACGTGTGCAGTATTGATAGTGATACCTCTAGCTTTTTCTTCTGGAGCACCATCGATTTGGTCATATGCCTTGAATTCAGCTTGACCCTTTTCAGCTAATCTTTTTGTGATAGCAGCAGTTAATGTTGTTTTACCATGGTCAACGTGACCGATAGTACCAATATTGACATGTTCTAATGAACGGTCAAATTTTTCTTTTGCCATTTGTTTTCCTCCTGTTTAGCAAATTAATTTTAAGATAAAACGTACTAATATTCAATTAGTCTTTAGCGTTTTTCTTTGCAATACTTTCAGCGATGCTCTTTGGAACTTCTGAGTAGTGATCCATTTGCATCATGTAGTTACCACGACCTTGAGTGAATGATCTTAAGTCAGTAGCATAACCGAACATTTCAGATAGAGGTACGTATGCTCTAATAACGATAGCGTTTCCTCTTTCTTCTTGGTCTCTGATTTGGCCACGTCTTTTTGTAACATCACCCATAACTGAACCTAAGTATTCACTTGGTGCAGTTACTTCAACGTCCATGATAGGTTCAAGTAATACTGGATCACACTTCTTAGCAGCTTCTTTTAATGCTAGTGAAGCAGCAGTCTTGAACGCCATTTCTGAAGAGTCGACTTCGTGGTATGAACCATCAAACAATGTAGCCTTGATGTCAACTACTGGGTAGCCAGCAACTAGACCGTTGTTTAATGCAGCAACCAAACCTTCTTGAGTTGGCTTGATATATTCTCTTGGAACAGAACCGCCGACAACAGCGTCGATGAATTCAAAGCCCTTACCTTCTTCATTTGGTTCAAACTTGATCCAAACGTGACCGTATTGACCTCTACCACCAGATTGTCTAACGAACTTACCTTCACAGTCAGCAGCTTTTCTGATTGTTTCTCTGAAGGCAACTTGTGGAGCACCGATGTTACATTCAACCTTGAATTCTCTCTTTAATCTATCTACGATGATATCTAAGTGAAGTTCACCCATACCAGCAATGATAGTTTGTCCTGTTTCTTCATCAGTATATGTTCTGAAAGTTGGGTCTTCTTCAGCTAACTTAGCTAAAGCCATGTCCATCTTATCAGAGTCAGCCTTTGTCTTTGGCTCAACTGACATTTGGATAACTGGTTCAGGGAATACCATTGATTCAAGAATAATAGGGTTCTTTTCATCACACAATGTATCACCTGTAGTAGTATCTTTTAGACCTACAGCAGCAGCGATGTCACCAGCATCAACTTCTTCGATTTCAGCACGGTGGTTAGCATGCATTTGTACAAGTCTACCAAATCTTTCTTTCTTATCCTTAGTAGCATTTAATACATAACTACCAGCAGTAGCAACACCAGAGTAAACTCTGAAGTATGTTAATCTACCTACGAATGGGTCAGTCATAACCTTAAATGCTAATGCAGAGAATGGTTCGCTGTCACTTGGATGTCTAGCTTCTTCAACGCCATCAAGTGTAACACCCTTAATAGATGGTACATCTAATGGAGATGGAAGGTAATCAATAACAGCATCTAATAATAATTGGATACCCTTGTTCTTGTAAGCAGAACCACATAATACTGGGAAGAAATCAGCGCCGATAACAGCTTTTCTAATTGTCTTCTTGATTAATGCGATATCAACTTCTTCGCCTTCAAGGAATTTTTCCATTAATTCATCATCATATTCTGACAATACTTCAAGAAGTTCGCTTCTTAATAATTCAGCTTCTTCCTTGAATTGTTCATCGATTTCAGTACAAGTGATATCTGTACCTTGGTCATTATTGTATATATATTGTTTACGTTCAATAAGATCGATGATTCCTCTGAATGTATTTTCAGCACCAATTGGCATTTGGATTGCAGCGGCCTTAGCAGCTAATCTATTGCCGATTGATCTAACTGACATTAAGAAGTCAGCACCTGTAGCATCCATTTTGTTACAGAATACAATTCTTGGAACACCATATGTTGTTGCTTGACGCCATACTGTTTCAGTTTGAGGTTCAACACCTGCCTTAGCATCTAATACAGTAACAGCACCATCTAGCACTCTTAGAGATCTTTCAACTTCTACAGTGAAGTCAACGTGTCCTGGTGTATCGATAATGTTGATACGATGTTTAGGATATTGATGATCCTTACCAGCCCAGAATGTAGTAGTGGCAGCACTAGTGATAGTGATACCTCTTTCTTGTTCTTGAGCCATCCAGTCCATTTGTGAAGCACCATCATGTGTTTCACCAATCTTATGAGTCTTACCAGTGAAGAAAAGAATACGTTCAGTACAAGTTGTCTTACCAGCATCGATGTGAGCCATGATACCGATATTTCTAGTATTTTCTAAGCTATACTGTCTTGTCATAATATTCCTTTCCTATTACCAGCGGAAATGTGCGAATGCCTTATTAGCATCAGCCATCTTATGAGTGTCTTCCTTCTTCTTAACAGATTGTCCAACACCGTTTGAAGCATCGATGATTTCGTTTGCTAATCTAAGTTCCATAGTCTTTTCACTTCTTAAACGAGCATAGTTAACGATCCATCTAAGACCTAATGTTAATCTTCTTTCTCTTGAAACTTCAACTGGAACTTGGTAGTTTGCACCACCAACTCTTCTTAACTTTAATTCTAATTCTGGCATTACATTGTCAAGTGCCTTTTCAAACACTTCCATTGGTTGTTGGCCAGTTTTTTCTTCTACGATTTGAAATGCATTATATAGAATGTTTTCAGCTACGTCTTTTTTACCGTCTAACATGATTTTGTTGATTAAACGAGTAACTAGCTTTGAATTATAAATTGGATCTGCTAATACATCTCTTTTCGCGATATGTCCTTTTCTTGGCATACTATTTTAATCTCCTTTCATGTCTTATTTAGGTCTCTTTGCACCGTAAAGTGAACGACCTTGTTTACGATTGTTTACGCCAGCACAGTCTAATGTACCTCTGATGATATGGTATCTAACACCTGGTAAGTCCTTAACTCTACCACCTCTGATAAGTACAACTGAGTGTTCTTGTAGGTTATGGCCGATACCTGGAATATAAGCAGTAACTTCCATACCATTACTTAATCTAACACGGGCATACTTTCTTAGAGCTGAGTTAGGCTTCTTTGGAGTCATTGTACCAACTCTGGTACATACACCTCTTTTTTGAGGGGATGCCAATTCGATAGGTCTAGACTTTAATGAGTTATAGCCTCTGTTTAATGCAGGTGACTTTGACTTAAATGTTCTAGCTGTTCTACCTTTTCTTACTAATTGATTAATTGTAGGCATTTAAATTCTCCTTTCATTTTTTGTGCACACAACAACAGGTGTGCCACATACTTGCTTAATATATAGATCCTTGCGGACCCTTAAGCTCTCCTATATTACTATGAATTTATTTAGGTTTCAATGGTTTTTTGGCACTTTTTTAACACTTTTACCCAAAATATGCGTGTTTGCTTAAAAAAATGCACATAAGTGTGTACTTTAGCTTTACTCTTAAGTTAAAAAACAATGATATATCACAAGCAGTTTATTATAATAGATGTAAGGAGGAACTATATATGTTTTTCAAATCAATTAAAAAGATCTTATTGTCAGTCAGCGTTATTTATATAGTAGTAGGCTGTCTATTATTGATAGATGGTTCTGCTTGTGTTGAATTTGTGGTTTCACTACTTGGATATGGTCTAGGTATTGCAGGTATTATTGAAATAATACGTTACTTTGTTACTAAGATAGATGAACGCTATAAGAGAAACGATTTTATATTAGGTGTTGTCCTATTAGCAGTAGCTATCATTATCTTATTATGCAAGTACACTTTATCTGATATAGTAGCCGTTTCCTTTGGTGTAGCCATTATCGTATCAGGTGCTTTAAAGATTCAAGATAGTCTAGACGCAAAGAAGATTGGTAAGAGTCATCTAAAGACTTATTTGATTCTAATGTTTATTTGTATTGCCTTTGGTGCTTTAGTTATTATCAATTACTTCTATATCTTAGATTATCGTCTACTATATATTAGTGCTGGTATTGGTATGTTGTTTTCAGGTATTACTGATATGGTATCTAACTTGTATCTAGCTTATGCTAAGACTAAGTATGAGAAGGGTAAGGGGCTTGAATCTGGGCTTGAATCTGGGCTTGAATCTGGGCACGAATCTGGGCTCGAATCTGACGGGCACGAACCTGGGCTCGAATCTGGGCACG
>OIYG01000555.1_pt1 | contig 35404 bp, 33 predicted proteins | sample 1587861 | NCBI WGS metagenome assembly OIYG01 (sample SAMN03283272) | human gut metagenome | biome: human-associated habitat; material: feces | host: Homo sapiens | place: Peru | collected 2012 | reverse complement strand
TAGTGGCAATAACTTTATTAATAGCACAATCTAATCCTAAAGAAAAAGATATATTGATTGATTTAGTTATGAATTTCTTAAAATAAAGTTATAAAAGTAGTTCATATATCGTTAAAACAAGTTAATTGACATAAAAGCAAAAAATATTTTGTGTAAATATACATAAAATATTTTTTTATGATATAATTTAGATTAGGAGGTGGCAGATATGCCAATGTGGTTAATTATTTTACTAATAGTTGTAGTTATCTTAATACTAGTATTTATATCTTGCTATAATTCTTTAGTATCATTAAGAAATAAAGTAAGAGATCAATTTAGTCAAATAGATATCCAACTAAAAAGAAGATCTGACTTAATTCCAAATGTAGTAGAAACAGTAAAAGGATATGCTAAACATGAAAAGAGTACTTTAGAAGAAGTAATCAAAGCAAGAAATACTTACTTATCTTCAAAAACTAACGAAGATAAAATTAATTCATCAAAAGAAATGACTGAAGCAGTTAATAAATTATTTGCTTTAGCAGAAGCTTATCCAGAATTAAAAGCGAATACAAACTTTCTACAATTACAAAACGAATTAAAAGAAACAGAAGATAAAATATCTTATGCAAGACAATTTTATAATGATTCTGTATTAATGTATAACAACAAAGTAGAAACATTCCCAAGCAACATTATTGCAAATATGTTTGGATTTAAAACCAATACTTTCTTTGAAGCAACAGAAGAAGAAAGAAAAAATGTTGAAGTAAAATTTTAAGGATTGAATAAATCCTTATTTTATTAGAGGTGAGAAATGAAAAAGTTTTTTCTAGGCGTAGTTTTGTTTTTATTTCCAGCTTTTTTAGCAAATGCTAATTCTATTTCTAATATTGATATGGATATATATGTTGCAAAAGATGGAAGTGCTACTATTACTGAAAGGTGGACTGCGGAAGTAAATAGTGGTACAGAAGGGTATCATCCATATTACAATTTAGGAGATGCTAGAATTAGTCTATTAAGTGCTAGTATGGATGGCGATAAATATACCATACAATCTAGTTGGAATGTTAATAAAAGTATGAGTGAAAAATCAATGAAGGCTGGACTTTATTATACTGGTGATGAAATTGATATATGTTTTGGATTAACAAGTTATGGTAGTCACTTATATGAAGTAAAATATAAAATAGATGGATTTGTTGCAGCAACAACAGATGCTGATATGATCTATTGGACACTAATGCCACATAACTTTAGTGCTGCACCTAATAGAGTTCATATTAAAATTTATAGTGATGAACGTTATTCTGATACATTAGATGTATGGGGATATGGACAATATGGGGCCTACGCATATGTCTATGATGGTTATATAGAAATGGAAACCAACGATAGGTTGTCAAGTAGCGAATACTTGACTCTACTTGTAAAATTTCCAAAAGGAACATTTGATACTTATCATAAATTAGATAAAGATTTCAATTACTATTATGAAATGGCAGAAGAAGGAGCCGTTCATTATGATGATAATAGTAATAATGGTAATGGTAGTATTAATACTGTTGCTAATGCAATATTAATGACGGTGATAATTGCACTTAGCGTATTAGCACCATTATCAATCTTTGTATTAGTAATAATTTACAGTGGTAATAATGGTTATAAATTTGGTGCAAGAGGAAGAAAAGTTCCAAAAGATGTAAATCCATTTAGAGACATTCCATGTAATAAAGATGTGTTTAGAGCATACTTTGTTGCAAATTTATATAATCTAAATAATAAAAAAGAAGATTTTTTAGGTGTTTTATTACTTAAATGGTTAAAAGAAGGAAATATTAAAGTAGAAAGCATTGAAAAGAAAAAAATATTTAAAACAGAGAAAGAAACTACTATTAGATTTATGAATCAACCAATTGGTAATGCAAGAGAAGAAGAAATCTATAAATGGATGTATGAAGCAAGTCGTGATGGAGTGTTAGAAAAAAACGAATTTAAATTATGGTGTAGTGATCATTATACAAAAATACTAGGATGGTTTGATAAGGTATTAACTGATGAACGCAATGCATTAATGATAGAAGGTAAAATAACTATTGTTAGAGAAACTAAGTTAAAAATATTTCATCTTCAAAAATATCTTGTTGATGATAGTATGATGGATGAAGCTCTTCAAATGGCAGGATTAAAAAAATTCTTAAAAGAATTCACTCTCATAAAAGAAAGACAACCAATTGAAGTAAAGTTATGGAATGAATATTTAATGTATGCTCAAATATTTGGTATTGCTGATAAAGTAGCAAAACAATTCAAAAAGTTATATCCTGAAGTTATTACAGATATGAATAATTATGGGTATGATTTAGATACAGTTCTATTTATGAATTATATTTCAAGTGTAGGAGTAACTAGCGCTAGTAGTGCTAAGAGTAGAGCTGAGAGTTATAATTCTGGCGGCGGTGGATTCTCTTCTGGTGGCGGCGGAGGCGGTTCCTTCGGTGGCGGAGGCGGCGGAGGCGGCTTCCGTTAAAATACCACTTGATTTTTAGAGTTAATTGTTTTACAATACAAGTAACTTCTATGAAAGAGGAGTAGTTATAAATATTACTTATAGAGAAAGTATGGTTGGTGAAAATACTGGTTATATTATAATGAAGACACTTTTGATAAATAGAAGCGTTCGTTCGCGTTAAGAACTTAAAGCATAATTAAATTATGGAATTAAGGTGGCACCACGACATAGTTCGTCCTTATTGGTGCTACCTTTTTATTTTTTTAAGAAAGAAGGAATAAATATGATAACAAAACCTAAAGGCTGTCATGATATATATGGCATTACTGCTAAGAAATGGCAATATGTAAATAAAATGATTGATTCATTAATGGAAAAGTACAATTATGACTTTATCCGTACTCCAATATTTGAGTCTAGTGAAGTATTTCATAGAGGAATGGGTGAAACTACTGATGTAGTTACTAAAGAAACATATGACTTTACAGACCGTGGCGATAGACCAATGACACTAAGACCAGAAGGAACAGCTGGAATAGTAAGAAGTTATATTGAAAACAAAATGTATGGTAATATGCCTAGCCCTGTAAAACTATATTACAACGGTACAATGTATCGTTATGAAAGACCTCAATCAGGACGTGATAGAGAATTAACACAATTTGGAGTAGAACTTTTAGGTACTGATGATCCGTTTAGTGATGCTGAAGTAATATCTATTCCAGTTAATCTATTTAAAATGTTAGGACTAAAAGAAATTAAAGTTAAGATTAACACTTTAGGAGATACACCTTCAAGAATGAGTTATAGAGAAGCTTTAAAAGAATATTTTAGACCTCATTTAGATGAATTATGTGAAGACTGTCGTGAAAGATTCGAAAAGAACCCACTACGTATTTTAGATTGTAAAGTAGATAAAGATAACGAAATACTAAAAAATGCGCCAGTAACCCTTGATTATTTAAATGAAGAAAGTAAAGAAAGATTTGCTAAAGTAAAAGAATATCTAGAAGCATTAGAAGTAGATTATGAAATAGACCCTAAACTAGTAAGAGGACTTGATTATTACAATCATACAGTATTTGAAATAGAAGCTCATGTTGAAGGATTCGGAAGTAACAATGTTCTAGCAGCAGGTGGTAGATACAACGGATTAGTTGAATTACTAGGAGGTCCATCAACTCCAGGTGTAGGTTTTGCCTGCGGATTAGGAAGATTAATCATGGCACTTGATTTAGAAGATATAAAATTACCTATCAAAGATGATGTAGAAATATTTGTTATGTATGTATCTAATACTGAAAAGAACTATGCTGCAACCCTTGTTCAAAACTTAAGAATGAGTGGCTTTAGGGTAGAAAGTGAATACACAGGAAGAGGGCTTAAAGCTCAATTTAAACAAGCTGATAGATTAAAAGCTAAATACTTAATTATTCTTAACGATGAAGATTTAGCAAAAAATGAAATTAAAGTAAAAAACAATAAAACTAAAGAAGAAATAACTTTAGGATTAGATTACTTACTATATTATTTCGATGAGGCATTACTAGAAGATGATATGGAATATGTAAGTAATGATGAATGTGATTGTGACGATTGTAATTGTGATAGTCATAGTCATGGATGCCATTGTAATCATGAGGAGGAATAACATGAAAAAATATAATAATGCTAGTTTCAATATAAAAAATGTTGGACAAGAAGTAGAACTATATGGTTGGGTTGCTAAAAAAAGAAATCTAGGTGGATTAATATTCATTGATTTACGTGATAGAAGTGGAATAATTCAATTAATAGTTAGACCTGATAATAGTTGCTATGAACTTGCTAGTAGCCTAAAAACCGAATCAGTAATTAAAATAGAAGGAACAATATCTGAACGTGAAAGTAAAAATACTAAAATTCCTACTGGTGAAATTGAAGTCATTGTTAGCTCACTAGTATTAGAATCAATGGCTCATGATTTACCATTTGAACTAAGCGATGATACAACAGCTCTTGAAGATACAAGATTAAAATATAGATACCTAGAATTAAGAAGAGAATCAGTTCGTGAAAAGTTAATTGTTCGTAGTAAAGTAATGCATGTAATTAGGTCATACTTTAACGATAATGATTTTATCGAAGTAGAAACTCCAATTCTTTGTAAATCAACTCCTGAAGGAGCAAGAGACTACCTAGTACCATCTAGAGTTAATAAAGGTAAGTTCTATGCACTTCCTCAATCTCCTCAGTTGTTTAAACAACTTTTAATGGTTGGAGGAATTGAAAAATATTTCCAAATTGCTAAATGTTTTAGAGATGAAGACTTAAGAGCAGACCGTCAACCTGAATTTACACAAGTAGACTTAGAAATGAGTTTCGTAGATGAAGATGATGTAATGAGCGTTACTGAAAAATTAATTCAAAGAATATTTAAAGAAATTAAAAATATTGATATAGCATTACCACTTGCTAGGATGAAATATGATGACGCAATGCGCGATTATGGTAGCGATAAGCCTGACTTAAGATTTGAAATGAAGATAAACGAAGTAAGTGATATATTTAATAATACTAATTTCACAGTATTTAAAAATGTTTTAGATAATAAAGGTATAATTAATGCACTTGTTGTAAAGAATAATGCTAGTAAATATTCAAGAAAAGAAATTGATAAATTAACTGATTTTGTTAAAACATATAAAGCAAGTGGCCTTGCTTGGTTAAAAATAGAAGAAGAGATATCTGGTTCAATTGCTAAAGTATTAACTGAAGAAGAAATAGCTAATTTAAAAACTAAATTAAATCTAGAAAATAATGACTTAGTTTTATTTATAGCAGATCAATACAATGTAGTTAAAAAATCCCTTGGAGCATTAAGATGTAAAATTGCTCGTGATTTAAATTTAATCAATGAAAATGAATACAAAATGTTATGGGTAGTTGATTTTCCTTCATTTGAGTGGAGTGAAGAAGAGAATAGATTTGTGGCATGTCATCATCCGTTTACTGCACCTAAGGATAGTGATATAGATAAATTATTAACTGATAAAGCACATTGCTATTCTAAAGCATATGATATCGTTATAAATGGATATGAAGCAGGTGGCGGAAGTATTAGAATTCATAATGAAGAAGTTCAGGAGATAATGTTTAAAGCATTAGAGTTAACTGAAGAACAAATAAGAAATAAATTTGGATACTTTGTTGATGCTTTAAAATATGGTACACCTCCACATGGTGGATTAGCTCTAGGACTAGATAGACTTGTAATGTTACTTACAAATACTGACAATATAAGAGATGTTATTGCATTCCCTAAAACAGCTAGTGCATCATGCCTTATGAGTGAGTGTCCTAATAATGTTGACGCATCTCAACTAGATGAATTGTCAATTCAAATAAAATAATTTAAAAAATCAAAAAAAAGAGGTTGTTTATGACAACTTTTTTTGATACAATAAACATGTGTATAATAGAAAGATACCGGAGTGATGAAGATGAATAACAGTAAGGTAAAACAAATCGTAATTGGGGTATTAGTTCTTACTATTTTGATTATGAGTGTAGCTTATGCTAACTTGTATCAAGAGTTAAGAATTCATGGTAATGCAAGTGTTATAGCATCATGGAAAGTAGAAATTACTGGTATACGTGAAGGTGATAAACAAGGTAATGCAGTTAGTACAACAGTACCTTCTTATACAAGTTCTACAGCATCATTTAATGCAAACCTAAGTGATATTAACGATAGCATTGAATATATTATAACCATTAAAAATAGTGGTAAAATCGATGCCAAACTTAATAGTATTACCAAAGCAGTTAATGGTAATGATACTATTACTTACGAAATAATAGGTGTTACTAAAGATAGTATTCTAAAATCTGGAGATACTATAGAAGTAAGAGTAAAAGTTGGCGTTAACCCTAGCATTACAGAAATTACAGAAACTGTTAATAGTAGTTCAACAATCATTTTCAACTATGTACAAAATATATAACAAAAGAAAAAGATAAAATAGGGGATAGTTATTATGAGAGCAATGAATAAAAAAATAGCATTTTTGTACTTGCTTGTCATAGCTTATGTGGCCGTGAGAATAATATCTGTTAAATATACTAATTTAACCATTTCCAATGAATTAAACGTTGGTATTTGGGGAGCAATATTCCTTGTTGGATTAATATTTACCAAAGGGGATTATAACAGATATCTGGATCAATATGACAAAGTTCAAACAACATTTATTGTAGTAGTTGCATACTTAATGTTCTACTTTGTATTAGGACTATTCTTAGGATATCAATATAATGCATATTCAATGACTCCAAAAGGAATAATTAATAATACAATAATGTTTATGCCTATTATTATATTTCAGGAATACATAAGACAAATATTTGTTAATTATAGCAATGGTAAAAATAAATGGATGGCATTTATTACAATATTATTTATATTAATTAGTATAAATTTTAATAGTATATCAAATGATTTTAGAAATGCTGAAATAGGATTCAAATTCCTTTGTTCAGATATAATACCATTAATAGCTAGAAACTTTGTATTTACGTATTTAGCATTAATCAGTAGTTGTAAGCCACCAATAGTTTATAGAATGCTTACAACGGCTGTATCAATATATTTGCCAATATTACCAAATGTTAACTGGTTCTATACAGGACTATTCGGAATATTAGTTCCAATAATTCTATATATATTAGTTAACTACTCGCAAGCAAAACTTGAACGAAAACTATCTTGGCAAGAAGAAAAACGTAGTAGACCAATCACATATGTCCCTATACTGATTATGGTATTTATAGTAGTTGGATTTGTTGTAGGTTTCTTTAAGTATCAACCAGTAGCAGTAGTAAGTGACAGTATGCTTCCTTTATTTGCAAGAGGAGACATGATTGTTATAGAAAAAGTAGAACAAAAAGATATTGGTACTCTTAAAGAAGGAGATGTCATCAAATTCCTAACTGAAAACTATTATGTAATACATAGAATTTATAAAATAGAAGAAACCGATGAAGGGTTACTATTTACTACTAAAGGTGATAATAACAATGCACCAGATAGTAAAAAAGTAAAACCAGAACAAATACAAGGTAAATATAGATGCCATGTAAAATATGTAGGATTCCCTTCAGTTTGGTTAAGTGAAGCATTAAGATAGGCGGTGGCAAAGTGAGAGATGAAATAAGTAATGACTATGAAGAACAAGATGATATGTTTAACAACTTTCCAGTAAACAATCACATTTTTGAAAATGGTGACTTTGTACCGGATAATAATGAAGATCATAGTTTAAATAATGAAGATAAGAAGGATGAGCCAATTATGAAAGATAAAAAAGAAAAAACGACAGAAAAGCAAATAAAAAATAATTTGCCTAAAGATTTTCTAAAGATAATAGGACTTGTTGTATCAGGAGTGTTATTAGTATTATCGTTAATAACAGGGGCTAAAAGTTTTGTGCCAGCTCAAAAGAGTGAGGAACAAGTATTATCTTATAGTGTAACTAATTCAGCAGATTATAGAGTTAACTTGGTAGAAAATAATTTCTACGAAACACCTACATTAGGAAAAGGTGAACTTGTACCAGTAACATTTATTAAAGATATTGAAGTAGATTTCTCAAGTTATTTATCAGCAAGTAAACAAATAGATATGAATTATAGTTATCGTATCACTGGAACAATAACTGCTACAGCAAGTGATAATGGTAAAGAAGATAGCGGTGGAAAGATTTGGACTAAAAACTATACTTTTGTTGAACCAAAAAGTATGACTGAAACTGCTAGTACTGGTTACAATGTTCAAGAAAAAGTAGTTATTGATTATAAAGTGTATAATGACTTAGTAAATCAATATAAATTAAAAGCAGCAATTCCAATGGATGCGGTATTAACTGTTACATTATCAGTTGATGCAAATAGTGATGTTGAAGGAAATGCATTGAATGAAAATAATTCAGTAAGTGTAAAAATACCTTTATCAGTAGCAACTGTTATGATATCTACTAGTGATGATGGAACTGAATCTAAAAACTTAGTTAATACTCAAGAAATAGCTGCAAGTAAAAACTATGTATTATTAGGTATCAGTGTTGTAATATTCCTAGGTTCATTAGCAGCAACTATATATCTATTAAAAGGATTACGTAAAATGACTGAAGAACATAGCTTAGTAATTAAATTCAATAAGATAATGAGAGATTACAATCAAGTAATTATTGAAATAGAAGAATTACCAGAAGTTAAGAATGCGGCAGTAATTGAAGTAAAAGCATTTAAAGATATGCTAGATGTACAAAAAGAATTACATTTACCTATCATGTGTGAAAGAGCAAAAGATGATGTAATAACAAATAATATATTCTATATTGTTAATCAAAATCAAATATTTAAATATAGAATGAATGGCGATCCTGAAAAATTCTAATAATTAAAGGAATGACTTAGTTCATTCTTTTTTTGTATATTTATGTCAAATGTGGGTAAGCATATTGTATTAAATTTTATATCTATGGTATAATAATATTGTCTAAGAGAATCGGCTGTTTTATATAAAACCGACTAAGCGATGATAAGGGAGTTCGGAGCTCTATCTTGTGTTGAAGACCTTTAATTAGGGATCCTAATGGGTAGATATGGACACCCACCTGCAGTAAGCGGGTTTTTATCGTTACAGTCGAACTCTTGGACATTTTTATTTGTGAGGTAAATATGTTTGAAAGATTAGAACTATTAATAGGTGAAGATAACTTAAATAAAATTAAAACGAAAACTATTTTGATAGTTGGAGTAGGTGGCGTAGGTGGATATGTCGTTACTTCACTAGCAAGGAGTGGTGTAGAAAACATAATCATAATTGATTATGATAAAGTAGATATTTCAAACATTAATCGTCAGATAATTGCATATCACTCAACTATTGGAAGAAAAAAAGTTGCTGTTTTAGAAGAGATGCTTTTAGATATAAATCCTAATATTAATGTAATTAAATGTGATACTTTTATAACACCAGATAATATATATGATATATTTGATAAATATAAAATAGACTATGTAGTTGATGCTTGTGATAGTATTCCCGCTAAAAAAGCAATAATAGATTATTGCATAAATAGAAATATAAAACTTATTAGTTCAATGGGAACGGGTAATAAATTAGATCCAACCAAACTAGAAATTACGGATATTAGAAAAACTAATAACGATCCAGTAGCAAGGATATTAAGAAAACATGTTAAGGATAATAGAATAAAGCAGAAAATAACGGTGCTTTGTTCTACTGAAGTTCCTAAAAAAGTGGGAAGAGTAGTAAGTTCAAATAGTTTTGTACCATCATCTGCTGGCCTTATAATAACTAGTCATATAATAAATGATATAATTAAATAAAAAAAAGGAAACTTATGTTTCCTTTTAAAATACTAAAATCTACGATATAATCCAACAGCTTTACCTAATATAGTTACATTGTCCAAAATAATAGGTGCCATAGTATCGTTTTCGGGTTGTAATCTAATGTGATCTTTTTCTTTATAAAAAGTTTTAAGGGTAACTTCATTTTCATCCGTCATAGCCGCTACAATATCACCATTATTAGCAGTATTATCTCTTTCAATTAAAACTATATCATTATTATAGATACCTTTATTAATCATAGATGTACCTTGAACATGAAGAGCAAAGATTTCTTTTTTAGTAGGAATTAAATTACTAGGAATATCAAAGTATTCATCAGGAGTTTCAATAGCTTCAATAGGACTACCTGCAGTAATTTGGCCTAGAAGAGCAACACTAGTAGTTGCATCATCTTTAGTTAAATATTCATTAGGTACTAAAAGTTCTAATGCTCTATTTTTAGATTCATTTTTCTTTATGTATCCTTTTTCTTCTAATTTATTTAGATGAAAATGTGTAGTAGCAGGAGAATTTAAATTTAACATAGCTCCAATTTCACGTACAGTAGGTGGATAACCATGTGTTGCAATAAATTTTTTTAATGCTTTTAAAATATCAGATTGTCTTTTAGTTAGTTTTTCCATATATAGACCTCCATACTTATAATTTTATCACAAACGTTTGTTTATGTCAAACGATTGTTTAATATTGACAAAACAGTCTAAAAATGTTACTATTTACTCTTATCAGAGATAAGGTTTTTGTGTGTAACACAATGGGAGGTGCTTTGATGTCAATTGCAATTTTAGGAGTGAAGCTTAATAGTGAACCAGATAAAGTTATTAATATCGAAACTGGTGCTCTTCGTTATGTTGACTCCATTACTAAAAGTTATAAAAATGTTGATGAATTATTAAGTGATGAGACATATGCCTTAAAAGTAAAACCTTATAGGATGAATCATACAATAGATGATAATAGCAATTTAGTTTTAACATATATAAGAAACAATGAAGAAAAAGTAGAACTAGATGTCTTATTTGATGATGAAGATGAGATAAGAACAAGGACAAGTTCATTAGAAGATATTAAATCAGAAACAGAAAAAGCAAGGAAACTTCTTCTAAACAGCAAACATCAAATGTTTTTAACATCATTTTTACTTAATAAAAACTTGAAAGATACAACTTCACCTACAGTTAAGATGACTCTAAATGAATATAGAATAGCTAAAAAAGAAGGATATCCAGTCTCAACATATGATGGAGAGTATCATATATCAATTGGTGATGTATTAAAATATAGACTAGATCATAAGAAACTAGGACCTATGCGTCTATTAGTAGAAGATACACTAGAGGTATGGAAAAGAAAAATGCTTGGATTATCAAATGAAGATTTATATTTCTATTCAAGAGAATTAAGAATATTAATAAACGAGTATAATTATCGTAAAATGCCTCATAAAGTAGTATCTAAACTTTCTTTCAATAAAGAACATTTAAGTGAAGATTTATCATTAAAACACTATAATACTTTCCGTTGTAGTTCAACTGTTGGATTATCTAAAAAGAAAGTACTTGATGAAAAAAAAGTTGCATAAAAGAACATTATCAATATGTTCTTTTTTCTTGACTTAAAAAAACTAGAAATGTATATTTTAATTGTGGTGATAATATGAAAGAAAAAAAATATTTAGATGACTTTTTTAAGTATCTAGAATACGAACGTAATTATTCTAAAGCAACTATTGATAGTTATAGAGGTGACTTAGAAGATTACTTTTTATATTTTCAAAGAAATAGTAAAAGTATTTTAAATGTTAATCATAGTGACATTAGTAATTATTTAACTATGCTTAATAATAGAAAAAACAATAATGCAACAGTATGTAGGAAAATAAGCTCATTACGAAGCTTTTACAAGTATCTAGTAAATGAAAATATTTGTAAAGATAACCCATTTACTGGAATAAAACAACCAAAAAAAGAAAAGAAATTACCAAGATTTTTTAGTTATAACGAATTAGAAGAAATGTTTGCAGTGCCTGATTTAAGAACCCCACTAGGTCAAAGAGATAGACTAATACTTGAGATGCTTTATGCCACTGGATTAAGAGTATCAGAACTTGTAAATATTAAATGTAGTGATATTTCATCTCGTGAAATAAAAGTTCTTGGTAAAGGTGCTAAAGAAAGATATGTAGAGTTTGGAGATTATGCTGATGAAATATTAAAATTATATTTAAGCGATGGTTATAAGAAGTTAAATCAAAAAAATAGTGAATATTTATTCTTAAATAAAAATTATACTAAATTAACTGATAGGGGAGTAAGATTAATATTAGATAAAATTATAACCGAAACATCAATTAATAAAAATATTTCTCCTCATATGTTACGTCATTCATTTGCTACTCATTTATTAAATGAAGGATGTGACTTATTAAGTGTTCAACAACTTCTAGGACACGAGTCCCTAACCGCAACAGCAATATATACTCATGTTACAACCGATAGGATCAAAGAAGTATATTTTAAAACTCATCCAAGAGCTAAAAAAAAGTAGGTGTTTTACCTACTATTTTTTTAAATAGAAATAATTAAGTACTTTTGAAATTCCAACCAACATAATAATTATCAAAAATAAAGTGTAGAAAGTATTTATAATTTGATTAGAGAATATCAAACATAAGATACCTATAAAAAATGGAGTAAAAGATAAAGCTGGAATTGAAGTAATAATCATTTGGTTAATACTATTTATTATCAAAATAATTCCTAAGACTATTATTATGTAATTAAGAGACTCAATTGGAAATATTAATACATAAACAGCTAATAATGTTAAAAATATAGCTTGTAACAAGAAAATAATAAAGTGTTTGGCGTCAGTTTTTCTAAGATTAAATGCCATCTTATATATATTAGCTGAATACAGTAAAAGTCCTATTGGAATAATATACATAAATAGTTTTAAGATAAGTTTAGAATTCATAAATAATCCCATAACAGATAGGATTACTAAGACTATTCCAAATATTAAATCCTTTAAATAGTTTTTCTTAAAATCATAATTATTAGTATAAATAATTGTTTTCATCATATCACCTAGATTAATTATATAATAATTTTGTGAATAGTACGTGTAATTATTTAAAAAAATATAGTTTTGTAGTAAAATATAATCTATAGTAAGGAGGATTTAATATGGCAAAACTATACTTTAGATATGGGGCAATGGGATGTGGTAAAACAGCTCAACTATTACAAGTAGCTTTTAACTATCAAGAACGTGGAATGACTCCAGTGGTAATGAAACCAAAAATTGATACTAAAGCTAAAGATAAATTAAGAACTAGGATAGGACTTGAAAGAGATATTGATTACTTAATTGATATAAAAGATGATATATTTAAAATTATTGAAGAAAAGTATAATAATAGCAATTGTATTTTGATAGATGAAGCACAATTCTTAACTAAAGAACAAGTAGACCAATTAATGAAAATAGTAGTAGTAAAAAATATTCCAGTAGTTTGTTATGGACTAAGAACAGATTTTTTAACTAATGGTTTTTCTGGCAGCACCAGACTTTTAGAAATAGCACATACAATAGAAGAATTAAAAACAATATGCCAGTGTGGTAGAAAAGCTTTGTATAATGCAAGATTTTGTAATGGGAAAATGGTAACTAAGGGAGAACAAATAGTTATAGATGATAAAGAAAATATAAAATATGTAGCAATGTGTCCAAAGTGTTATTATAAAAATATGGAAAAATAAAGTTTAAAAAAATATAACATTATGTTATACTGATACTAGGAAAGTAGAGGTGTTATTATGGATTTTTTATTTGGTAGTGGAAATAAAAGACAAATTCGTGAATATGAAAAAATAATTGATAAAATAAATAAACAATCTATTAATATTGAATCTCTATCAGACGAAGAATTAAAAAGCAAAACAAGAGAGTTTAAAGATAGAATAAAAAATGGTGAAACTTTAGATGACATATTACCAGAAGCTTTTGCGGTAGTAAGAGAAGCAAGTAAAAGATTTTTAGGTATTAGGCAATATCCAGTTCAATTAATGGGTGCTATAGCATTACATCGTGGTGATATAGCTGAGATGAAAACAGGTGAAGGAAAAACTTATACCGCACCAGTTACAGCGTATTTAAATGCCTTATCTGGTAAAACAGTACATATAGCGACCTCTAATGATACTTTAGCAACAAGAGACCAAGAGTTAACTAGACCTTTATTCGAAGGATTAGGATTAACTTCTGGGGTAGTTACTGAAGAACGTGATCCTAATTATGAAAAGGACATTAAAAAAAGAAAAGAAGCTTATAGTTGCGATATCACATACGGATCAGGTAATGCTTTTGCATTCGACTATTTAAGAGATAATACTGCTACAAGTCTTAGTAATGTAGTAAGGGGAGATAGAGAAATTGGACTTATCATAATAGATGAAGCCGATCAAATATTAGTAAATGACGCTGTAATGCCATTTAAACTTTCAGGAAAACATGAAGATAGTGATTTATCTCTATTAGAAAGAATTGAAAAAAAATCCCGTGATGAAAAAGAAGCTAAAGAACAAATGGCTATATATAGTGCAGCTGATGCTTTTGTATCTAGATTATTTAAGTATGCTAAAACAAAAGAAGTAAAAACAGAAGATGAAATGATGCTTTATGAAGGTGGAAATGAAAAAGCCACAAATTCTGTTCAAAGAGAATGTTCTGTTCTTTATTGCAAAGGAAGTACAGCTGTATTAACAGAACGTGGATGGTTAGAAGCATTTAAATATTTTAACCAAGATAAAATTAATGAAATTGCAAATAAAAACATTAATAAAATTTTAAATGATCCAGAGTTTGAAATAGATAAAGATTATTCATATGATGAAGAATCAGGAATGATTGATCTTTCGTTAAGAGGAATAGAAAAAGCAGTAAGAATACTAGATGAAGTAAAAACTCTCAATAATGCTTTTTATGCAAGTGAAGAATTTGCTGCAACCAAAAAAGCTTTAGATAATGCCTTAAAAGCATATTTTACATTAGAACGTGGTAAAGAATATATCTTAGATGACGTTAAAAAAGGTAAAACATTAAAGAAAAGAGTTCTTTTGGTATCTAATGGTAGAACAGCTGAAGGTAGAGTATATAGTGATGGATTACAACAAGCTATAGAGTTTAAAGAAAGAAACTTATTAAAAAGAGAAAACCTTGAAATAGAATTTACTGAAGAACACGATGAATTAGCATCAATCTCTCAAAAAGCGTTTTACTCAATATATTCAAAAATTGCTGGTATGACTGGGACTTCTGCTAAAGAGTTATTTGAAGAAGTATATGGAATGGATACAATAGAAATACCTAAGAATAGTGAGTATGGTGTAACTGATGAAGAAATAGATGCAATTTATAGTGGAAGAGTTGATAATGATACAGTCCTTTTTGCTACAGAAAGAGAAAAAATGGAAGCTGTTATAGCATCAGTTCTTGATTCACAAAAAAAAGGACAGCCAGTACTAATAGGAACTACTTCAGTTAATGAGTCAAATAGACTATATGAAGAATTTAGAAAACGTGGTATCGAATGTACTAAGTTAAATGCTGAGACTTCTTCAATAAAAGAAGAAAATGATATTATTGCAAGAGCAGGTAGAAAAGGTAGTGTTACAATTTCTACACAAATGGCAGGACGTGGAACTGATATTAAATTAGGTGGAAATATAGATGATGTTATTTTAGAATTAGAAGAAGCCGAAATAACTAGAACAATCAATAATGTTTTACATGGTACTAAGGTAAGTGAAGAAGAATATAGAAAATTACGTATTGGTGCTACTAAGTTCATTGAAACTAAAAAGATGGATGATATAAGAGCAAAGGCAGAAGAAATAGTAAAAAGAGAAAAAGAAGAGTTAGTTAAAGCGGGTGGACTAAAGGTAATTGGTTATGGACATTCCATGACTAGACGTGATGATGATCAATTAAGAGGTAGGGCTGCAAGACAAGCTGATCCAGGAGTTACTGAATTTTATTCTTCAATTAAAAATTTAAGAAAAGAATTAGGGGTATCAGGGGATAAAATAAAAGCTTTGAAGAAACGTGGACTAGCGGAAGGTGCTCCACTTAGCGGTGATATAGTAGAAAAAGTTATCTCAATTGCTCAATCTAATAATGAAGCTTTAATGACAGGTGCTATTGTTAATACCCAAGAAGCTGATTATCATTTATCTATTATGAGACGTAAGATATATGACCAACGTATGCGTATGTTAAAAGGTGAAGATCCTAAAGAAAATATGGAGTTTATTATAGAAACTTCAGTTAAAAATCTAATTGATAGAAATTTGGAAGAAAATGATAGAAGAGCAACCCATAGAACTAAATTGAAAAGATCAGGTATTAATTTAAATAATCTAGTAGTAGATACAATAGAAACTTTTGGGGTAGATATAAGAGATGCGCTTGAAAATAATGAACTTTCAACACTAGGTGATGTAGAGCGATATGTAGCAGTACATGCTAAAGAACGTTATTATGAGGTAAGAAAAGAAAATGGGGATGAAAAACAAGATGTTCTAGATAGAGACCGCATAATTGGAACTATTGATGATGCATGGTTAACTTTTAATGATAACTTGGATTACATAAAATTCCAAAACAGTATGTATTCTCTAGCACAAAATAAAGAGTTTGACGAAATTCATGCTATGAAACAAGGATTTAATAAAGCTATGAAAGATGCTAAGATCAGTATGTTAAGTAGAACAATTGGAAAACGAACTACTTTAGAAAGAGAAAAGCCTATAGAGGAAGATTTATTTGATAGAGATGAATCCCTTAATGATTATGAAGTTGAGACTAAAAAGCCTCAAAGTAATTTAAGCGTTAGACCTGCTAAAATAATGGCAACTTTATCTGGTAAGATAAAACTTATAAAAGATAAAATTAAATCTAAATTTGAACTAGTTTCATGGAAAGACGAAAAAGAAATTAATGGAGTGGAACGTATGAATTTTGATAACAGTAATATGGCAGTAGCAGAAGGAGTTCAACAAGAAAGTTCTAGTCATAAAAAATAAATGTAAAAGAGCAACCAAAAAAGTTGCTTTTTTTATTGCCAAATCCCTAGGGGGGGGGGGTATAATGACTATAGAAAATAAAATTCGGAGCAATAATGAAAGAGAAGTATTATGAATAAGAAACAAATAATAATAGTTGCAATGTGTTTAGTAGTATGTTTAATGATAGTAGGATATTCTATACTTGGACAGAACCTAAATATAGATGGAACGGCAGATATAGAGTCCAATTGGAATATATTATTTACTAGTGTAACAGCAAAAGAACAAACAAGTGGTGCAACATTTACTAGTACTCCTACAATAAGTGGAACAACTCTAACATTTGGATTAGACTTAAAAGCACCAGGAGATGGAGTAAAGTTAGATGTAACAGTAGCAAATAAAGGAACATTAAATGCAATAATAAATAATATTGAAGCCAAAAAGGGTGCTAATGAAGTAGTAAAGATAGAAATAACAGGAATAAAGAAAGGTGATAAACTAGGAAAAGGTGAATCAAAGACATTTGAAATTTATATAACATTCGATTCATCTGTAACAGATCAACCAATAATGGATAGTGATATGTTAAGTGTAAGTGTAGATTTTGTTCAAGATGTAGGACAGACTGTTACAAGTGAAGATTTAGAAATAGTATCAATGGGATTAAGAAAGAAGATATTAAGAGATAATAAAGCAGAAGCTGATACCAATATAGATTTTTCTAAGATAAGTAGTGATACAAATGGAAAAGGCTTGTATTATACTTCAACAAACACTGAAGATAATAAAATAACATATTATTTTAGAGGAGCAGTAGAAAACAATTATGTAACATTCGCTGGATTCACATGGCGAATAATAAGAATAAACGAAGATGGTAGCATAAGATTAATAAAGAAAGACACAATAGACTCTACAAAATTTGATAATGATGATGGAGATGCAGCCTATGTAGGATATATGTATGGAACGCCGGACTCGTCGACATACGAGGAAACGCATAAAAATATTAATTCTAGTACTGTAAAAGAAGTGGTTGATACGTGGTATGAAAGTAATTTAATTGATTATACTTCGTTTTTATCAGATTCAGGTTTCTGCGGGGATAGAAGTATGGCTTCTAGTGCAGGTGTGTGGAGTGATATAGATACTGCATTAGGTTACGGATTTAATTATACATATTATGGAGCTAATAATAGATTAGATATAAACAGTACTCCACAATTTAAATGCCCACAAGAAAACGACCTGTATACAACAACAACTGCCACGAAGGGTAACAAAGCATTAACATATCCGATAGGTTTAATAACAGCAGATGAAGCATCGTATGCAGGAGCAGTACGTAACATATCAAACAAAACCAATTATTTAGCAGCAGCAGGTATATTCTGGACAATGTCACCGGCATCTTCTAGTAAAAAAGCTTATGTCTTACGGGTACACACCGATGGCCGTATAGCTGCCGAAAACATTTTAACTGATAGATATGCTCGTCCAGTTATAAATCTCAAGCCAACAATAGAGATAACAAAAGGTGATGGAACCCAAAATAACCCATATGTTATTAAAACAAACTAAAAGCGTTAAATTAATTAACGCTTTTTTCTATTTCTCTTTTATCGATTATTTCTAAGTTTTTAATGTTTAAATTTATTAGATCGTTTTCTGGTATTAGTGCGTGATAAGTAATATTTGTTCCGTACTCTTTAGTAAATTGATAATCTTTTAGAAGATAATCAATTCTTTTTTGATCTTCATAATTAGTTGAAAACCTTATTTCTAATCCTTTGATTAGTTCTATTTTATTACTATTTCTTATTACTTCACTAGCAGATTTAGAATATGCTCTAATTAGACCGCCAGCACCTAATTTAATACCACCAAAGTATCTTATTACAACACATAAAACATAATTTAGATTATTCTTTTCTAATGCTTGAAGAATAGGTAATCCTGCTGTACCCCCTGGTTCATTATCATCACTTGATTTTTTTCTATCATTAATTATATATCCATAACAATAATGAGTTGCGTCCTTATATTCATCTTTTATATTTTCTAATATATTATCAATTTCTTTTACATCTTTAACTTTTATTAATACTGCTATAAATCTTGATTTTTTAACTTCTAATTCATAAGTATAGTTATTATCAATCGTATACATAATAATCACCAAGACAATTATAACTTATTTTATTTTTAATTGCTATATTTATGATATAATTAACAAAGGTGATATTATGACTGAAAAGGCAAAAAAACATATTAAAGAAAAACTATCTTTAGTACCAGAACTTCCTGGTAGTTATCAAATGAAAAATAAAGATGGAATAATTATTTATGTGGGTAAAGCTAAGAATTTAAAACGAAGAGTATCTAGTTATTTTAATAAAGTACAAACAGGAAAAACAGCAATGCTTGTCAATGATATAGCTACTTTTGAATATATAGTTACTTCTTCTGAACTAGAGTCATTAATATTAGAAATTACTTTAATAAAAAAATATAATCCTAAATATAATATTCTTTTAAAGGATGATAAAAGTTATCCTTATATTGAACTTACTAATGATAAGTATCCTATAGTTAGAGTAGTAAGAAATATAAATCGTAAAAGAAGTAAAAATCATTTATTTGGACCTTATCCTAACGTTTTTGCTGCTAGAAGAACGGTTGAAATTATCAATAGGATGTATCCTTTAAGAAAGTGTGCAACTTTAAAAAAAGATGTGTGTCTATATTATCACTTGGGTGAATGCTTGGGATACTGCAAATATAAAGATATAGATCCTAAAATTATATCTAATATGAAGGATGAGATAACTTCTTTCTTAAAGGGGGACGCTAGTATTATTACTAAGAAAATAGAAGATGATATGTATAAAGCTAGTGAAGCATTAAATTTTGAAAAAGCAAGTGAACTTAAAAGCATGCTAGATGATATTAATATTACTTTAAAACGTCAGAAAATTGATTTAAATCGTAAATACAACTTTGATATTTTTGCATATTATCAAAATAATAATTATTTGTCTATTCAGTGCTTTTTCATAAGAGATGGTCTTTTGTTTGGTAGACATAAAGATATCTTAACTATAGTAGATGATCCTAGTGAGGAATTAATAGAATATATTATTAAGTTTTATGAAAAAGATCATTTATTACCTAAAGAAATTGTAGTACCATCTAATATTGATTCATCTTTATTAGAAGAGTATTTAAATGTTAAAGTATTAGTTCCTAAAAAAGGTGATGTTAGAAAACTGCTTGAGTTAGCTAGTGAAAATGCTAAAGTAGCTTTAACGGAGGAAGAAGAAATATTAAAGAAGAATGATAGTGCAAGACTTGAAGCTAAGAGTGACTTAGAAAAAATACTAAATATTGATAATATTACTAGAATAGAATGCTTTGATAACTCTCATTTATTTGGTACATTTTATGTTGGTGGGATGGTTGTATTTGATGACTTTATTCCTAATAAAGATTTATATCGTAAATATAAAATTACTACTGGTGTAAAAGATGATTTAAGTGCAATGAAAGAAGTTATTTATAGAAGATATTATAAAGTACTTATGAAAGAAGATACAGCACCTGATTTAATTGTTGTTGATGGTGGTGAACTTCAAGTAAAAACTGTAAGTGATGTTTTAACAAGTTTAGGATTAGATATTCCTATATTAGGATTAAAAAAAGATGATAAGCATCGTACTAGCAGTTTAATAGATAAAAATTTAAATACTATTCCAGTTAATAATAGAAGTAATTTATTTTTATTCTTAACTAAAATTCAAGATGAAGTTCATCGTTTTGCTATTACGTATCATAGAAATATTAAAAGTAAAGGAATGTTATCTAGTATTTTAGATTTTGTTCCAGGAATTGGTGAAAAGCGTAAAAAAGAACTTTTAAAGACTTTTGGTTCTTTGAAAAAAATGAAAGAAGCATCGATTTTGGAATTAGAAACAGTTTTAAATAAAGATGTAGCTCTTAGTCTTTGGAACTATTTACATCAAGATGAAAACTAATTTACTTGTTTTAAAAATAGATATATAATTATTTTAGAAGGATGTGTGATTTATGAAGTTTATAAAGAATAATTTAAGAGTTGTAATTGCGGTTGGTATTGCAATAGTTTTGATTGTTACAGGAGTAATACTTTTGAATAATAATAATGATAGCAAAACTAATGGTGATGATGTTATTGATAATACTAAAGTGAAGGAAGATAACATTATTAATACTACGGGGATGTCAAGTGATGATGCAATAAAATTAGTAAAAGAAAACTTTGGTAGTGATAATTATAAGTTTAGTGCTGAAGTTACAGATGATGGATTATATAAAGTAACTGTTATTAATGTAGTTGATGATAGTAAGATTATATATTATGTTGATCCTACTACTGGTAGTGCTTATATAGATATGGATATAGAATAGGAATAGTTATGAGTAAAATAAAATTAATGAGTGAAGACTTAGCTAATAAAATAGCAGCAGGTGAAGTAGTTGAGAGAACTATGAATGTTGTTAAAGAATTAGTAGAAAATGCAATAGATGCTAAAAGTACCTCAATAAAAATTGATTTAATAGATAGTGGAGTTAAAGAAATATCTGTTACGGATGATGGAGTAGGGATGGATAAAGATGATGCTGTTTTGGCATTTTCTAGACATGCTACTAGTAAATTAAAGACTTTAGAAGATTTATTTAATATTGATAGTTTAGGTTTTCGTGGCGAAGCACTTCCATCTATCGCATCAGTTAGTAATGTAACTTTAAAAACTAGTGATGGAGTTACTGGTACTGAAGTTGTTATTCATGGAGGAGAAATAGTTAGTGTTAATTCTAGTGATTTAAAAAAAGGAACTAAAATAACTGTTAGTGATCTTTTCTATAATACTCCAGTTAGATTAAAATACTTAAAGAATTTATATATAGAACTTGCTAATATAGTTGAATATGTTAATAAAATGGCTTTATCTTTTCCTAATATTAGATTTGTTTTAACTAATAATGAAAAAGTACTTTTAAATACTGATGGACAAGGTAACTTACTTAAAGTTATTTATAGTATTTATGGACTTGATGTTTCAAGAAAAATGATTAAGATCTCTGGTGAGAATAAGGACTATAGAATAGAAGGATATGTATCTTATCCTGAAGTTACTAGAGCAAGTAGAAATGTTATAACAACGTTTGTAAATGGACGTGTAATTAGAAATAATGAATTAATTAGAACTATATTAGATAGTTATCACACATATATACCAGAAGGTAAAAATCCAATAGTGGTATTGAATATTGAGGTAGATCCATACTTGATAGATATTAATATTCACCCAACTAAAATGGATATTAAGTTTTCAGAATTTTCAGGATTAAAAGAACTTATTACTACTACTATAACTAAACAATTAGAAAATATTAATTTAATTCCTAAAGTTGAAGTAGCTACTTATAAAGATGTTAAAGTTGAGAATGGTACAACAGACTTAAAAAATATAATTGATAGTTATATTGAATCTAAAACACCTTCTCCCACATTAGAAAAACCATACGAAAATATAGAAGAGGTGACATTAGATTTTAGTGTTAGTGAAAATAGTGATATTAAAGAGCATGAGGGTGAGGGTAGTGAATTTCGTGTTAAAAAGATGTATCCTGTTGGATTAGTGCATGCTACTTATATTATTGCTGAAAATGAAGATGGAATGTATATAATAGATCAACACGCTGCTAATGAACGAATTAATTATGAAAAATATTTAAAAGCAATGGGTACCCATGATAATAAAATGATTGATTTATTAGTACCTATTAAAATTGAACTTCCTAATAATGATTATATTATTTTAAAAGAACATTGGGATCTATTAGAAGGCCTAAATTTTATTGTTGAAGAGTTTGGAATAAATACCATATTAATAAGGAGTCATCCTTTTTGGTTACCTAATTATAATGTAGAAGAAGCAATAAGACGTATTATTGAGATAATAGTATCAAAAGAAGCTTTTGATAGTTATAAGTTTACAGAAAAGGTTGCTACTACTTTAGCTTGTAAAATGAGTATTAAAGCTAATGATCATATTTCTCTTGAACAAATGGAATATTTGCTTGATACTTTAAGAAAGACAGAAAACCCTTTTACTTGTCCACATGGTAGACCTACTATTATATCTTATTCAAAGTATGAACTTGAAAAAATGTTTAAAAGAGCAATGAACTAATATTGCTCTATTTAATTATTTGCTTGTACATAAGCTTTTGCTGTGTTATTATATGCAGTTGAGGTGGGAGAATGCAATTTTTACGAAGATTTTTTGTTGAAGTTTATGATGATGATGGTATGTATGATGATTTTTTAAGGGGTGAAGTTGTTTTAGATAATGAGAAAGTGATGAATTGGACTAAAACAATGCGTTTACGTAACAAAGAATTTGCTACATCTATTAAAGCTTTTAATAGGGTATATCCTAAAACTAAAATTATTGAATCAGCCATAGGTGATGGATTGTCAGTATCGGAGTTTTTGTATAATAAAAGCGAAATAACTACAAGTGATTTTGGAAAATTTGAAATTGGTAAAAAAACTTTAGGTGATGATAGGAGTCATTATATTTGTAATGGTTGGTTCTTAGATACTTTAGATAATATTTACAAAGTATTAGAAAAAGGTTCATTTACAGTAGGAATTTGTTGTGAGAAGAAGACTGACTTATATCGTGACGTTAAAACTCAATATAATAAGTTAAAAGACTTTCTAATGAGAAATGGTTATATAGCAGGATCAGTAGAAAAGAATTGTGGTACTAAAGACAGAGTTTATTTGTTAATGTATGATAGTATGAGAAATAAAAAAGTAGGAAGGTGATTATGTGATTGTTGTAATTGTAGGACCAACAGGAGTAGGCAAAACTAAAATGTCTATCGAACTAGCTAAAAAGATAGATGCTGAAATAATTAATGCTGACTCCATGCAAGTTTATAAAGGACTTGATATAGCAACAGCCAAAGTAAGAGAAGATGAAAAAGAAGGCATTGTTCATCATCTTTTAGATATTGTTGATCCTAATTATAATTACACAGTATATGATTATCAAAAAGATTGTAGAAAAGTAATAGATGAAATATCAAGAAAAGGTAAGAATATAATAATAGTAGGAGGGACAGGACTTTATATTAAAGCTGCACTTTTTAACTACGAATTTGCTAGTGAGGATAATGCTTATGATTTCTCTAAAATGAGTAATGAAGAAATACTAGGTAAAGTAAAAGAACATTTTCCTAATACAAGTATACATTTAAATAATAGAAAAAGATTAGAACGAGAATTAACTAAAATATATAATGGATCTACTAATACTGGTAAAGGTAATATACCATTTTATAACTTTAAAATAATTGGACTTTCTTTGCCAAGAGATCTTTTATATGAAAGAATTAATAAGCGTGTAGATATAATGGTTAAAAATGGACTTTTAAAAGAAGCTAAATCATTATATGATGAAAAAATTAATAGTAAAGCAATTAATACAGGTATTGGTTATAAAGAATTATATCAATATTTTGATGGGAATATAACTTTAGATGAAGCCTTAGATTTAATAAAAAAGAACTCAAGACATTATGCTAAAAGGCAATATACTTTTTTTAATAACCAATTTAATATGAAGTGGTTTGATATTGATCTAAGTAATTTTGATAGTACAATAAATGAAGTTTATACTTATATTAAAAAGGAGGACTAATGCAAAGATATTTTTGTGATAGCAAAGAAGAGGTAGTAACATTATCTAGTGATGATAGTTATCATATTACTAAGGTAATGCGTATGAATGTTGGCGATAATATAGAATTAGTTTCTAATAATAAATTATATATAGCAGAAATTATTAAAACTATACCTAATGTAATAGTTAAGAAAAACTTTATTCAAGAATCTTTTGGTACAAATATTAACATTGATATAGTTCAAAGTATAGTAGTTGAGCAGAAGATGGATTATATATTGCAAAAAGGAACAGAGTTAGGAGCTAACAAGTTTATTCCTCTAATTGTAGATAGAAGTGTTGTAAAACTAAATGATAAATCAGATAAAAAGCAAAAACGTTGGCAAACAATTGTAAAGGAAGCAGCAGAACAATCAAAAAGATTAGAAGTACCAACTGTTGCAAACCCTTGTAACATAAAGGAACTTGCTAAATTAGATTATGATTTAAAAATTTTATGTAGTGTAAATGAGACGTCAAAAAATATAAAAACTGTCTTATCAAATATTAGTATAAGTGATAGAATATTAGTTGTGGTAGGACCGGAAGGTGGCTTTACTAATCTTGAAGAACAAGAATTAATAAAAAATGGATTCGTTTCAGCATCTTTAGGCAATAGAGTATTAAGAACTGAAACGGCTTCTTTATTTGTATTAAGTGTAATTAATTATATATTTATGAGGTGATTTTATGACAGCATTTTTTGAGTTTCTTTCTTCTAATGAATTAACTATAGTAATTTGTTTAATGGTTGTTATTTTTCTTCTTATTATGACCGTTATTATGATTGATATAGTATCAAAAAGAAAAAATAATGATTTAATTGATAATGATCAATATGATGATAACAAAGAATTAGAAGATACTAATATTAAGTTTGATAAAGATGGGTTAGGAATGATTGCAAATTCTGAAGCTATTAAAGACTTAGATATGGATGCAATCACTAAAAATCTTGAAAAAACTAAAGAAATAGAAGAAATCAAATATGTTGAAGAAGATGCGGAATTAGAAAAAACTAAAGCTTTATTGGAACTTGAAACTATTAAGAAAGAACTTGCTAAACTAGAAGCAGAAAAAGAAGCAAAAATAAAGCCACAAGAAGAAAAGATAGAAGAAGTAAAAAAGGAAGAACCTAAAATCATTAAAGAGGACGTACCCGTTATTAATGAAGTACCAGTCGAGAAATTAGAAGATAACATAGAAAATGAAAGTACTAATCAAGAAAATGATTCTCTTATAGAACTTCAAACAAAAATCAATACTTATGAGGATGAAGTTAATAACTTTGAATCTATGCAAGAAGAAAATGCTATTATAAGTGTTGAAGAACTTACAAAAGCTAGTCAAAATATTACTGATGAAGAGATAGAACAGTATGAAGATGATGGTAATGAACCTATCTCTTTAAAAGAACTAGAAGCTTTATATAAAAGTGTAGAACAAAAAGAAGTACCACAACTAGTAAAAAAGGAAGAAGAACCTATTCCAGCTGAGGATATTGTTAAACCAGCTAGTGAAGTGTACGATGATAAAGAATTTAAAAATACTCCTGTTATTTCACCAGTTTATGGACTTAAAAAGACAGAAGCTAGTATAGCACTAGAACAAACAGCAAATTTAGATAAATTAAATGAAGAAATTAGAAAAACAAATGAATTTTTATTAGCACTGAAAGAATTAAGAAAAAATTTAGATTAATATGCTATAATATTTATTATTATAGCTTTTTATTTGGAAGGAAGTAGAGTATGAAAGTTGGAATATATACATTAGGTTGCAAAGTAAATGCCTATGAAAGTGAGTATGTTACAAATTTATTAAAAAAGAATAATTATCAAATATGTGATTTTGAAGATATTTGTGATGTTTATATAATTAATACTTGCACTGTTACTAATACAAGTGATATTAAAAGCAGAAAAATAATAAGACAAGCTAAAAGAAGAAATCCTAATGCACTTGTTATTGCTATGGGATGTTTTATTCAAGCTAATCCTAATTTAGTTATGGATGATGTTGATATACTAATAGGTAACAAGGATAAAAGTAGGATAATAGATTTTATAGAAAACTATTTTAAAGACAAAGAGAAAGTTAACGATGTTTATAGTGATTTAGGTAATACCTTTGAAGATATGTATATTGATACTTTTGCACCTCGTACTAGAGCATTTGTTAAAATTCAAGATGGATGTGAAAATTTCTGTAGTTATTGTATTATTCCTTATGTTAGAGGTAAATGCAGATCTAAAAATTTTGATGCTGTAATTACTGAAGTAAATGATCTAGTTAATAATGGATTCAAGGAAATAGTTTTAACAGGTATTCATACAGGTAATTATGGTAGAGATATTAATACTAATCTTTGCGAATTATTAAAGGAATTAGTTAAAATAAAAGATTTAAAAAGAATTAGAATATCTTCTATTGAGATTACTGAACTAAACGATGAAATATTGGATGTAATAAAGAATAATGATGTTATAGTTAATCACTTACATATACCAATCCAAGCAGCAAGTGATAAAGTTCTTAAAATAATGAATAGAAAATATGATCTTAGATATTTTATGGATAAAATTAAGGTTATTAAGTCAATAAAAAAAGACATATCAATAACTACTGATATAATTGTAGGACATCCTTATGAAGATGATGAAAGTTTTAATAACAGTATTGATGTTATTAAAGAGATAGGCTTCTCTAAACTACATGTTTTTCCATATTCTAAAAGAGATGGAACAAAGGCGAGTCTCATGGAACAAGTTGATGACAAAACAAAAAAAGAACGAGCTAAGACATTGCTATTATTATCAAGACAATTAGAAATCGATTATATGAAGAAATTTGTTGGTAGAGAAGTAGAAGTTTTAGTGGAAGTTGTAAAAGATGGTTATAGTATTGGACATACTACTAATTATTTACAAGTGAAAATTGACAAAGAATTAGAACATAACACTTTTATAAATGTCAAGATTGACAGCATTGAATACCCTTATTGTATGGCTAGTATACATAAATAAAATAAAAATGTGTAAAATTTGTGAAAAATATAATGCTAAATCAAAATACTTATGTTATACTTGATACATAGTACAAGGAGGTAATAATTAATGAATAAGAAAACAATTATGGCAGTAGCATTATGCGGAATGTTAGCTGCTATGGCAGTTGTTTATGCAGCATTCCAAACTACATTAACAGTAACTGGTACAACAACTCAAAGTGGTAGTTTCGGTTTAGTAATCTTTGCTGAAGCAGGTTCGGTTACAGGAACTGCGGGGTTAACTGGCGGAAAAGCACCAACAGCAACATGCCAACCTATAGAAACTGCTGCATCTAGTTCTACTACAGCAACTATGGCAGCAAAACTATATCAACCAGGAGATACTGTAACATGTTCTTATAAAGTAAAGAATGTTGGAACATTAAAAGCAAAAGCCAATGGAAATTATAGTTGTAGTCCAACATCGCTTGCTAGTCCATTCTCTAGTTCAGTAACATGGAAGAAATCAGCATTAGCAGCAGGAGCTACAAGTGCATCAGGTGAGGTTACTATGACAATTACATACTTATCAAGTATAACTAGTCAACCAAGTACAACTAGTGCAAGTATTACATGTAATTTCCCATATACACAAGATATTTAATAGGAGGATATAATGAAAGATAAAAAGGTATTATTAATATTAGTTTGTACTGCTGTATTAGTTCTAATGAGCGTAGCATTTGCAGCATTTAGTCAAACATTAAAAATAAATGGTACTGGTACTATTTCATCAACTTGGAAAGTTGAATTAGATACTGATACTGCTAATACTAAATGTACTGTATCAAGTAAGGATGGTGCTAATCCCACTACGTGTAACGTTACAGCGTTAAGCACTTCTGCATTAACTGCTAATATAAGTTGGTCTTCACCAGGGGACTCTGCTACGATTACTGCAAGGGTTAAAAATAGTGGTACGCTTAATGCTAATGCTAGTATGTCTGCAAAAATAGGATTAACTAGTGCTACTTCTTCTGCTTGTACAAATACTACAGCAACAGCAAATTATACACAATATGCTGCTGATGGTAAAACTACTAGTGGAACAGCTAAAACTTTAACTGCAGCTGCTCAAACAATTGGACCAATGAAAGTATTATCACATGCAACATATAATTATGGTATTTATACAATTGTTATTACATATAATGCATCATCAACTGGAGCAGCTGGCGCATGTACATTTACAGGTACTGTTACTGCAACACAAGCAGCTTAATAAATAATATATGTTTTTAAAAGAGATATTAATACAATATCTCTTTTATTTTTTTATAATTATATAGTGTTATAAATATTGTACTTATACTAATACCTAATATAAGGCCCCATATTCCTATTTTAAAGGCTGAAAAGGTTAATAATGATATAATTCTTATACTCATACCAATAATCGTTGTATTCATGTTTATTTTGCTTTTTCCCATGGCATCTAAACTTGATGCTAGAGGAGACTGTATATATTGAATTAAACATACTGGAGCAAGGAATCTGATATATGAAATTCCAAGATTAGTATTATATATTAGTTTTAGTGGAAGACTTGGAATAATTTCAAAGATTAAAGTAATGGGTATACCTATTAAAAGAGAGAAAAATATTGCTTGTTTTACTTTTCCTATTATATATTTTTTATCATTATTAGCATATGCTTTACTTACTACTGGTAATAATGCTTGGGAGATAGCTCCAGTAAAAAAAGATGGAAGTAATAATAACGGTAATACATAACCACTAACAATACCATATTCTCTTACAATAAAACTGTTTGAGTATCCAACTTTTAAAAGAATAAAAGTTAGTATTATTGGTTCTAGAAAGTAACCAATTGATCCTATTATTCTACTGCCAGTAGTAGGAAGTGAAATATTTAATACTGCTTTTAAGTTTAACGGATCTGGAATTATATCTTTTTTTCTTAGTTTGAACTTTTTAGGCAGAAAGAAAAATAATACTAAAGAAGAGAAAAGTTCACTTATCACATTAACTAAAATCAATCCTGATACTGCATATACTAAGCTTTTATTTAATAGAGTAGGGATAGTAATAGTAATTAAAATTAATCTTGTTATTTGCTCTGTAATATTTGATACAACATGAGGGATCATCTTTTGCTTTCCAAAAAAATAACCTCTTAATATACTTGATAAAGTATCAAAAGGTAACACTAGACCGATAGCTAAAATAGGGTAATAACACCTAGGATCTTTTAGTAATTGGTTTGCAAGAATAGGAGATATTAGGATAATTACAAACATTAATATAATATTTAATATTAGAGAAAATGGTATTATTGAAAAAATAATATTTTTATTATTATAATTATCCTCTGATACTAGCTTACTAATAGCAACAGGAAATCCTAGTTGTGAAATAGTCATAAAAAGAACAAAAGTAGGAAAAATTAACATATATAAACCTATTCCTTCTACTCCTACTATTCTAGTCATAATTATTTTAATAATCATTCCTAATATTTTAGTTAATAGGCCACCTATAATTAATATAATTGTTGATATTAAAAACTTTTCCTTTTTCATATCTTAAATATATGTACAAAAAAACAGATATATCACTATATCTGTTTTAATACTTTTTAATAAAATTTATTACATGTAAAGAATTCCTGCAATAAAAGATAAAATCATTACTATTAATAATACTATTGATACAACTTTAATAGTCTTTTTACTCATATTAACACCTCAATATAGATTATATCATAATAGTATTAAATTAGTAATATTTTTTTATAGTTATTAATATGATTTTATTGGGTGAGATAATGAATTTAGGAATTAAACGAACTAAGAATAATATAATGAAACAAAAAAAGCTATATCTATTTTTAATTGGATTAGTAATAGTTGGTATTATAGTAGGAATCTTATTTTGGTTTGTAATTAATAATGAAGACAAGCTATTGGTAACTAAAAATTTAAATAATTTTTTTGAATGTATAAAAAAAGGAAATGCAATTAATTATTGGGGGTCTTTATTTAATTCATTAGTTACAGGCTTAATATATATAGTATTAATATGGCTATTGGGTATTTCGATTGTTGGTTTACCAATTATCTTAATTATTATAACAATTAAGAGCTTTATTGTAGGTTTTTCTATATCATCTATAATCGCTAGTTATGGATTAAAAGGAATATTAGGAGCTTTTGTATATACTTTTCCTCATCAAATAATATTCTTATTGTTGTTAATACTACTTGGCTTTTATGCAGCATCTTTTTGCTTTAAATTATTTAAATATTTATTTTTAAAGCAATCTATTAATTTTAAAGATGCAATGCGTAAGTATTTTAAAATTTTGATTATTTCTTTAATCGTTGTATTGTTAACTTCTTTATATGAAACGTTTATCGCAACTTATTTTATAAAGCTATTTACTTTATTAATTTAAGTGTTTTTCTTTTAATTTTTTTTAAAATAATATATAATATGTTCGTGGTGAAGTTATATGAGTAAAAAAGTAGTAATAGGGATGAGTGGTGGAGTTGATTCTTCCGTTGCAGCAATATTATTAAAGGAACAAGGTTATGATGTAATTGGGTTATTTATGCGTAACTGGGATAGTTCGGTTAATAATGACTATTTAGGTAATCCTGATCTTTTTGGTGACATATGTCCACAGGAAAGAGATTATAATGATGCAATTAAAGTGTGTGAAAAAATAGGTATTCCACTACATAGAATAGATTTTGTTAAAGAGTATTGGGACTATGTATTTACTTACTTTTTAGATGAATTAAAAAAAGGTAGAACGCCTAATCCTGATATTATGTGTAATAAATATATTAAATTTGATTATTTCATTAGAGAAGCTAAAAGGTTAGGAGCAGATTATATTGCAACAGGTCATTATGCTAAAATGAAAGATGGATATTTATGTAGAAGTAAAGATACTAATAAGGATCAAACTTATTTCTTATCTCAGCTTAACAAAGAACAATTAGAAAATGTTATTTTCCCTTTAGGAGATATTGATAAGACTGAAGTACGTGAGATTGCTAAAAAATATGGATTAGTAACTGCTACTAAAAAAGATTCGACTGGTATTTGTTTTATAGGAGAACGAAATTTTAAAGAATTTTTAAAGAATTACTTACCTAACCAAAAAGGTAAAATAGTAAATATTGATACTAAAGAGGTTGTTGGTGAACATATTGGTCTTATGTATTATACAATCGGTCAAAGACGCGGGCTTGATATAGGTGGTAATGATGAAAGATTATTTGTAGTTGGTAAAAATCTTAAAGATAATATTTTATATGTTGCATTAGGCGATGATAATGAATATTTGTATTCAGACAGCTGTATTATAGATAATATTAATTTTAATTGCTCTTTAAGACCACAAAAATGTACTGCTAAATTTAGATATAGAGCAAGTGACTATCCAGTTAGTTTAGAATATATTAATGATAGTGAGATATTAGTTAAATATGATCATATAAAATCAGTTACTCCAGGACAAGCATGTGTCTTATATATGGATGAAAAATGCATCGGTGGAGGAATCATTAAAGAAGTTAGAAAAAATAACGAAAAATTGTGGTACTTATTGTAATATTTAGAACTAGTAATAGTTCTTTTTATTTTGTGTTATAATTATTTTAGGAGATAATAATATGAATGATAGACAAACAGTATTAGAAATTAATATAGAAAATTTTAAACACAATATAAAAGAAGTAAAGAAGTTAGTTGGTTCAAAAGAAATAATGTATGTAATGAAAGCAAATGCTTATGGTACTTATTTAAATAAAACTATTGATGTAATAAAAGATTTTAAAATAATTGGTGTTGCTATAGTTAAAGAAGCAATAGAATTAAGACGTCTTGGTTTCAAAGGTGAAATATTCCTATTAAATCAACCATACATAGAAGATATAGAAAATATTATTAAATATGATGTAACTATAGGCGTTGCTGATTATTGCTTTATTAAGGAACTTTGTAAAAATAATAATAAATTTAGAGTCCACCTTGAAATCGAAACGGGAATGGGTAGAACAGGTATTAATATTAATGAGTTAGATAAAGTACTAGATTTATTAAAAGAATCATCAAATATTACTATTGAGGGAATATATACTCATTTAGCAGTTGCTGATAGTGATTTATCTTTTACTTTGCAACAAATGGATATATTTAAGGATGCTGTATCAAAAATTAAGCTAGTTTTTCCTAATGTAAAATATATTCATGCTGAAGCATCTAATGGAATTCAAAACATAAACGATAGTTTTTGTAATTTAGTACGTCCAGGTATGATTTTGTGTGGTTATAATACAACTAATAGACCTAAATATAAACTTGATTTAAGGCCAGTAACTGTTTTAAAGAGTAAGATTTCTTTTGTTAAAAAAGTACCTATTAATACAAGTATTAGTTATGGTAGAACTTTTATAACTAAAAGAGAAAGTAAAATTGCTACAGTTGGTATTGGATATGCCGATGGTATTAGAAGAGTTTTATCAAATAATGGTAGAGTTGTTGCTAATAATAACATTGCTAATATAGTGGGTACAATATGTATGGATTCATTTATGATAGATGTAACTGATATTAATGATGTTAGATGTGGTGATGAAGTATATATATGGGATAATAATTTAATTACACTAGATGAAATAGCTTCAAATTCTAATACTATTAATTATGAAATTTTATCTACTATTTCTAATAGAGTACCAAGAAAATTTATTGACTAATATTTAATTTTACCATAGTTTTACATTAATTAAATGACTAATTATTGTAAGTTTACACTTGACAATGTCAACAACTATGATAAAATTATTATTGGAGGGTAGGTAATATGGATAAGTTAAATAACTTACTAAATGAATTAGGGGTTTCAAAGGTTAGATTAGCTAAATATTTAGGAGTATCTAGACAAATGTTATATAATTATTTAGCATTAAATTCATTAAGCGATTGGCCAAAGGAAAAGGCAACTAAATTAATGAGTTTATTAAATATCAAAGATGAAGATGAATTAAAATCTATTACGGTAGATGGCAATTATATAATTGATGTTGAAGGAAGATTAAATGAAGGTGTTAAGGATTCTTCAGAACGTGAGGTATTAGCTGATTTAAAAGGATTTAATAAGAAAGAACAAGAATTATTAACTGATATAATTAATTTATTAAAAGAAAAATTACAAGAAGATACAACAAGAGATACATATAATGCTTATGTTTATTTATATCATTATTTACAATCTATGGAGACTTCTAAAGAATTAAAATATATACTTGCTTATATGTCAAAATCAATGGGATTTACTGATCCAATGGAATTTGTATTTAATCCTGATCAACAATTTATTTTTGAGAGTATATTGTTCTCTGGATTAACATTATATAATAATGGTAGTGCTTCTAAGGTTAAACTAGCAGAATCTCATAAGAGATTTGTTCAAGATATTGAACATAAAAATGAAGAAAAACTAAGTAGAACTCAAGAATTAAATACAGCAAAGGTACAAGCTTTAAGAGAACTTGGTTATACTGAAATAAATGAAGAAAATGCTAAAGAAGTATTAGAGAAGATTGCAGAAATTCAATCTAGAAAAGTATAGTTGTTGCAAATTATATTTTTTATGATAAAATAAGTTTAATTTAAGTTATATTCAATTAGAATATAGCTTTTTTTGTGAAACGGAGTGATTAAATTGAAAGTAGCTGAAGAGATAGAATTTTGGATTAAACTATTAAAAGAGAATATTGGGTGGTTGAGTGCTGCAGTAACTGCTGTTGTTGCTTTGGGAGCGTTTTTTATACAAATCAATAGTTATCTTATTTATAGTTTTTTATCTTTCAATTATGGATTGAGCAAGGAATTTTTTAGTTATAACTATTTATTCGGCCTTTCCCAAGTAGTATTATTAGGGTTTATAATATCATTAATCATGGTTTGGTATTTTTCATGTAAACATTTATTTAAAAACGTTTTATTTTCTAGAAACAAAAAATATTGGAAAAGTGATGTTGTAGTTATCTTTGTTTTCAGTATAATATTTTTCGGTTTATTTTATATTTTTAAAGTAAATGTTCTTTTTTCGATTATTTTTAGTATTGTGGTACAAATTATATTATATTTTATAATTAAATTATTTTTTTCTTACTACGTGAATCTGAGAATAACGAACCAGATGATCTAAATGCTACTTTTATTGAATTCAAACATGGCATGAAAATTATGCCAATTATTATGCTATTTACTATTATTATTACTGGAGTTTCGTTATTATCTCAATATGCTAATCAAAAAAATTATAAAATAGTCCTTAATAAAGAGAATAGCTGTCAAGCCATAATTTATACTACTAAAGATTATTATTTAACATTGGATTGCGCAATTAATGATAAAAATTTAACTTTATATAGAGGAACTGAAACCAAAATAGCTACAGATAATGTTAAAACAAAACAAATAACGTTTGATAATGTACACATTAAATTAAATAACGATTAAAAAAAGAGAAGGGGAATAATATTAAACCTGAACTTGTCAACAAAAAGTAGACAGTAAAAAGATTTTATTTAAACCCTAGTTG